>Ga0136654_1000672_pt1 | contig 10010 bp, 8 predicted proteins | sample InaspJWI70metaG_FD_94865 | JGI IMG/M metagenome (GOLD analysis project Ga0136654, IMG submission 94865) | Marine gutless worms symbiont microbial communities from Oahu, Hawaii - Inanidrilus sp. 1 OAHU.JWI-70 metaG (version 2) | ecosystem: Host-associated > Annelida > Digestive system >... | reverse complement strand
GTCTCGACCCCGGTAACGGCGCCGACCAACACGGTGTCGACATCATCCAGCATTGCGCAGTTACCGCGATCCGCCAAGCAAACGGCGCCGTTACCGGGGTCGAGACCACGCGCGGGCGCATCCAGGCGAAGAAGATCGGGGTTGTGGTTGCCGGACATTGCTCGGTGCTCGCCGACATGGCGGGTTTCCGCATGCCGATCGAAAGCCACCCGCTGCAGGCGCTGGTGTCGGAACCGATTAAACCGATCATCAATACCGTTATCATGTCGAATGCGGTACATGGCTACATCAGCCAGTCGGACAAAGGCGATCTCGTGATCGGCGCCGGAATTGACAGCTATAACGGATATGGCCAGCGCGGCAGTTTCCCGACCATCGAACACACGATTGCGGCAATTTGCGAAATGTTCCCGGTGTTGCGGCGGGTGCGCATGAACCGCCAGTGGGGCGGCATCGTCGATACCGCCCCCGACGCCTGCCCGATCATCGGCAATACCCCCGCCCAGGGGCTGTATTTCAACTGCGGCTGGGGAACCGGCGGGTTTAAGGCGACCCCGGGCTCGGGCTGGGTGTTTGCCCATAATGTGGCCCACGGCGAGCCGCATGAACTCAATCGTCCGTTCGCGCTGGATCGATTCGTTACCGGTTTTCTGATCGATGAACACGGTGCGGCCGGTGTGGCGCACTAGGAGGCCGAACAGATGTTGCTGATTGAATGCCCCTGGTGCGGCGAACGCGACGAAACCGAATTTTCATGTGTCGGCGAAGCGCATATCGCGCGCCCGCCGGAAACCGCAAAACTCAGCGACGAGCAATGGGCCGATTATTTGTTCATGCGCAAGAACCCGAAAGGTGCGCATCGCGAGCAATGGGTGCACGCGGCCGGCTGCCGGCGCTATTTCAACGCCGAGCGCGATACCGTGAGCTATAAAATATCCGCAACCTATAAAATCGGCGAAAAACCGCCCGGCGGGGCCGACGCATGAGCCAGCGTTTTCGCACCGCGCAAGGCGGCCGCGTCGATCGCGGGCGCGAGATCCAGTTTACTTTCAACGGCAAACCATATACCGGTCTCGCCGGTGACAGCCTGTGTTCGGCCCTGCTCGCCAACGGCGTCCACCTGGTCGGCCGCAGCTGGAAGTATCATCGCCCGCGCGGCGTCATGAGCGCCGGATCGGAAGAACCCAACGCAATCTTTCAGCTCGAAAAGGGCAACCGCACCATACCCAATGCGCGCGGTACCCAGGTCGAGCTATACGATAATCTCGATGCCCGCAGCGTCAACTGCTGGCCCAGCCTCGATTTCGATTTATTATCGATCAACAGCCGGTTCAGCCGCCTGATGCCGGCGGGTTTTTATTACAAGACCTTCATGTGGCCGCAGTCGATGTGGATGAAATATGAACATTTCATCCGCAAGGCTTCCGGCCTCGGCCGGGCCCCGCGCGCAAACGACCCCGATCGCTACCTGCATCGGCATGCGCATTGCGATGTGCTGGTCGTCGGCGGCGGCATTGCCGGCCTGTGCGCGGCGCTGGCCGCCGGTCGCGCCGGTGCACGCGTGATTATCGCCGACGAGCAAGCCGAGTTCGGCGGATTATCGCTCGCCAGCAGGGCGCAGATCGACGACGGCGATGCGGTTCGATGGATCGAAAACGCGGTCGCCGAACTGCAGGCCATGGCCGAAGTAACCCTGTTGCCGCGCAGCACCGTGTTCGGTTATCACGATTATAATTTCCTGACCATTAATCAGCGCTTGAGCGACCATCTGGCGCTGGCGGAACGCCCCGCCGGCCGTGAAAAGCTATGGCAGGTCAGGGCGCGCCAGGTCGTACTCGCGACCGGCGCCGCGGAACGCCCGCTGATATTTGCCAACAACGACCGTCCCGGGATTATGCTGGCCTCGGCGGTTTCCACCTATACCAATCGCTACGCGGTCAAGCCCGGCAACCGCGCGGTCATCTTTACCAATAATGACAGCGCCTACCAGACCGCGCTCGATTTAAAGGCGGCCGAGGTCGAGGTGGTTGCGCTGGTCGATGCGCGCGCGAGTTCGGCCAGCGAGATTGCCGATACCGTACGCAGCGCCGGCATCCAGGTGATCAACGGCAGCGTGGTGGTCGATACCGCGGGACGCAAACACCTGCGCTCGGTGCGGATCATGAGCCTGACCGCCGACGGCGGCGCGGTCAGCGGCAGCGCAATCACGCTAAACTGCGATCTGCTGGCGCTGGCCGGCGGCTGGAGTCCGGTGGTGCACCTCAATGCGCAGTCCGGGGCCAGGCCGGTTTGGGACGAGGCCGCCGCGATGTTTGTCCCCGGAGAACCGACCCAGGCCCAGGTTTCGGCCGGCGCGGCCAACGGTACCCTCGATCTCGCGGGCTGTCTGCGGGAAGGCATCCGGGCCGGCAATGACGCGGCCGGCGCCTGCGGATTCGAATCGGCCATGGCGACGCCCGCGACGCACGAGGTCGAATGCGAAGCGATACTGCCGCTGTGGTTGCTGCCTTCGCCCTTTCCCGTGGGGCGCGGGCCCAAGGCGTTCATCGATATGCAAAACGACGTTGGCGCCGCCGATATCGCACTCGCGGTGCGCGAAGGTTTTCAGTCGGTGGAGCATGTGAAACGTTACACCGCGATGGGATTCGGTACCGACCAGGGCAAGTTGGGCAATATCAACGGCATGGCGATACTTGCCGGTACCCTGGGGCAGAGCATTGCCGCAACCGGCACGACGACTTATCGTCCCAACTACACGCCGGTCAGCTTCGGTGCCTTTGCCGGTCCGAATTTGGGCGAGCGCTTGTTCGATCCGGTGCGCAAAACCGCGATGCACGGCTGGCATGAAGAAAATGGCGCTCTGTTCGAAGACGTCGGTCAGTGGAAACGGCCCTGGTATTACCCCGAGCCCGGAGAGGACCTGCACGCGGCGGTTAATCGCGAATGTCTCGCGGTACGCGAATCTGTTGGTATCCTCGACGCATCGACGCTCGGCAAGATCGAAATTAGGGGCAAGGATTCGGCCCGCTTTCTCGAAATGATTTACAGCAACAACTGGGCTAAGCTCGCAACCGGCATGGGGCGCTACGGATTCATGCTGGGCGAAGACGGCATGGTAATGGACGATGGCGTAACCATTCGCCTGGCCGACGATCACTTCTTCATGCATACGACTACCGGAGGCGCCGCCGGTGTGCTGGCATGGATGGAGCGCTGGCTGCAAACCGAGTGGCCCGAAATGGAAGTATTCCTGACTTCGGTGACCGATCACTGGGCCACCGCCGCCGTGGTCGGCCCCAACAGCCGCGACGTGGTCGCCGCAGTCTGTGAAGGCATCGATTTTTCAGCCGCCGCGTTTCCGTTCATGGCCTCCAGGACGGGTACGATCGGCGATGTCGAATGCCGCGTGAACCGCATCAGTTTTTCCGGAGAATTGGCTTATGAAGTCAACATTCCGGCAAATCATGGCCGCTTCATGTGGGAGCAACTGATGCAGGCCGGCGAAGCGTTCGACATTACCCCTTACGGCACCGAAACCATGCATGTGTTGCGCGCCGAAAAGGGCTATGTCATCGTCGGCCAGGATACCGATGGTTCGATTACGGTCGATGACCTCGGCCTCGGCTGGGCCTTGTCCAAAACCAAAAACGACTTCATCGGCAAGCGCTCGCTGAGCCGGCCGGACACGATTCGAAAAGACCGCAAGCAGCTGGTCGGGTTGCTGACCGATGACCCGAACACGGTCATTCCCGAGGGGGCGCAGCTGGTGAACGATCCCGCGGCGCCGCTGCCGATGCCGATGGTCGGGCACGTCAGTTCGAGTTATTTCAGTGCCTGTTGCGGCCACTCGATCGCGCTGGCTTTAGTTAAGGCCGGGCGTGACCGCATGGGCGAGACTGTTTATGCACCGCTCGCCAACGGCCGCGTAATCAAGGCGACCATCAGCGACCCGGTATTTTACGACAAAGAAGGAGCCAAGGCCAATGTCTGACTCAAAATTTCCTTGTCGCGCGCGCCCTGCTCGCTGCCTGTCGCGTAAAATTCCTGCACTCCCCTACGCCTGATGTCTGATTTGTTTCAACAGGAAAGTCCCCTGGTTCAGATCGAGCTCGGCGAGGCAAAGGGTGGTGCTCCGCGCATCGAGGAAATGCCGTTTTTGGGATATATCAACTTGCGCGGGCGTTCCGATCACACCGGGTTTAGCGCCGGGGTATTAAAAGTATTGGGCGTAGAGGCGCCGACCACGGCGAATACCGTTATCGAGGCGGGTGAAAACCGCATTTACTGGCTCGGCCCGGATGAATGGCTGGTCGTCACTCCAACGGGGCGGCAAGATCAGCTTAAAAAGGATTTGCTGGCGGCCCTCGAGGGCGTGTTCTGCTCGGTGGTCGACAATTCGAGTGGCCTCACCGCGGTCCGAGTCAGCGGCGACAATGCGGCGGCTTCGATCGCGTCCGATTGTCCGCTCGATCTGCATGCGCGCGAATTCAAGCCGGGCCAATGCGCGCAAACTCGGCTGGCGAAGGCGGGCATGATTATTTCACCACTGGCGGACGGCAGCGGATTCGAATTGATTATACGGCGCAGCTTTGCCGACTACCTACTGCTCTGGTTGCAGGAAGCCGCGCACGCCTTCGAATAATCCCGGGTCAGAGCAAAAATTACGCGGGTCAGAGCAAAAACTACGCGCCAAATAATTTTTACTCTGACCCGGATGTCACTCAGTTAGCAATAAAATCGTCATTCTAGCCTGATCCATAATTATGAATGATGATGGAAATAGGCGGCATTTGGTATTTTTCAATAGTTTTTACTTGAAACTAATCGCGTTTTCGCCAAGTATGTGTGCCCATCATGTATTACGGTGAAAAATTAAATTATTACGGTGAAAAATTAAATAGCATTAGCCATCTGGTCGGCGCAGTATTCGCTCTCGTCGGCCTCGGCGCGTTGTTGACTGTCGGTATCCAGAGCCGTGATCCATGGATCATCAGCAGTTTCAGCATATTTGGTTGCACCTTGGTAATGCTTTACACCATGTCGACGCTATACCACGGTTTCCACCCGCCGCGTTTGAAAGAAATCTTCAAGCTACTCGATCATGTGGCGATATATCTGCTGATTGCCGGCACCTATTCACCTTATATGCTGGTCAGTTTACGGGGCGGCAACGGTTTTTTGATTCTCGGCATCATCTGGGTGCTGGCGCTGGCCGGCATTCTGAGCGAGATTTTTTTATCCGGACGCGCCGTCAAATTCGGTCAATTGGTGATTTACCTGGGCATGGGCTGGGCCTGCTCTTTCGATTTTGCCAGCCTCAAGCAAGCACTGCCCGAGTTGGGCCTGTGGTGGTTGACCGCGGGTGGTATTGCTTACACTGTCGGGGTTGTGTTTTATATTCTCGATAAAATGAAGCGGCTCAACCATGCCCACGGCATCTGGCACTTTTTCGTGCTGGCCGGCTCGGCCTGCCATTTCATTTCAGTGCTGGGTTACGTCAGGTAGCCCTGCTTCGACGGCGGCGAGTGTCGCTGTAGTTGTGGCTGCGCTGCGTATTCACTCACCGGTCTTACGCGCCAGCAGAATACCGCTGGACCATTCCCAGTATTCCACCGTTAACTCTCTGCGGGACTTCATATTCTCGATGAAAACCGGCACCTTTGGCGCATGATCCGGAGGCCAGTCGTCCTGTGGCAACAGGTCGTCAACGACGTAAATGCCATCGTCGGCCAGTAGCGACAACGCCGCGTCCAGTTCGCTGTATTTCCCTGGCAGTGCATCGGCGAAGATCAGATCAAAGGCCGATTTCGGTGCTTGCTTTATGAAGGCAACCGCATCCGCTTCGACGAAGTTAATGCGCGCGTCATAGCCCAGGTCGATTTTTGCAACCTGTTGCACCACCGCGTCAATTTCCACCGTCACCAGCTGCCCGTTTAGGTCGAGACCGTCCAGTAGCCAGCAGGTTGCGATACCGGTGCCGGTGCCTAGCTCGAGGACTCTGGCGGCGGGTTTCGACGCCGCCAGCGCGCGCAACAGGGCGCCGGTTTGTGGGATCGACGGCATGTTGAAACCCAGCGTTTCGGTTGCCGCCTGTATCGCCGCCAGTTGCGCCGGCGGATCCATGTCGAGGCGGTTACGATCGGGGAACATAGACTTGGACATGGGAAGACCTCTGCGACAGGAACGTGATTTTGGCCTGTGAAATTGTGAATATTAACCCTTTTGCAAAGTTTGCGCGCTGTATCATCGGTAATGGTTTATTTGGCAGCCGATCCGATCAGGGCGGGCATTGGAACTTGATAGCCGCCCGCTGGGGTTTGGTAGGGTTCGATGCCGGCGGCGATCGCCGTTAACACCTGCCGGCGCACGGAATCGCACTGCGCCAGTGGCAGACCTCGTGTGCGCCCCGTGCCTTCCAGCATGCAGTTGACAAAGGTGGCCGGAGCATCCAGATCCCAGATCTGGCTCAACGGATCGACAACTATTTCCGTGAGCCCACTGTGCTCGAGGGCTGCGGCAAGTTCGCCATCGGCACTGAATTGAAAAAAAGTCCGGGCCGTGAGGTAAAGTGGCGACAGGCTCGGCATGGGTGTTAATCGCATCAAATACCAGGCCGTAACCGTTATCGGGCGCCGGCGGTCGCCTGGCGCTGAGCGTCTGGCAGGCGCCGGGTTTCAATATACGTTTCATTTCCGCCAAGGCTTTGGCTGGATCGGGAACGTAGATAATACCGTAACCGCAGATGACTGCGTCGAATAGATCATCGTCAAACGGCAGCGCCTGGACATCGCCTTGGTAAAATTCGATCGCGGGGTAGTTGCGGCGCGCGATGCCTAAACTCTCCGCCGAAAAATCAAGCCCCGCGGCGCAGGCGCCGCGTGCGGCCGCGGCCGCGGCGATCAAGCCGGGCCCGGTGCAGACATCGAGCAAATTCGAGCCCGCTGTCACGCGGGCGGCGTCGAGTAGCGGCGTTACCGACTGTCGGGTGAGGGCTAGGAAATACTGTTCATAGCCGGCGCAAACCGCCTCCCAGCCATCATGTTCGAAACTGAAGAAATCATCCGGTTCATTCGATACTTGTATGGTCATGATTTGGCTAACCCCTTGATTGATGGCATCGTCTCGAGCGGTTCCGCTATGGCGGCAAGTTCCTTTTAGGTGCAGGATCGTGCGCATTCGCCAGGCCGGCGACTGGCTGCGGTTTAGCCATCGAGGTGTGTTTCGAACCCCGCTAGCCCCGCGAGCGCAAACAGCGACCTGATTTCGGCGAGTGCCTCGTCGGTATAGGGTATCGAAGCTTGCTTGCCCCAGATCGGGGTCGGCCAGGCGGGGTCGTTTTCGTAACATACGATGTGGTGCAGGTGTAACTGCGGCACTTGATTGCCCAAGGCGGCGACATTGAGTTTTTCACCCACGAACTCGCGCATCAAAAATTCGGACAGCAGGCAGGACTCGTCCATCAATTGCTGGCGATCGTCGGACGCCAGCTGGTAGATTTCCCGAATGTCGATCCGATCGGGCACCAGGATATACCAGGGAAAGTTACGATCATTCATTAACAATAGATGACATAAGCGAAATCGACCGAGATGGATGCAGTCGTCAGCCAGTTGTGAGTCTATTTCCGCCATGTTCACCCCATTAGCCATATTGGATTTATTTGTGAACGACCCAGTATACGGTTTGTTGGCGTTTTGGTGAAACCAGTCGAGCCCCGATTTCCGCGGCCGTAACAATCGATACCCTCGGTTCTGCCGGGTCGGGGCAGTTCCGGCGGATAATTCCGGCCGCGTCCGGGTTTCGCGCCAGGTGCCGGAGTCGCTTGATAATAGCCGGGCATATCGCGGGTCCGGCGATTGGGCCTTCATCCCGGCGGGTCGACCCGTATCCCTTTGCCGAGTAACCACTCGCGGTTGTACAGGCTGGAGCGGTACTTGCTGCCGTCGTCGCAGAGCATGGTGACGATGGTATGCCCCGGCCCCAGCCGCCGGGCGACCTCGAGCGCACCGCAGACATTGATTCCGGTGCTCGAGCCGAAACACCAGCCTTCCTCGCGCAGCAGCCGATTAACCATGTCGACCATGGATTGATCGGATATCTGCAATGCCCAATCGATGGCGGTGCCGGCGAGGTTGTCGGTGACGCGCGCATTGCCGATGCCCTCGGCGATCGAAGTGCCTTCGCTCAGGACTGTTGCGCCGCTGGTCACGAAGTTGTAAAGCGCGCTGCCGGCGCAGTCTAGCAGTACAATTTTCATCCCTGCCTTTTGCTTGCGGAGATACTGTGAAACCCCGGAGATGGTCCCGCCGGTGCCGACCGAGCAGACGAAGGCGTCCACCGCGCCGTCGGTTTGACGCCAGATTTCGGGGCCGGTCGATTCGAAATGGGCCAGCCGGTTGGCGCTATTGTCAAACTGGTTGACCCAAACCGCGTCGTCGCGGGAGCGCGCATAACGCGCGGCCTGTTTCTGATAGTTCATGTCGTTGGCATAGGGTACGGTGGGCACGACGCGGACTTCGGCGCCGAGCGTTTGCAGGATTTCGACTTTTTCGCGTGACTGATTGTCAGGCATATAGATTACGCATTTGTAACCGCGTGCATTGCAGATATGGGCGAGGCCGATACCGGTGTTGCCGGCGGTGCCCTCGACGATGGTGCCGCCGGGTTGCAGCGAATTATCCTTTTCGGCTTCGCGCGTCATCCACCAGGCGGCGCGGTCCTTGATCGAGCCGCCCGGATTCATGAATTCGGCTTTACCGAGGATATTGCATGCGGTGGCCGCCGACACGGCCTGCAGGCGGATCAACGGTGTATTGCCGATGGTTTCGATAAAGCCGTTGCGCAAGTCCATTCGATGCCTTGTCTCCCGCTCATGGCGTTGCCAGCAGGTCGATTCTATATCGACAGCGGTCAAAATATTATCGAATTCCCACATTTTTCGTACTATTCGGGGCACGCAGGCGGGCTTCGCGACCGGCATCCTCCCGCGGTTGGCACGCTGTTGCAATGGCAGCTGTCTTTTGTGACGATTACACTGCTACTCGCGGGATTTCGCGTGATCGCGATCTCGATGCTGATTTACGCGTCGCGAACTCCGAGCAATTGACGAACCTCGGCCGCAACGGCGGTTGCACGATCCTGTTGCCGCAGCGCGCTGACCAGGCTTTCCACCAGCGCGGCCGTATTGGGTGCCAGTTCGCCATTGGGCAGATAGAGATTATTTTCGAACCCGATACGGGCATTGCCGCCGGCTTCGATGGCGGCGAGCACGCACTCCTGTTCGCGCCGGCCGAAGGCGCAGGTAAACCAGTCGAGGCTAGTCAGGTCATATTTGAGAAAAGGTATCAGGTCGGCGGGTTTGGACTGGAAGTCGGCGTTATATCGCCCCAGCACGAACAGCACGCAACGCCGACCGGCGGGGATAATGCCGCGCTCACGATAGTCGAGAAAATGTTCCAGATCCTTGGCCGAGAACAGGATATGCTGAATATGGACCCGGTTGTCGTCGCACCACTCGCAGAATTGCCTCGCCGGGCCCGGTTGCTCGAAATTGGAGCTGATTTCACGCAGTCCCATGCTCGCCATTTGGGGTGTCACCCGCTGGATGCAGTCGACTTGTTGTGCGGGGCTGTAGACGCCAACGGCTTCGGAAGTGATTTGCACCAGCATGCCCGGAGCGCGGCGCGTCATTTCCGCGATCAGCTCGCGATAAAGCCCGGGGTCGAGTAGGTGCTCGTCGTTGGCGCCGCGCACGTGGGCGTGCAAGACGCTGGCGCCGGCGGCATGGCACAGAACTGCTTCGTCGACCGTGTCTTCAATCGAAAGCGGCAGGTTGGAATGATCGGAACGAGTCTTGCGCGCACCGTTCGGCGCCACCATGACAATGACCTTAGCCTGCATGTTGCATGAGTAACACAAGATATAGGCTTGTTTTCGATTTTTCGTTGTTTTGGATTTAGGTTTGGCGAGATCGGGACGCTGCAGCTGATGATTGCTTGGCTTGTACTGGC
>Ga0136654_1000670_pt1 | contig 10031 bp, 8 predicted proteins | sample InaspJWI70metaG_FD_94865 | JGI IMG/M metagenome (GOLD analysis project Ga0136654, IMG submission 94865) | Marine gutless worms symbiont microbial communities from Oahu, Hawaii - Inanidrilus sp. 1 OAHU.JWI-70 metaG (version 2) | ecosystem: Host-associated > Annelida > Digestive system >... | reverse complement strand
GAGCCGAGCACTCCAAGAAAACAACACAACCCGATTTCTTTAATAAGAGAATGTATATTACAAAAATAAAACTCAATTCAACAAAACAAATCAACACGACACAACCCAACACAACCACATCACGACGTAAAAAGGGAAGAAGAAAAAAGTCACGTGATCAATAGTCATGCATGGGTGGTCCTGTCAATCACAGCTGCAAGTCCAGAATAACGTAACGTGACACACAGTATTGTATAGTGGCAGTCATCACATTGTCAGTTTTCATCAATGATGTATTGAGAGGAGCTGGGGCAGCAGCTGTGGCCCCTACCACAAACCAACGACAATTTTTTAAAAAAGTTCTTGATTTTTTCATAACATTTGAGAACTTGTTTTTGTGTATTAGTACAGAAATATACGGTCATTTGCTGGTGTTTTTTACGTTTAGGTGTACTAACCTGTATGTGTATATGTACAGTCAGTACACTGGAACCCGGCATTCCCTCTCTTCTACCTTTTCCCTGAATGCAAAACCTGGGTATGTCCGTGGTTTTCACAGATTATTAACTTTACCACATACGCGTAATCTGTTCATTAACAGTGGTAGAGCACAGCTTGACATGTAACAGACTTTGATGCATGAGTGGCAGTGAACCAGCACGTGGCAGCATGTACAGTTCATCATGCACTATTTCCATCACCTCACGCTGGTGAAATCTGAATGCCAGAACAACAACTTTATGTTCATTTACAAGTATATGTTTCAGCCCATGCCTCGGGACTGTTGCACTTCGTAGCTCTCCTCCTGTACTTCCGATTCTTGTGCCTGGCCAGCCGCTTTAGTTCACGAGTGATCCACGGTTGGTTGAATCGGACAGTAGACATATTCGACTGGATAAATTTGTCCATGGCATTATGTAATGTGTTTTTTGTGACAACCACAACTCGTCAGTACTAGTCTCCACCGTGTAACGACGTACAAAGTCAACAGTGAATTTATGCATATCTGTCTGCAAGCCACTGACATCTCTGTTGTCATGAAAACGTGTAAGGTGTTACTGCCTCTGGTAGCAAAGTGAACAATTTGCTCAATACCAAGGTCACAACATACATAGCTTAAGCTCGTTGATGCACTTTGAGTAGTGATGACCCCGATGACCAATCTATGTCTGGGAGGTTTAAGTCTCTTGCGAACCAAATGGTTGCCCCAGGATTGGAATAGACTATATCTTCTAAATGAGAACATAGTGTTTCCTGATAGCCAGTATCGCGGTTTGGAGGTTTATAGGCACCGCAGGTTATCACTTTTTGTTTGTTACTTTCAAATTTGACAGCCTTGAATTCACATAGATGTGGATCGAGATGTGTGCTGATGTCAACTGATCCAGCGTTCTCTTTATAGCCTCTAAAACCCATCTTTTCGATCATTCCAATAGGTTATGTAACGAGGCAGTAACAAGGCATTAATTGGGTATGTCCGTGCATTGATTGCATGTTGCTGTCCATTTGTCACCATCCTCTTTAAAGTTTTGATATGCGAATTTCACTACAACCGGCACTTTATCGCAAGCCGCTATCTTTCATTCGAGCCACGCTTGTAAACAGGAAATGGATTACATGAACGATGCTATTAGTGATGCTACGATCGATCAAATTTAAGTATCCATTTTTCTATCTGTGCACAGGAATTCAATGTGCGGCAATCATGTGAGTCGCAAGCCGCAACCGAATGCGCTTGGATTGACGTGGTGACTTGTTGCCAGCCTTGGCCTTGCCATTTGAGGCCATTGCATGTCAAGGCCAAGGCCTTTAGTGTCAAGGCCAAGGCCATGACTGCCAAGGCCCAGGCCGCAGTTTTCCGGCCTTAAGGCCAGGCCAAGGCCAAGGCCTAACATCCCTGTTAGAATGTTAGTAGTATAGTGCCAGCTTGATGGGCCCGTGCCCTTTCTGGCAGCTTGCCACGTTTTGTTTGCATGCCATGGTTCTGTAGTTTATTCATTGACTAATAAAGCTCTCTTTCTCTATCTCTCTTTCTGGCAATCACCTATGGTGAGGGAAATAGTCTTGTATATAGGAAGTGGAGATAACACACAGCAGAGTGATTGTTATTGCCCTTTAAACAAAATGGTTTTCCCAAGCACAGATCGGCAACTTTCACCTTGAACAAAAGGAGTATAACTTTTGCATTGATGTAGTCTCAGATTCACATAGCACTTGGCTATAGTTCGAATTAACTGCACCTGGTGATTACTGATGGCCTCTGTTTCAACAGCATGATCATCAAGCGACACAAATACAGAAGTACCTATGAAATCCAACAGCATCTTGGAACATATCTGCAGACATACATTACCCCATGCATACAGTGTCCGTTGCCCAGTACCAGTGTGCATGCGTATACAGTGCTCCGCTGACTTACAAACAGCTATGACATCACTTGAAGGTCTAATCAAGCCTCCCCTATTTCGCTGGTCTGTCAGGCCAAAGTAGTAATGAAAAATTAGCTTTTCATTACAAGTCAAAGCTAGCTGACAACTGGGACAAGAAAGTTTGGATTTTACAGCCCGAACAACATAGCCTGCTACGTACACAACGACATTTTCAACAAATAACGAAAGCGAATCAACATTTGGCAAATAGTCATGGTCAAATGAGTCATCATCGTCATACTGGTGTTGCTGCTGTACATCATATCGCCGTAAAACGGACACGGTGTCAGTGTCAATGTCAGCAGAACGTTCAAGTCTTGATACGGAATCATGTACAGTTAGAACCTTGCAACTGTCAACAGATACACAGTTACCAGTAGTGACACGGATTAGCTTATTGTGAGTTAGTAAGCGTTTCATGGTAGCTTTGAGCTGACCTGGAGATGGGTAGTTATTATGACCTCCCCGGCTACGAATTAGAGTGAAAAAAAGCTCGAGATGATCCTGACTGAACTTGTAAGTCAGCAAGTACTTCAGCTGTTGCTGCTGTCTCACTAGCTTGTCAAACAACCACAATGCACTACTCGCAGAAACAACAAAACCAACAACTCCCGTCTTTTGTAAACTATCACTAACAGGCTGTCCATTGCTTAATTTCAAACCCTTTAAGTAGCTAACGGCCTGTACCATAAATGGCCTCCAAAAATTTTCGTTTGCAACACGCACTGGACACTTGAAACCACGTGCCAATGCATTTCGGCTGTTGCGAATATCGAAAAGCCTATCGACTATTCGAATGAAGTTCACAGTGGCACAGGAACCTTCAAATTCGTTCTTCTTCAGCTGCTTGTCGCAAACTTCAAGGGCGTGCCATTGATGAGCTCAGAGTCTGAGCAGTCAGTTTCACTTTCATTCTTTGCCTGTGCCACTGTATGCCGCTCAGATAGCTTGTTTGCAGCCAGCAGGCCCTCGGAGCATTGGAGTTCTTGCAATTTTTTTAGATAGTCCCATTTGATTTTATTTCAGTCTGCATCAGTAAGTACTGGCTTTTCAGCCAAGGTGTTTCTGATAAGTTTCAACATATGGCAAGCATCCAAAAATACTGCAACATCTAAATTTGGGTTTGATGGATGAGAAAATGATTTCACACTTTTCATGTCAAATGATGCTCAGAGAATTTTTGCCATGTTCCTGTTTGCACTGCAACCATCAGAGGTTATGGCTACAATATGTACTCCCACAGCATACAATTTTTCAAGACAATTGTACTAAATTAGCTCTTTCATCTCCTTGTAGCCCAGCTATCAGAAAATACCCTACAGGTACCTTCCAACCCTCAGTTAGGGACACAACCATGAAAAAAGAGCTTCATTTGCCAAAGGCAAAGCAGCTCTATCTTCCACAGTCGTACCCATATCGACATGGCCTATGAATTTATCTCATGCTGGGTCAAAGTCCAGTTGTTTTCTAATTGCAATTTCGTCCACTGTAAATAAGCACAGCAACTTCCTATGGCTACTAGATTCCGCCTTGGTCCTGAGGGCCGAAAACACCTCGTCATGGAAGCCGGCATTACCACCCACACACTTATACCACGAGGCCAGAGTTTGAGGCAAGCAGTTTCCGAAAATTTTGCGCACATAGTCATATGCTCGGCTGGAATGAAACTGCAGTGTCAATGCAAATTCTCGTAGTTCTGATGGGTAAGATTTTACCGACTGGCCAGAGCTTTTCTTTAAACAACGCATAACCAAGTCTAATGCCGGTCCCGAAAATGATGATGAAATATTTTCTGCCGCTTTCCGAGACAACATATCTTTCTGCTTTAAGTCTTAAATGACATCAGACATAGTGTTTAATTTTTTGGTCAGTCTCCGAGTTTTCTGCTGTGAAATTTTCATACACTTTTTACTCCATTCTAAAGCATCAGTGGCGGCATCCAATCTTTCTTAAGTTTTCTCGGGCTGGGTAACAAATAATGGTGTTCAGTTGTAGTAGCAGATGTTGATGGTGTTGGTTCAGCAACGGGTTAGGACTGATCATGTGTCACAGATCCAGCAGACTGGATCTCACAAAATGACTGTTGTGTGACTGCTGGTGGTTTCCGATGATGTCAGTTGTGCTGCAGATGCTCTGGCAGTTTGAACAGCGTAGGCACAGAACCTAGTTAAACAACAAGTCAAAACCCTTAAAAATTAACCAGGGTGCAACATGAATGCATCGGATCTGCCTCCAAATCTAATCAGTTCTTCCTCATATAAAGGAGTACTATTGTGCAAAATTTCATCAAAATTGATCAAGAAAGTTTTCAGATATTGTGTCCACAAACAAACAGACACACATGTACAAGTGAAAACATAGTGGAGGTAATTTGATTTTGTAAATGTTATGACAGACACTTCGTCATAATATCCAACAAGTAAACCTTCTCGAAGTTGAACAGTCTGGCCAGTCCGATACAAAACATGTTGACTCAAAGTGTTCGTAGCACACTCGTGACCATTTTGTCACTTGAAACCCTTGCCATTGCATTGCATGCTCCCAGGCCTTTGCCAGAGCTGGCTTTGACAGTGGAAATCTGTTCACATTTTACAATCCACATAACCATTGCAGAATGCACATCTAAAAGTGTAACAAGACAAGCAGATGACTGAATGTATAACATTGCTGCTCTCTAACCACTCCTTCCGGGTCGGCGATGGGCTGGGGTCCAGGGGTCCCGACCCCCCAGCCCTGACCAAGGTTACTTGTGGGAATCGCTCAGATCTGAAGATTTTTGGATGGGGCAGGGTTAAGGGGGAGGGGTAGCTCCAGGGCATGTGGCATAAGATTTAACCACAGTTAGTTTAAACAACACTCTGTGATTTCCATGTATAATGAAAAATGAGCTCAGCCTACAAATAAATCACATAAAACATGAAATTTCATTGAGCTGCAGTAATGGCAGAGGTAACTGGAATTCTTAAATATTTACATTTTTCATTACTGTCATAACATTTTGCCATTTGGGCAAAGTAATGGCGTGTAAATTAGCACCGTCAGAAATGTAGGCTTTTTGTTTATAACTGAAAAAGTGATAATGTAAATTATTTATTCATCACTAGAGAAATATTAGAATCAGCGACCACACGAACGATTAAATCAGCAGATGATTGGCGATCAATATCCAATTACGCAAGATCACTTACAACAGCAGAAACTGCTGCTGAATGTGTCCCACTTGGTGACAATGTCATACGCAAGTCTCTGCAGCATTAGCCAAGCATGTGACTCCACTGGATAAGAGGCATGCAGATGGCGGAAGGCCTTGAAGCATACGTCTGCTCCCTTTAGAGGTGTCCACAGTTTCCAGGTGGAATCGTCAACGACCACGTATGTTGCTGAAGGGGCAGACAAGTCCCCAACGACCACTACAATCGGCTGTGCACGAATGCCGAATTTGAACAGCTTGTCCTTTCGGCGCGTCAGCTCTTGTGTCATCTCGCTGGCTGTCTGAAACATTGAAAATGACATTATTGGTTAGCAGTAAGCTAAGCGCACATTCAGTGGTGTGACTGAGTGCAGAGAAAAAACCCTGAAAGTGGCCGGGGTGTGGGGCCCACATATGCCACAGAATGCAGTATAGTATCCTAGATAAACACGAATGAGTCCAATCATTCTGAACAGGAATAATGGAGCGCATATGTAAAAAATTGAACTGCGACAAAATCGTACAGTGAGAATGGATACAAAATAAAAGCAGATAAGAAATTGAGAACGAATATGAAATTAATAATGATTAATTTTATATGGACATCGTACCGACACAAGAAGAATAGATGCCTAGAGCATCTCAATGATTGGAGGCCTCCATGAGCGTTTTCGCTTTCGCTGCTCAGTATCATCCATACAGCGTACCATTTGCGGAACAAGTAACGATGGAAGCAGGTAGAGAGCTACTAGATCCTTCACATCTGAACAAACCAGATAGCTTTGATGTATTCACTGTAAAGCATAAATCAGAATACATAAAAATCTACATCAGCATCAAATATGTTAACAAAAAAAGAAGTTATCACTCGCACTGTACACACTTATAACAATATCACCATCAGCGAGCGACAGCAGCTTCAGAACGTTCTTGTCTTTAACTGTCTGTCGCACAAGATCAATAACTTTTGGTGCTAGCAGAGGCCATTTTTCAAACATCATGTTCCCCTGCAAACAAGAAGAAGTCTCTTTCGATCTGTATATTTGTATATTTGAAAAATAACAACAAAGCATTACACAGGTATTGCTAGAGACACTATAAGTCAAGCAATCAATCGAGCGAGCTAGAAGTTGGTTGGTTGGTTGTTAACAGTGATACCAAAGTGTAGCCGTGTTCGTCTTTGTAACGTGGCCAATCTCGGAAAATCTGTGAAACGCTCTGGTTTCCATTCTTCCTTATTTCTTGTTTGCGACCCGCGTGTGTTTTCGTCCACAACTCAAGAACCTTTGTCCATGGATCAGACGAGTGTTTCAGCCACATCTTGTGCTGCTCAAACTTTTCTTGAGATATATCTGTCAAACATAAAGTATACGAGACCGAGACTCAGTGGAATAGACATAGTCAAACTTGAAAGTATGTCATCTATACCTAGTCTATTTTTTGAGTTTTGTACTACACTACAGGCGGCGATAGATGATTGTGCACGGGTCACAAGGTGCAATCTGTTAGCAGTGGATAGTCAGCAGGTCAGTCGCTGGACTATAGCTGTTTGCGTACCACACGCTGCACACAGCAGTGTCGACAGCAAATGCAAACTGGAAGATCTTGTCGTCCTCTATGTCATCTTCACCTGCAGTGTTCCCACTTTCCTGAATCTGAGGACAATGGCTGTACCAGTGGTCATCTATGAGCATCAAAACATGTTAAAATATATAAGTTATTTCAGCATCACGACAAGTGTAGTAAATGCATTACAAAGCTAAGTCCTCTTCATTTATTTCCTGTTGCTGTTGGTCATGAAGTTTGCATGTCTTCACTGAGTAACAAAACAAGAAGTCAACGTAATTTGATGATAGGCCACCGCAAACCAATACAGTGAGATAAATTTTGCGATCCTAGTGAAATAATTAAAATTCTTAAACAGAGTATAGGGTACATGTGGCGAGTGTTTGCTGCCGATATTTAGCACTAGTGGAATCAAGTGACAAATTGACGAGTTGTTTTACTTTCTGTGAGTTTGCAATGATGTACTTGGATGTGGAGTTTTTGAATCTGTGCTCAGTTATCATGGATCTGTGCTGCAGGTCATTTCTTGGCAAGACTTGCACCATGTTTTCTCGAGAATTGTGAAGTAGCGAGATGCTTTCTCGTTTATTTTTTTTTGTTTGTTATCAAGTTCTTTGTGACAGTGGCGACAGGATGGACCACTGATATTACCACGTTTTCTGCCTGTGTGAGCATAGGCAATTCCTTTTTTTCGTGACCTATCTCACTGTTTCGGAAACGATTTATCTGCTCTCACTTTATCCCACACCTCATTAAATTTTATCACTTCAGCGTGACCTGGTCTAATCCAACTAGAATACCTGAATACTAGAATACTAGAATACCACACTGCTGACAGTGTACCACTAGGGTGGTCCTAAAAACTTGACTTTTGAAATGTCGTGCTCCCACCCTTTAATTTTAACCTAAGAAATTAACACTGGTAGCAATGAAATGAAAATCGGTCAATATTAAGGGTATGCTCAATGCACCTAAAATTCACATATAATGGACTCGCACCTTAAACAGCTACACACAGAAAAATCATTCTATAGACAAAACTTTCACAGTAAAATGCACTTCTGTTAACTGGTGTAAATTCTGGGAAATAGTCATTATTACATGTCATGACTGAAGTGTTTTCAGTTCTTGTTATCACTGTCAGTAGCTGGTAAGGTGCTAGTGCTGGTGGCTAACCCCTGTAAAATTGTCAATTTCTTTGAGTCAGGAAAGTGTTTGCGATGCTCCTTTACTACTTGCAGGGCAAACTGCATTTGTTCTTCATTTTTCGTACGAAGTGCACTATACTTTTGCACCAAGGCAACGCCACGCTCAGCAGTGTCACTGACAACGCGAAGTTCTTTGACAACTGCTTCACTCTCCAGGTATGCTTCATTGGTTGCCCGTGTTTCAGGATCTGATGAGAGGAAACTGTCTCTGTTACACACAACACAAGGAATTTCTTCCATACACTGTCTATTAAAGTCGTGAAGGTGCTTGTCCAAGATTGTTGACTGGTCCACAATAATGCATGTTGATACTCCATTCCCTGACGGCTGAGTGCTTCAACCAGGGCTATTTTCTCAACTGCTTCAACGTCTTGGTCAAAAAGGCAAATGCAGTTAACTCCTCACTCAGATACCAGAGCTGTCTGCACAGTTTCTTCAGAGCACCAACAAACGCTGGTGAGGTAGATGAGACGAAGTTTCAGCAGTTTCAAATCGTTTGCAGGAGCTGCTGTCGGCAGACGAGACAGGAACCACGGCTTGGTGTAGGCTGCTATACCAAAAACACAGAATTCACCCAGACTGCGGATTTCACGATCTGTCATCTTGAAGCCAGCATCTCTGAAAATGTAGATCTTCGGAGAATAGAGCAGCCGCAACATGAAGCGGGCACAATGGATGGCGCCTGGCTTCCTGAATGCCAGATCAGGGGATGGAACACCTCCAATAAATACCAGCACAAGCTGAATTAGTTCCTGATAGTCCTTGCGCTGATGGCTCATCCCAAGCTGATCTGTTACAAATGTTTTGATGTCATCCAATACGTCACTGAGCGCTTCTGCAATTGTCGTAACTTCAATACCAGGTTTGTAGTCACCAAACCTGGCAGAAAGTAATGGCAGCCTACTGCCGGGTTTATGACTCACGTCACCTGTTGGCTGACTGCCAAGAACCGGGATCAGCTCCGGAACCCTACGCTCGGTAATCGAGTATGGGCTACCTTTACCTTTTTTAGTCACCAAACACAACTTTTGGCTAGAAGGCTGTGAAACGCTTGAAGAGCAGTATCTCAGGGCCAGTGGATGGCCCCATTGTGACGCTGAATGCCTCTTCTAGCATAATTTCATGAATATGATGTCTGCACGCCAGATGGAGAACATTTCTACCAAGTCGCTGTTCAAACAGTGCAAGCTCCATTCAATCTTCCTTTCACTGATGCCGCAGTCAGACACTGTGTCCATCAGTGCATCCACCATGGCTTTACCAGTTCCCGAGGGCAGCTTTGGAACACACAGTAGTTGCTGCGTCTCAGATCCAGAGACACTGATTGGCAATCGATCAACTTTTTCATCCCAGTGAAGAACCAGTGGTTTCTGGGTATTTAACTCCAATTCCAGCACAGAGGACAATTCAGTACGATGCTTCTGACGATATTGCCGAATGGATGATCGGTTGGTGCTGTATTCTTCAACTTTTTGACCGGTTGCATGAATAACTGGAGCTATGATCTGCACTGCATGTCTGTCACTGGTTTTGGTCAGAATGGCAGGATATCTGGAACTGTTGTGAGGGTAACAAGCTTCATGCTATTTACCCAAACGTTGGTAGAATTCCACACTGTAAAAACCTGTCCCGGCGCGATGCAGTGGTCATTAACAGACT
>Ga0136654_1000669_pt1 | contig 10032 bp, 1 predicted proteins | sample InaspJWI70metaG_FD_94865 | JGI IMG/M metagenome (GOLD analysis project Ga0136654, IMG submission 94865) | Marine gutless worms symbiont microbial communities from Oahu, Hawaii - Inanidrilus sp. 1 OAHU.JWI-70 metaG (version 2) | ecosystem: Host-associated > Annelida > Digestive system >... | reverse complement strand
GGGGGACCCAAAACGGTAAAGGGGGCCCAAAGTGACCCGAATTATGTATGAAGACTGTTAGCCCGTAGCGACTGTTTGCCGGGGGACCCAAAAATTATGGTCATGCCACTGATACAATATCATCAACACAGGTTAAGCGGCCGACCGTGTGCTTGAAACACAACTTGTTGCACCTTTATAATTACAATTTATCATAAAACCTGATACTTTTTTATCAGATCTATCATATTTTTGCAAGCTGAGTGACTTTACTAGAATCTGATGGCAAGCCAGTAGGAGGATGCCTCCACTGGCATGCCCATCCACAGACTGAGTGAGGGACAGATCAAAAACAATGCTTCCGACGGCTCAAGGGATGAGCGGCCGAGGCATAGAAAGGAGCCTGTAGATGTCTAGTAGCAAATCAGTAATGCAACACCTAAATCGGAAAATGCCATTTACGTCACTATTGTCTGTTGCGTTGTGCAGAACCAGTGAAATGGTAAGATAGACTGGCTTCCGAATGCCTAGTTGAATATTTCAGCCAAAATTTAACTCTTATTATGCCTGCTCAAGGTACAGCTGCACAAAAATCAAGTCACGGAGACGTTTGAAATTATTTCTGCAACTGATGACCTTGCATCGTTTATCAGCCCATCATCACTTTCATTCTGTGCAGCATGATATAAGTGTTGAAAGTGCCGTCACTTTCTTAGGTCAGGGCCCCTCCCCTCTGATTTAAAACTCTAGAACTGTCGGGGGCCCCCTACCACCAGTGGGGCCCCCCGTCACTAGACGCTGCAGCCACCCCATCGTTACGCCACTGGAAAGTGCCATTAAATATCAGTCAAACAAACAACTAAACGTTCACATATTCAGACATCACTGTTCATCACAACTGGCTTTCTTTGCAGTCACCTGCCTTTGTGACCTTGAGCTCGGTAAAGTAATTTCACAACAAGCACCAGAATAAGCACTCGGTGCATTTGACACACAACATTATTTGACACATTCAGTCACGTTTTGGCCACGAACGTTGTACTGTAACAAACTGCAGCAGTTGCACAGGAAACAGTACACAAACACGGCTAGATATACACAATATGACCATCATTAGTGCACGACAATCAAAAGCCTCTCTCAGCCCTTGTTTGCCAGCTCTTTGGGGTTGTCCCAAGTTAGTGCAGGTCCACACAGTCTGCTGTACGTAATCTTTTGGATTGCTGCTGCATTAAAAACTGGTTTTGAAACTTCATTCTCGTAACAACTGGATGGAATACTGAAACGATTTTAGCCAACCAAGAATCTGGACGCGTTCAATAAACACTTATTTCAGGCTATATAGCAACTGAATCAGGTCAACGTCAACAAAATGGTCTAGCAGACAGTTTGGCAACTGGCAATGCAAATGCCACAATGCTTAGCTCATTCAGCAATAACGTTTTGTAAAGTAGAAGTTGAAATTGTACAGTGCCACAGAAAAATGCTGCATAAATGAGGCCAAGCATTCTGCCAGGAAGACAATAACATAACCAGAAAGGGCCAAAACTTCCTCTTTATAATACTGCCAATGATGAACAATGGTGCCCACTTACACAAATGAATACAGTGACACAGGCATGCAGTACTGACGAAGACCAAATAATAAACCAATACACATATTTTGACGAAGTACACAAACGCATAGCAAATATCAATGTACTTACCAACATTTTACTGGAAACTGACAAATGTGGTCAACAAAAACACACAGTGAAATTTCGTTTAACATGAGTTTTCTGTTGTTTACTGTGCTTTTTTTGTGTTATCAGTGCAACAGCAAAAACTTCTTAATCTGCAACAGCCACTGAATTTTCGTTTTTTTGCAAAATGTACTATTATTCTCCTTCTGTACTAAAGATGCTTATTTTCACCTGTGCTATATTAATTGTAACAATGTTACACAATATCCACATAGCAAACACTACCAGCTTACCAGCCATACTTCACGAAATCAGTCCAGGTCTTAAAACCACTAATACAATGATGACTACAGACAGACATAGAGACAAACGGGCAAGTAGCTTGCTGATAAAGTGTCTCCTCACTTGGTGACCCGGTATCACTATCACTGATGACAACAAACAAAACAAACTACCTATTACAAATTACTGACAACTCACAGGTGCAACACAAGTAACAATACAGAGTGGGCCAAAAGTCTACACTCCATTCATCAAACCCTCACTATTAAATATAAACTGACTAAGCACGACATGGCAATACTTAAAAAGACAATTAGTACTGCTTCAAATGAAAGATTTACTGTGATGACTTTACCCATTCCCCTGTAGATGCATAGATGAATCATAGCATGCCCTGAATAAGTTTCAAGAACCAGATAGCTTTATAAAATAATAACAAATGAAGCTAAGTTATTCTTTAGAGTAAAATCAGGGGTAAAAGTGGGCCGGCACTAGGCGGTACGGAGTACCGGCTGATGCCATCAGCGTGCCGGCTGATAGTGCGGCAGCCCCGTTGTGAAATTTACAATTTCGATACCTCGTGAGTCGTGCACCAATGCAAGGTGGAGTATAGTAGTAGTGTAGTGCCACCTGATCCTTCTGTCCACTTTTACTACAGAGTAAAATAAAACGATAACTTAAGGCTAACTAAGAGGGTTAACTTTTGGCCCACTATGTAGAAATTGACAGACTAGAGAACAAAGTCAACACAGCTGTACAACTGAGTATCTGACAGAGGGGCCGACAGCAAACAATCCTCATCAATAAGCTGATGATCGAACAGCGACGGCAATTCAACAGAGTCGGGATAACTGTGTGCCGGATATTCGTAACCAACAATTGTGCAGTCGTAATCTGAGCTGTCATATGCATCTACAGGCAGCATGCAGTTCTGCGGCCGCAGCGAAGGCTGACTTATCAGCCGATCCAGTTCGCCGTCGAACTGCGGCGAAAAAACTGGCGCCAAAGCGCCGTTACTGTACGAAGAAGCGCTGCCTATACTGGCAGATGACAGAATATGTGTTTCGTGAGCCGCAACTGTTACGGGTGGGGTGCAGGTACGAGTCTGTCGACGCCGACTGTCCAGAACAAGATCTTCCATTAGCCGCTCAAGCTCCGACGGAACAAAATACATAGACCTCGGAGCCAGTACAGTGCGACAAGCTAATTCTACGCCACAGTCTGAAAGTGCATCGGAAATCACTAGGTCGGTATCAGACGTAAATTCGGCAGGCGTGGAAACACGCAACCGATATTCATCAAGATCAGTTGCAATAGTCCGAGACGAGCTATCACCTAGCACTGAGTAAGGCTGCATCTCAGAACTGTCTGTTTCACAATCAAGCCATGGAACTGGGTCCACTCGTGCCGGACGTGAAACGACAACTTCCGGCAGCGGTTCCGGTTTGGGAGAACTAGCTTCGAGACGGCTGACTAACGTCTTTACTCGCTTTTTAGTCCGTTTTGTAGACAATACCAGAGAGTTTGTATCTGTCGTGCCGGCGGCTTTTGCCTTTGGTGATTGCCTTTGTCTACCAGTACCAGAATGTTGTCTCGTTCTTTCGTTAACGAGCAAAAGTCGGTCGCGAGTTGGATGCTGAGCCATTTCATCAAGTGAAGATGCTGCGGGACTGTTTTTCGCCGGCGTTTCGGCATCTGACTGCTGAGTTACTGATGAGTCTTCGTCTGCCTCTTCTCCGCCAATGGACATCCAGTGACGCCGACCGACCTTAACCAGTCGACACTTAACGTGATCGGCCGAAGGCGCCACACCCGACGGCTTGTGCAGTGTCAGGAAACGTGATCGAACTCCTTCGACCTTTAACTGACGCCGTCTTCGACTCGCTGGCACCGTGGTGACTTCCACGACGGGCGGCGGTTCACGATCCGGTGTTTGGACTTCGTCGTCATCTGGTTTCGTTCCACTGCCTGGAAGTTCGACAGAGGACGAAGGCGGAACTGGCACTTTGGCGTCACACACAGAAGCTTCTGTTGAACGATTCGCAATAATTCGCAGTTTCAATTTGTGACCGTCCAGCGATGCCTCGACAACAGGAGCCGGCAAACTGCCGTTCTCGAACGGCGACAGCGACCGAGTGTCTTCGTCCTGTTGCAAGGCGTGTCTTCTCCGCCGCGGCCGAACAGTTCCGGTCTCTGGCCTGACTGGGGCAACCTTCTGAACTGCATTCGGCGTGGAGCTTCGGACACCAGACTTTGCAGAAACTACGGGCGAATCTACGCTGCTGGCAGCACCGCGAGAACTGCTGTCACTGGCCGCAGCTGGACTCAGTTCAACCTGGTCTGCAGTTGGCTGCACGCTTCTCGCTTTCCGACTTAATGTCTTGCGCTCGGGTCTAGGCACCCTCTGCAGAGGAAGACTATCAGACACTGCATCGTCTGGAAATTTGTATGCATCATCAACTGACGCAGACACCAGTGGCTCCGATGCTGGAAGATTCTCCGCCACTGGCAGCGAATCATTGGCTGAAACGTCCGGCTTTGTCAAACGATTGATGCGATAATGTAAAAGTCCGCCTCTTCGTCGCCTGCCAGTTGGCTTCGACAAAGAGTCTGGAAGTGAGGCGTTGTTGTTGTTGCGCATCTTTTCGAGCACCACTGACAAAGCCTTGCACTGAGACAGAAGAGCAGATCTGTCACGTTCAAGTGTTAGTGAGTCCTGAGACACATCAGCTGAATCGACTAACGGCTCAGCATCCACAAGCGAGCCATCAGTCTCCAACTGATCCAAATTATTCACCGCAGCAGTTGCGGCTGTGTAAACCGGCACCGCAGGGGAGCTGTTTAGCATTTTATCGGAATTACAAACACCTTCCGTTCTCGAATCTTTCACTCGAAGAAGAGGTGTGTTCGACTCGTTTATAGCAACGAGAGAAATGCGTAAAGTCTTCTGTTCGTTGCTGTTTTGTGTCGAATGCACGTCAGTATTCGTATCACACATTTTGTCGACAGAATTAGCAACTGCATACTTTACTATGCCTGTTGTGCCAGAATCTGGTATTTCTAACAGCGACGGGTCATATTTCTCATTGTTTGTATTCAATTCTGATTCTGCGGCTGTAGTTTCATCAGTTGAATTGTTAGACTTCTGCAAAACTGAACGGTCTACAATGGCAGCATTCTTCAATGCACGGTAACTCCGGTTAGCTTTTGGTCTGCGATTCGCTTTTGTGCTTTTTGACCTGTCAGGCTTTATCCTTTCTGGCTTCAAAGTGATCTGGATACTTGTAGACGAACTCGACTGCAGCTTTCCTGCTGTAACAGTGTAAGACTTATTATTTGGCACATGGCATGTCTGTTCACCAGATGACGAAATTAAATTAATGGCGGTATTAGTAGTCGCAGTATTGTTGAGAGGCTGACTCAGTGCATCGACAGACAGTCTATCAGTAGCGTGATCCAATGAACCAACACGACGTCGCTTTGCACCATCACTTACGGGTGCGCCATCCGACAGAAGACGCTTCAACGAATCGCCATTCTGAGACTGAGCTTCCTCGACTGAACTGCCACTGACATCAGCCGGTTTTGTTCTGCAGGATAAATCACTCGTTTCGGTGGCTGCAGTGACAGGCGTTGTGGACGATCTTGGCTCGTTCAATACTCCGGCAGCGGCACAGACAGCTGATTCGGTGGACTGAGACTGCACGGACTGACTGCATGACATCACTGCAATATAACCGCTGCCTGCACACGGCTCTATCTTACTACGGCTCTCACATTCATTAAGACTATCTGCAGGAACACTGTTGCCACCATCTAATCTCTGTATCACAGTATTTACACCAGATTCAAGTCCACCTGAACTCTCGCTTTCTTCACTGGTATCTGCACTTGGATGATCAGAAGTCATATTAGAAACGGCAGATAACACGGTACTTGCCTTCAGATCCACATCCACAGCAGCCAGAGAAGACGTGCAAGGAACGATGTCGGATGATGTGACGGACACCGACTCTGTATGAGGCTGACTAAGACCATCATCGGTGTTGTCTTGCACTTTCTTGTTTTTATTAGCAGTGGCAACTTCTGGTTCAGTGCTGTCCAACAACACTTGATTCTGTTCTGACAAGACTTTGCTGTGTTCACCAGCAGATGCATCCTCCGACAAATCAATCCTCTTGTCAGACTTCTCATCCGCTAGCGTTCGATCAACAGACACATCACTAACTGCATCCGCAACTAATGACCCAGAACACTCCGGTTGGCTGCTAGTCAACCCGAGTTTTGCTTCAGATGCCAGCTGACTGTCTATCGTTGTACCAGAACGGTAGAGCAGACTCTTGCGACCACCAACAGAGTGGCTCTGACTGACTTTTGATTCCTCGGCCAAACTACTCACTGCAGTCTCAGCAGACACATTATTTTCTGTTAACGTCGGTAAACCTGACTTGTTCATATCTTCGCCTTCTTCGGCCACAACATCAACAGATTGTACGACCACAGCGGTAGAGTCAGTACTGTCAACTCTGACGGAAGCAGCAACTTCCAAATTACTGGATTCATTCGGAGTAGTTACAGGCTGATCGGAGTTTGTCGGAGGGTGTGAGCTGTCAACTGTAACAGCAGCAGCTTTAGTTCTGAAGTGCCGAAACTTCGGAGGCCACACAGTGACGATGGGTGACGGTTCAGGATCGACTGCATCTTCCATTCTGGCATTCAAGTCCGATCCTTCGTGGGTCATAGCAGGTAAAGAACTTGCAACGCCACTTGGCTTGCTGTCCGGTTCAGACACGGGCAGCAGCGCATCGATATCTAGCTGTGACTGAGACATGCTATCCTCCGTATCTCCACACATACTTGACACATCAGCATCGGTGGAAAATTCGCCCTTCGCCTGTTTTCCACGCCGACGATTCTTACGCTGGGAATTCTTCTCAGCACTGGCTGTCACTTCGTCTCCAGCTGCTAGTGGAGTTTCTTTATCAGCATCAGATGCTGTGGCACTTGATTCCAGCGACAAACTTTTCAACTTTTTGTTCTTGCCAACAGTACGATCGTATTCCTCAAAGCGAGTGTTAATCGATTTCTTGCGCGTAGATTTCCGCACAGGTGCAGGCGGTTCTGAAGGACTTGATTTTGGTGACTGCGACTTCTTTGGTTTTGACTGGCTTCTGGTAACACGAGGTGAACCCCCTGTGTTCTGGTCGGAACTCCGCGGGCTGGCCTTGTTGGCATTCCGATAGCAGTGTCCCTTGCCTTTTCCGGGCACAAATGCCCTACTTGCCGCAGCTGCCCTGGCCTGTTCTGCCAGCTTCTGAAAATACGTGCGACAGTCGTACTGAGGTTTGCTACCGAATGAGCGATGTAATGTTGGTCCACTGACGTTTGATTTGGCTGCAAATTTCTTCCAGCATGAACGGAAGTTTGGTGCGGACGATGGACTGCCTGCTGCTACAGATGAAGATACAGACTGCTCGCTGACAGATGAACTAAGTTCCTCGGCATTCCGCGTGAGCCGCTTTCGTGGTGGAAGAGCTATGCCCGAGGAACGGGAAGCGGCGGCGCTGGAACCCCATACGTCGTCGCCTGCGGAAGATTTACCGTCATCTGCAGCCTGCAGAGTTTCTGTGGCCACTTTGCTAGCAGGCCACTGCGTTGGTTGATCGCCAGTAACTGTCTGGTCTTGAACGCTGCTGTTCTCGTTGACTGGGTGACAGCCACTCTCTCCGTCCAACGAAGGAGTCCTGCTCGCATCGGACGACGCGGCGCGAGCGAGCGAATCCCCCGTGCAGACCCCCGACTCGGCGGCACTGCTTCCGCGGCTCGTGGTCTCCCGGCGTGTCACGAGAGACAAAGGCATGTCGGCGTCCGAAATACACACGGGATCGATGACCGAGCTGTCCCACATCTTCCGAACGCCGGACGACAACGACGTCGGCTGCAGGTTCACATCCGGCGAGCATCGCGACGATCGAACTGTTCTGCTGTCCACTTTCGCAGCCGTGTCGCCTTCGCTTGACGAGCTACCAAGACTTGAGGTGTTGCGAGAACCTCTGCCGCTGTGTGCCGACCAGCCGCCACTCGACGTTTCACATTCTGCGTTCGGCGACGGAAACAGACTGGCAAGTGGCGGCTGCAGCGGCGGCGGCGGAGGCAAGAAATTCGGCGGAAGTACCGGCGGAAACAGCGAGCCGGTGCTCGGATACAGGAACGGGTTGAACAAGAACGGCAGGTGTTCCAGGTTCAATCCCGGCGGCAGACCCGCGGCCGAAAAACCGGGCACGCCAAAGCCCCGACTTGATCGGCCGCTATCCCCCGGATGCAGGCTGGACAGCTTCGCCGACATGCCGGGGCTGTGAGCAGATGCGGGGCTGCGTCTGCCATGGTCGTGCATTGCCAGAGAACCTCCTGCCTTCGAGTGCACATGCCCATCGCCCGATCCAAGCCTCGGCGCTTTCTCTTCGGTCGGCGTGTCACGGCTTCCCGGATTCATAGTTGCAGGCAGCAGTATTCAGCAGCAGAAGTATCTGCAGTGTAGCTGCGTGACCCAGCGGTCATTTATCATCACTGCTCTGTGTTCTGTAACTCCACAACTGCTCTCCTCTTCTTCATGCCATTGCAGCGCTAAAACACACAAAAACAACTTAGTGAACTAACCAAAAGGAAACTAACTACTGCTGAAAAGCAGCATACATGTGCATACACACTCTTTCAATGATTACAAACGATAACAGCTTGCTTGATGCTTACAAACAACTTGGACTGAGTTCATTCTGCAATCACTCTCCCACCAATGATGATATTCACTTTGCTACTTGGACAGCCAGATTTGTGATGCAGACTCACGAGAAAATGTTTAATACTTAGCTGCTATGATTCACTTGTAGGTTACAGAGTCTTTTTGGCTAAGTTTTATGGTTCTGAGGTATCCAGTAACCAACCAACATAAATGTTCATGATAGCAGTTAAAATACCCATCAGCCTATCGTATATAGGCTGTGTGATATTACTGTCTCTCTTTTAGTGGCGCTGTGCGGCCCCTCTGCAAAACCCTATCTTGCACTGCTTGCGCACACCTACTGCTGCTTGCAATGACAGTGTCAATCATTTATCGAAATTCTCAATAAAAATTCTTTTACCACTAAATCACCCCTTTTCCTAAATGTGTGTGTGGAAAATGGCTATGTCTTGTGTGTTTAGAAAATATTATTGCTAATTACATAAATGTCTACTGCGCAAACAGTCTCATAATTTACTATTTCAAATGCTGCAATAAAAGTACTTCATCAGTAATGATGTCACCAAATGTGTCGTTCTAAGGATGTGGTTACTAAACATACATATAAGAAAAAATTACCAAGCAGCACGGAAAAATGCTTTAGTTTTTAAGCCATGATCATTTGAATTGGGGACGTTTTTTATGGGCCACCTGGTATTATATAGCTATCAGTAAAACACTTTAACACTGACACTTCACCTGAAGCCTAAGACAAATTTCAAGCATATGCATGATGTTTCACAGGTCTAATATGCTTCAGCTGTTAACTCATCATCAGTGCACTGTCTCAGTGGAATAATGCCATAGTATCTTCACTTGGATGATGAGAAGTCGTATTAGAAATGGCAGATGACTTGATGTGCCAGGATACTTCAGCAGTCAACATTAGTAAAAAAAATGCTGGAACCCAAGTGCCAAGATGTCTCGTCAATATCCCCGTGAAAGCTTTCGCGAGGGATTACGTAATCACCGGCGTTGGTTTGTCTGTTTGTTACCATGATAACTAAATAAAACGTGGACGGATCTGGACGAAATTTTTTGGGAAGGTTCCTAGGGGAAAAACAAGCCCAAGTTCGTTTCCGGTTACGATCGCTAACCGGGTGTGGAGGTTCCTGTCCAAAAACGCCGTAAACCGGGGATTTTTTCCAATGTAAACAAACCAACAAATCACTTGACGCATAATAAATAAATAATACATTCTCAACTCAACTCACTCAACAGAGAATTACGGACGCAGGTGCGTGCGAATTTCGCTTTCGCTGGGATCTGTACTCTCAAGAGAGTACTTTCCCTCTAGTTAGTATTAAAATG
>Ga0136654_1000667_pt1 | contig 10040 bp, 6 predicted proteins | sample InaspJWI70metaG_FD_94865 | JGI IMG/M metagenome (GOLD analysis project Ga0136654, IMG submission 94865) | Marine gutless worms symbiont microbial communities from Oahu, Hawaii - Inanidrilus sp. 1 OAHU.JWI-70 metaG (version 2) | ecosystem: Host-associated > Annelida > Digestive system >... | reverse complement strand
GGAAGACGGGCAGAGACGGGGATGATTGGATGTCAGATGGCAATGAGTTGCAGAGGAGCGATGCAGCGACTGGAAATGTGCGTCGACCGACGGTTGTGAGCCGGAATGGTGGAACTAACACGCAGTTGATGTGATGATGACGAGTGAAGTGGGCGACGACCGGGCAGGTCGGCGACACGAACGAGATCACTGTAGCCAACTGTAGGCCTACAGAATTAATGGGTCGGCTTTATCCTGTTACTAATACTATTATTGCAAAGAAAGCTGCAAAATAATGCAAGCCGGAAACCGTAAAATAATTTTTTTAAACCGCTTTGAGAGTTGTTGTAATTAATTATTCATTCTTCACTGCCATATTTATTGTTCAGTAATTCGTAGGGCCTGCAATCGTTTTTGCATACCGAATTCGGATATTCACAAACGCGCTTAATAGAAAGAACTAAGATTTCTATTTAATAACTGGTTAGTTCTTCCACTAACTGTGATTTTGTGCTAGACTGTGACTTGTAACCAAAAAGATGTAGTGGCCTAATTTATCGAGCAAAGCAACAGTAAAATGGTAAAGGTAGCCGATACTCGATTACCGAGCGTATGGTTCCGGTTCTGATCCCGGTTCTTGGCAGTCAGCCTGCAGGTGATGTGAGTCATAAACCCGGCGGTAGGCTACCATTACTTTCGGCCAGGCCTGCAGTTACCCCTGCAACCCTTAAGAGGGCTGCTACCAATTTCGCTGCTTGTGAACAGAGGCATGATAGGTGTGAACAGTTTGCCTAAGACTGTTACCCGACGGCGTCACGGCTGCGATATGAACCCAGGCCCTTCTGCGTCTGAGTCCAGCACGCTAACCACAGAATTAACAACAGAATATAGCTCCAGATTCATTTCAGGCATCTGTGCTCGTTGCTTGACTACTGTGTGCATTATAAAATCATCGTCATCATTTATTCGCATCAAAATAAAAACACACCGGATACAGACGTTGCATTATAAACAACACTAGCAAGTGCCCTGTGTATAAGCTTTTCTGTGTGTATGTGTTAGTATTTGCGCCTTTGGAATCGCCTTCTAAATTAACATTCGGCGTGACAAAGTTCTCGCCAGCATGGAATTGTGTCGGAAAAAGCAGTCAGCACGACGGGGCGAAACGGTCGTAAACTTATATAGGAAAGTTGGGGGTTGACCGAGGGAGAAAATAAGGTAAGTCGAGCGGGCCCCGGAGAGCGTGGGAGTCGGCGTGGAGAGCTAACGACCTGCCAACGTTCTTTATGCGATCGACACCTACACGCTGTTGAGAGAAATGGAACTGCATTCATCCTTCGATCAAAGTAACCGTTGTTCGCTGCGGCTCCCCACAGCAGTGCTTCGATCCGCGAAATCAACGGAGACCATTAACGTGATGTTCGAATAACGATAACGATAACGACGGTGAAACTTATTTGGGCTTTGATTGGACCAACGTATATGCGACAGCTTAACTTCAATGTCGCAATTAGACGCTGTCGAGCTTTCGCAACAATTCTGTTTATTTCTCAATCGGAGACGCAAACCGTAAATTTCAGATTTTAGTTAGTCCATTCATTCAGAAGTTGCCTGTACTCAGCTTGAGAATATGATAAATATGACAAGAATATGTGTAACAGTGGTTCGCAGGATTTTGCACGAGCTAGTGAAGCAGTATAAGCATAAAGCAAACTCAATAAATGAAAAATTCTGAACGTATTCGAAGGCTTTGTCATTATCTTGTCCAATTCACTGATGACAGCGACACCAAGGCCTACCTATCTAACAATTTTCGGTTTTGTTAAAGCTAACATTTTCGTTTCGATTACGAAATAAAAATGACCAGTTTATTTTTTATGCCTTTTCGTCCTGTCTGGAACGCGGAAATTAAACGACGGCACTTTATAAATAAACTCAAAACTCTCAGAAGCAAAAGTCAAACCATTTAATGTAAAAAAACAAGGCGAGGATTTAAGCTTATATCGCCTCTTCAACAAAGTTCTCAGAGGCGCGTAACAGTATTTGTTACAAATGCAATGATTAATCCGTAATCGCAGTTTTCGAATTCAAATAATTACGTTAAATTGTCTATTGTCAGAAAAGAAAGTTATTCTTTCGACTACTGCTGTGAGCCTGTGGTGGCATCTGAAAATATCCTACGTTAGTTTTATTATAAAGAATAAACTGCGATAGCGTTCTGCGATGATTAATCCGTAATCGCAGTTTTCCAATTCAAATAACTGCGTAATTACGATTAGCTGTGACCAGCTCTATACTTTGTGTTTGGCGCACTTCCCCTCCGATCGTTCCGTTTATCTGATCACAGCGATGTTTCAGATATTATGTATATATACAGCAGACCGGCTTTCATCTCGACGTGCCGATAAAACTCCATAACTCGGCGACGTTGGCCGGCGATCGCGATCATGCTTGGACCGTAAGCGCGGAACGTTAAACATTCGCGACTTAACGGTAGTTAGAGAGAGAGAGAGCTAGCTCGTCGTGGCCGGACTCCGTGGAGCCGATGCGAGCGTTGCGTAACGTAATAATTGGCCGGCTTAGACGTCCTCGACAAGTGACTCGCTATCTCGGACCAGCCGAGCAGTTCTCTCTTTCTCTTTCGAGCAAGCGACAACTTTACGACAGATCGACGTGGGCGGGAATCTGTCAGACAGCGGACATCACCGCCCCCCGTCCCCTGGTGCCGGGTGGTCGCCGAATGTAGGACATTTGCCCCCTATACGGACATCCTAAAAGGTAAAGGTAGCCCGTACTCGATTACCGAGCGTAGGGTTCCAGAGCTGATCCCGTTCTTGGCAGTTAGCCTGCTGGTGACGTGAGTCATAAACCAGGCGATAGGTTGCCATTACTTTCCGCCAAGCATGCAGTTACCCCCGCAACCCTTAAGATGGCTGCTACCAATTTCGCTGCTTGATGAACAGAGGTACGATGGGTATGAACAGTTTGCCTAAGACTGTTACCCGACAGCGTCGCGACTGCGATTTGAATCCGAGCCATCGCCGGACATGTGCCCTTTCCGTATGTGACTGTTCTGTTCTTCAGCCGTCCTCGATCCGACGGTTGGCAACACCGTGGACGTACTTTCTCTATTTATCTCTGTCCTCTGTCATTCTGATTGACTCTAACCCTAACGTAACTCTAAACAATAACCCTGACGAAGAACGGTGCTATGCAGGCTTCGCCCCCGGCACCCCTTGCACGATGGACTCGTCTAGTCTCGGAGCCCGCCGTCGACGCAACCAGTACGACGCAACAGGGTCGTCAGCCTGCGCACGACGAGACGCAATGACAGGCCTCCACAATGGCCCATTATGTGTGCAAATATGCCGTCATCCATGCAACCAGACATACACAAACATATCGCAACGCCGCTAGAGGATGACCGAGCCACGTCCATAGGTAGCATGCAGGAGAAATATGGTGAAGATTGGATATGTACTTCCGGAGATATACACGCGGACAGACAGACAGACAAGCATGCAAACGTATGCTCATCACATTTTCCCGCTCCCGTGCGCATGAAACTTTTTAAAACTGGGAGTATTGATGTAGCAAAAGATTGTCATAGCTGCTTTGCTATTGATCTGCCGAGCTGTGTCTCAAAGGAAGGCAGGATAAGTTAGTATTACGATATATTTCTACAGTGAATGTTTTTTGCCAATTCTGTAACAATTTGTAATGCTTGGTTAAGTGTCTAGTTAAGTTTTCTGTTATTGTAGTTGTTTATGTATCTACCAGCTTGGTGAATAAAGATTAATATAATAACTGATCATCAGGAAAAGTATTCCAGTTATTCTATATGGTTTGGAAGCGGGTCCACCAACAAAATCTGATTTGTTGTCTATGGACTTTGTAATTAATCGACTTTTTATTAAATTATGTAAAACAAGTGACATTAATCCCGTCAAATATTGTCAAGAATGTTTTTCATTTGATATGCCAAGCGATTTGTGGCGAAAACGAGTGACTATAACTTCGAGAGTAAATTTACAGCCTTCTAAGTGAAAGTGTAGTTAACTTTTTCTTTTGTTTTGTTTTGCTGTATATTACGCTTGCCGTATTTGATGCTACTGCTACCATGATTTGGTGAAATAAAGGTATTATATATAACCCAACCGTGACCCAACCATTAACCGTAACCGATAACCGTAACCATGGGGCAGATGTCCGAGAGGGCGGGCAAATACCCGGTGCCGTGGTCGCTCGCTGCCGCTATATCGGGATGTCGCTGGACTTGTTCGATATAATAATGACGACAACGACGACGACACGAAGCGCCATTACTGTGTGTCCGTCGGCGCGCCTGCACAGCGCTGGTGCTGGCCTACCCGGGCCGGCGCCACCGACTCCTCCTCGGCACCAGGACGATGCACACCTCGTCTGTGATCCGCCAACAAGACGATCTGCAGCCGAAGTGGCGGCGGCGGGCGTCTCCTCCCTCCCTTTAGAAGTAGGCCCTCGAAATACAGCTAGGAGGTCTGGGGAACGCTGTAAGCTGCCCCAGTGGGGTCTGGTGCGAAGTCCCAGCCGACAAACGATTTGGTGCATACTGGAATCAAAAAGTGCAGCTCTGGTGGCAGCAGTTTTTGTTGATTTTCTTTAGAACAAATCTAATATTTTCTGTATAAAAACAAGCTTGATATATACGGCGTTACCATCTGTGCCATTGACTGTCAATGCATCGCGGTCCAATTTCTCACAGGGCAGCGCCCTATGAGAAGTTTATCTCCTGGGGCAGTCGCTACCATTGCCCTATGGAAGTCGGCGCCTATGACACCTATTACGCTTATGCACGTACTCAGATGCCAATTGTGAAGTCGTGCTAGGCCTGCACAGCTATTTCCGTCACTCCCTGTTTTTTCTTACTGCTTTCGCTTTGTTTGTATTTGTCAATGTCGATGTCAATGAACATTTTAACGTGGCTAGAATAGCAAAAACTATTACGAAGTCCGCGAAAGCGCAGTAGAGTCACAGAACTATGTTTAGGAAAAGTCTGACGAAGAAGGAATGTTTCAAGACGTTGACGGAAGACGGGCAGAGACGGGGATGATTGGATGTCAGAGTTGCAGAGGAGCGATGCAGCGACTGCAGGAAATGTGCGTTGCTGCGTTGTCTCTTGTGTTAGTACCTGATCTTTAGTACGCTCATTGTGAGGATTTCTATAAAGGAAATTATTCGTTGTTGATTGTAGAGTATTGATCTATTCACCTGTATAGCTGCAAGTCTGTTCGATAAACTTACTTACTTAGTTAAGGCGAGGTGCGAACCGTCACACAATCGGCTCCTGCAGACTGGCATACGGGGCTGCATGAATGGCGGGAGGGGAGGAGGTCGAGCGGTTCCTGGGAGTAGGCGTGGCGCTGCCGAGGCCCGGTCGCGCTAACTGTACCTGCCCATCCCGAGCAGATGCTATTGCTCGTACGGACGGCCCACCGCTACAACACGCACCGGCCCGGCCCACCCCGCCAGCCGTCCGACCGACCGCGCTAATAAATTCCGTGGGACATTTAAATGCCGCCGTCAGACGTCGGAGAGGCGGACAGACAGACAGGAAGCGCAGCAAGTGCGTCGTTGAGTCAGTTTGCGAACAGTTTCTCGACAGAACGCTGGTCTCCGAGGCTGATCGCGGTCCGAAATCTTTATTCACGCGAGCAAGTTATATAGAAAGTGCCGCGAAAAAGAACACGACAGACTACAGCGAAACACGCTCGTCTCTGGCCAGTGGTCGTAATTCGATTCGGAAAAGCGCGCGCGTAGTCGTCGTCGTCGTCGTCGCGATGCCGCGCTCGTTTCTCGTGGCGAAGCCGCGCCCGCTCGCCGCCGAGCAGGTGCCCGCCGCGATGACGTCATCGCCGCCGCCGCCGTCGCCATGGCAACCGCTGCTCGGCCGCGACGTCAACAACAACAGCGTGCCGGCGTCGGACAGGTCGCTGTCGCTGGCGTGGCGTCCCGCGCGTCTCGACCTGTCGGCTGCTGCCCCCCGGTGGTCGATCGCAGCCGACTGTTGGACTGCGGGCGCCGCCGAGTCCGACGCGACGGCGTGGCGCGGACCTGGTCATCGTGACCGCGTCGAGGTTACGTCGAGCCGAGCAGCAGCCGCCGCCGCCGACGACGTCACTCGGCATCATCTCTTCTGGTCCTCGTCTCCACACAGCGACGTCTCCGCCACAGGTCTCGAGCTTTCCTATTGGCACCGTTCGCGGGATATCTGTCAGTACAGGGGACCTAGGTTTAGGACCGTGACGTCGGGCTTAGGGTTTAGGGTTAGCGTTAGGTTGTAGGGTTAGGGTTAGGATTAGAGTGAGTATTAAGGTTAGGGTTAGTTTAGGGTTTAGGGATAGGGTTAGGGTATAGGGTTAGTTTTACACAGCTTTATTTCACCACAAAATGGTAGCAAAAACAGGACTTAACTAGTTTTAGGGTCAGGGTTAAGGTTAGTGTCCCTGGTACTAATAGATACTGGTACTGCCTAGTATGCCGAGCAGGGTCTATGCAACGGTCCAGCGTCCGTCCGTCTGTCCTATCATTCGCCCGCCGCTCGCCGCTGCTGCGGGTTTGCTGCTGAGCGCCCAGCAGGCAGGAGATATCGACCGATTGCTGCACGAACGGTGCTGAGCGGCGGCGCCGCAGAGTGGCGCTTAGCGAGAGAAATTCTTGCCTTCGTCGATGACTTGCGGATTACTGCTGCTAACTACAACCCCAGCTGACTACAACGGCAGGTAACGGCTCATCCGTGGCTGTTGGTAAAATGCGGAATGGAAACTGTGGAAAGATGGTGTGGAACGGTGGGTAAATGCGTAATGCGGAGATTTGCACACACCGACAGACAGTGTGGTACTCCATAGAACTTGCTAAGTGCTATTGCCACTGAATTTCATTAGGCTACGGATTAATCATTTGTTCTGTATTTTCACGGCAATGTTTTCACTATAAGCGCACTGACAGGATGATGGTATACTAACAGTAATTTGTGTTTTGATTTTACAATTTTACAAAGTGACGGCTGTACAACATTTGGTATTTGATATCGGATAACCACCAATCAAGCTTTATTTCACAATAGTTAGCACGACAAGTGCCAGCCAGATATACATGTATTATAAGAAGGCGCACTTTCACTTTCAAGTTTATCTCCTGTAGTCGACAATGAGCGTTATACTGAAGATCAGGCAGTTTGCCGCTATAACGGCGGTACAATGGCCATCAGAAATCATTACAGGGCGCTCCTGGGAGAGTTGAATGCGCGTTCGTGAGCATCCCTCCTGAAAAAGAAGCGGACAAATTAAAGCTCGCCCGGGTTGGCGGGAGTCGGGTTTCGAGGGACGGCGCGCGTCCCGAATGATAATTTCATTTTGTCAGCGAGCGTCGCTTTGAAGAGGACCCCGGCCCGGTCGGCTGGCCGGTCAATCTGGCGGGAGACAATCGTTTGCGATGTCCACGTGACGCGCGGGAAAAGAGCCAGGCCGGCGACTGAAGTCTACTCGCGTTGTCCCGTGTAAACTGACACTTCCGTGCGTCGGTCCGTAGGTTCGTCGGTCCGTCCGTTCGGTGCTCGTATTTGTCTCTGCGACGACGCCCCATTCTCCGCTTGCTCCACGGCTTTCCCTCTCTTCAACCTGTTTCTATCTCGTCTCGTCGAGAGGCCGGGAACCCGGGGACGCCAGAGATCTGAGCGCGCCGGCTCAAGGACCGGACCGCCATGAATGACCGGCGGCGCATCCTCCAATGACCGGGCCAGTAGCCGGATATTTGCCCCCCGCCGCGCATTGTGACTCTTGATTATTGTGCGCTGTACAAATACTCTTTCTTACTTACTTACCCACGCCGGCGGCCCCCGACACCTGCCCTCTGGTCACGGTTAAGGTTTACACATATTCAGGTAAACGTACCTTGTTTAACGACTCCATTTGCTGCAGAAATGAGAACGCGAGGCACATGGATGTGAACAACTTGCCCAACTCACGCAGCCGCGCCCTGGCCGCGGATCGAACTCGCGACCTCTTGTTCCTAGGCATATAGCGCTATAGAATTAGGTTACGGTTCAGGGGGTTGCCTTCAGTGCTTTGACACTGTTGGTTGGGCGTCAGGAAGAGCATCTGGCCTATAAAACTTGAGTGATGAGGTGTTGGTGTGGTTATCTGTCTGGAGCAAGGTGCAGATTGTTTGCATATGATCCATCTGATGCCACTGCATCCCAAAACCCCACCATCTCTTGCGTCATTTAAATCCAGACTGGTTTACCTTTCCAATACCGGCTTACTCAGGTTGTCCTGGAAAAGAGGCGGTTAAACGGGTGCTGTAGTAGTGTTTCGGCCATTGTGCTTATGACTTTAGGGCTAAAGTTAAAGAGTTGATGATCGGGCAGTGTCGTCCAGTAAAATGACGAAGATCTAAGGTAAGGTTAAGGGTTAGGATTAAGAGTTCGGTTAGGGCTAGAGTCAGGTACAGGGGCAGATGTGTGGAGGGGGCTAATGTCGTACAGTATGGCCGGTCTTCGATCCCCGACTGTCCAGTCCAGTCCCGGAGTAATTGATCCGGGCGTCTCCGACGCGCATCTCCGGCCGAAAATAAAGGACGGGAAGCAAGGTGCGCCGGCCGGCCCGCCCGGACACCTGTATAGCGGACGCTCATGGGCCCCGCGGCGCGGCGCTGGCCAGGTAGGACATTTGCCCTACCCCAATACCCCCGAAAATCACGACCATCGACATCTGCCCCATGCCCCTAACCATAAACACTGACTCTAAAGTTAACCCTATATAACCATAACCAAGAACGTACGCGATCGCTGTTTTTTTGGGAGGGGGTCAATTGCATTACATTACATCATCACAGCTATATATAGTGACCTAAATATTGACAAAAACTTCTATGTTTATACTACGGCGATAAAACTACTGCAGAATAAGGTCCGGGTGTGAGTGTCTAAATAAGTGTAATTTCAGTTTTTGTCGGAACGTTGTCAGTGACGAGGCAGACTGGACGTGTTTAAAAGCTAATTCACACCGCCACACCAGACACGACACAGACGGGACTGTTTTGTCGTGTCTGGTGTGGCGGTTTGAACTGAGTCGACTTGACCGCCAGACAGTTTCGTTCTGTGTATGGTCTGTGTCGGAGTGTGTCGGGCGGCGCAGTGCGACCGCCGGACGCACTCCGACGCAGAACGCACTTGTCGGGCCGACTCAGTTCACACCGCCTGATACGACACAGTCGGGACCGTCTTGTGTTGTCTGGCGGGCAGTGTGAATTGGGCATGAGTGTCTGCGGCAGTGAGGGGGGCAAGCGTCCAGCCATCACGGCGCTGGGTTGATGGCCCTGGGTGAAGGCTGGGACGGACACAAGTCGAGATTGCAAGTCGGTCGCTGATTACGCTATCGGGTTACAGCGACGGCGGCCGCGACACTGCAGAACGACCGTATTGCGGTGGCCGCAGTTCAACGACTGACCGGAAATATGCCGCGACCTCGAAATGGCCGCTTGTAACGGTGGCATTTTTAGTGGTGAATTCGCCGGCCGGACGTTTCCCGTCCAAATTATACGCCGCTGCATCAGTCTGGTGGAATTCTACACCGATGCTATATACCTCGCTAGTGATGCGACATCCGCTGACGGTTGACGACCGTGGCATGGTATACAAGTAATATACGATCTAGAGGGCATTCAGCAGAGTGCATACCGCCTCTACAGTGTCGTTACCGGCGCTGACTATAGCCGTAGCCCCAACCTTAGCGCTAAACTTCCATAAGTTAAATTAGTTAATGTTCTTCTTTTCGTCGACGACAATCATTCAGCAGTGAATTTATGATACCCACATAACTTGCGTGTGGGGTGGCTCAATGTGTGCAGCTCGGCGCTTTTAGACTTGTATTGACGTTTTTGTATTTTAGATGTAGTCTTGATGTATTTTTAGTTGTTACCAGTCTGTGTTTGTGTGCTGGTGTGCTGCCGTGTATGGCGTAGTATAGAATAATAACAATAATAATAATAACTCACATTGCAAGGTACCAACACATCTTAAT
>Ga0136654_1000665_pt1 | contig 10047 bp, 7 predicted proteins | sample InaspJWI70metaG_FD_94865 | JGI IMG/M metagenome (GOLD analysis project Ga0136654, IMG submission 94865) | Marine gutless worms symbiont microbial communities from Oahu, Hawaii - Inanidrilus sp. 1 OAHU.JWI-70 metaG (version 2) | ecosystem: Host-associated > Annelida > Digestive system >... | reverse complement strand
TCCGCAGGCGGCATTGGGGTCCCGTCATCAGCCGGGAATGGCGCCGGGTCTGGCCGGTGATTGCCCCTCCCCCTTCACACCCCTGCCGGCGATCCAACTCCGATCACGCAGGTGAAAGTTCGTACTCGGGCGAAATCGACTACCGGTTTCTCACTTTCGGAACCGGTTCCCGGATTTAAATCCAGCTACCGGTTTTCCGGTTGCCGTTTAACATCCCTACAGGAAAACCTACTTTACTCTTACTTTCACTTGTAGGAGTGATGACACTCTCTTGTTAAGACTTCTAGAAGTCCGATCTCACTGAATAACTTTGTCATGATGTGTGAGTGAAAATACCTGATGAAACGAGGTAGCACTTGTACTCGGACGTTCTATGGAAGACAGACTGCTTGATGCATCTTTCTCCAAGACGTCTTTTGCTATCTGAAAGGACTCTGCAACTGTCAGTGTCACTGCTTCAGCCTGTCACACATTAGCATACACCAAACTTACTTGACAGCACTCATACTTATGATACAGATATTTAAAATATTTGTCCAAAACAGAAAGGGAAATTCACATTAAATTTTTAAAATGACACTAAATTCTTAAAAATTTGATTTTTAATATGTTCAAATTTCATTTATTTTTTACTTTCATTATTTATTTGTGAATCAATTGAAAATTAACCACATGACTAACAGTTTTAAAAAGTTTTAATGCTAACATACTGAAACTAACAAAATTTGATTGATGGCATATTACTACTACTGACACTTTCCTTTGCAAGTGAGCTGATCAAATGCAATATTAAAAACAAAAATACTCTTAGACAGCTTATGTATTACTTACTATTTTACGCTTTGGACACAGAAAAGCATGACACTCCATTGTTTCATTTTCACGGTTTCGTGCAATGTATGCAAATACTCGTTCATGTGCTCGGTCAGCAGTACAGAAACAGATTCTGAAAGTACAAAACACTTATTTTATACAACTTTCTCCTGTTAAAATATTCAACAACAACATAACGCATGGCTGAACTACATTACCAAAGTCTAACAAAACTTTCAGGATTTCAGTCTTAAGAGATGACCTACTGACTGACTAATAAAACTGATATTACCATATATTATTAACAAATCAAATACAGTCTCAAACGTAAGCAGCTTGAGGCATATTATGTATTTACTATATATAAGACATAATGGCAAGATAATACATAAAAACACAACAACCATGTTATGACCATTATGCAGATCAACCTGTGTTAGCTGGAACCCCCAGTTAAGAACTACAGGATTTTATTGGTGTAAAGTCTGCTGTCTGCATGCTGCTGCTGATAGCAACTACAGCAGGGAGAACATGCAAACTGTATTTACACACACAATCACACACCCGTTTAATGGCCCTTTGTCCGGGACTACCCGGGTGAGCCGGTACCAGAAAGGCTAAACCAATCTGGATTTTACTGAAGCAAGAGACAGTGAGTGGCAGTGGCATCAGCTGGGCCATATGCAAGTCTGCACCTCAATCCAGACAGATACCACACCAGCACCCCACCGCTCAGTTTTTTACAGGCCGGATGCCCTTCCTGCCGCCCAACCAACAGTGTCAAAGCACTGAAGGCGTACACACACAATCAGTCTCTGATAAATACCCAGAAATACTTTCAGACGGAATGACACAATGAACTGACCTGTAGATATCAAGATCAGATAGGACTGCTTCAGATGCCATGTTAACAATGCGTAGTCCGGCTGGTGAGACTGTCAGTGATGCTGGTGGCAGCTTTTTGCCACCGGCTTTTGCCTGTCCATGCACACAATGAAACTGATTCGATGCAGCAACAGGATGTGCTCAATGTGATCAGTGCATGATATTACAACATTCATCACAATATTCTTAACGTGAGTAACTGTGTAAAAATGAACTGTTAATTACCGTTGTGACAATTAGAGACATACAAGAATAAAGTGCAATGTGAGAATCACTACCTGAAGCCTGAAGAAAAAAAATTACAGAACAACTGGCACACCCAGGTTCATCTAGAAAGCAGCTGTTAAAATGTTATGTGCATGTACGCATTTGTGATACTAACATGCTCTATTATTCCCATCATACTACTGCCAAAACAGCATTAAAATATCATCAACAAAAAAGTCAAATAAACAAGATAATTAAATACACATAAGCATATTTCACTAAAACAAATTACAGAAATGAAATGTAACCTTTTAACAGGATGTTTCAGCTCAATTGACATCAGTTATGAATGGTCCAACTGTCTAAAACCAGTCACGTAGAAGAATGGGCAAGACTATTTAGTTTAGGGCAAAACTGCTTAATGTCAATCTTTAAGGCTTATTCAGCAAAATAATGAGTCGCTACACACACCATAGCAACAATGGTCTTGACAGCTTCAGCACCAATTCCATCACCGTAGCTCTGCCCCTCTTCAGTCAGTTCACTCACAAGAATGCTGCCGAGGTACTTTACATGGAAGACGACACCATCTCTCACCTTGTCCCTATGTTTGTAGTCACCCCAATGATCACCCATTTCTGCACATAAGCAACAGAGAAAACACATGCACTGATTAACACAACAAACCAGTCTCTTAAGCAGACATCAACAGCTGACTGTGTGCAAAAATACTACAATATATTAGTATTATCATGACCAACATTTTCAAATGTTGATAAATGATGATAAGCAAGATAAGTTACAATGAACTACAGATGTATTAATTATTTAACAACAAGATGTAGCAAGAATATACAATTGCAAATAATGATAAACAAACAAACAACAAAGCTGCAACAGATGGCATTATAAATCATGTGTCATATCGATCATCTCAATATTAATGCAAATTATACTGTATCTATACATCAAAATCAGACAGACACAGACAAATAATATATTCTATCCTACTATTGTCACGTGCATTTTTGGCAACAGGCAAGATTGAACAGTCGGGCTGATCACTAATGGTGAAGCCAACAAAAGGAGTTGCAGGGCAACGATGTTAGGCAATTAGTAACAGTTTATATGGCTGATCTGGTAGTGAAACTGAGTAACCATTACCAACAAGCCAAATGCGTAAAGACTACCTCCTCCCACACCCAATAGGATAGCATATAAATGGCCATGTATGTTACGTGACTGGCTTCTCACAAGCAACCAGCAGATACTGGGTACTACAGTCACTGTGGCAAATCAACAGTATGCCAGCCTGAAACCCCTACACTGCCACTGGTAACATAATTGCACAAATTGCAAAACATTGACATTCAGAAACACATTTACATATTGTACTAACAGCGATAGATTTTTTGCACACATGCACATTGCAGAACTGTGCATTATGACCTGCTTTGCGTTATTCAGGGTTAAAACCACTGCACGCTATTTCCGGGATGCATTTTCTTTAATGGTCCACAGAATGTCATAATGTATACTCCTACGCCAAAAGTAGTCTGCTGCTAATTACTGGTTTATGCTTGGGATGAGTTTAATAATGTCGCTATTTTTTCAAAGATGTTTTGTTTATACAGAGAAGGGTCAAGCCCCCTCAACACACCCCACCATGTACATTATTTTTAAAATTACGATGATAATATGTGCGAGTTGCTATGACAACAGAGAAAACACATGCAGTACCATTATTACATATTTTAATAGTGTAAATGAATGAGGATGGTTACATGTGCAGTGCAATGTGACTTCCAATGAAGACCACTAAAATAAATTCTAGTCCTATTTGCCGATGGAATGTCAGCAGTTTTCAAGCGACGCTGAGACACACGGCGTAGTCTGTGAACTGTGTGCATATACTGACGGAAAAGGCTGCTGCGTCACTTCTGCCCCGGGTAGAGTTAGCATTAGCATCAGAGACGTTGTTGTGACCGCAGGAGAACGGCTACTGGTTTTTCCTTATTAGTTTTTCTGTTTTACACTTTTTAGTTGTCGTTTCCGTGCGGTAGATTAATTTGACTCATGTCGGCTTAAAAGAGCACACGTTAAAATAGCATCTCGTATCGTATCGTACTGGTTGGTACCTGCAAGTTACTTGAGATAGTCACACTACAATGAAAAATCTCACTTTCGTGCTTTGAGAAGCGGTGAAATGGAGTTCTTACAGCCTTCCGAATAGCATCCATACCTATGCATTTACTGCAAAATACGATATTACTCAATTTTTATTTACTCTACTGACCTACTTGAAGCTACTTCACTCAATCCCAGAACGCATAACGCATTCGAGTAATAAATAAGTAACGTTAAATCGAGATGAAAGCATCGTGACGAAAGAGCAGCTAACGACGTCTACGAACCGTTGTCGAACCCTCACTTCATCTGTGACAGTACATTTGGCGACAGCATTATTAGGCTGCGTCGCATTATTGCACGTATGCACTACATGGATCCGGCTTGTTGTTTGCTAGAGATGTAACATGGTCTATCAACATGCCACTCGAGTGGTGTAGACTTTGTTGGGCCCAAGGAACCATCTTCTAAGTGGTCCCAGATCTCCCAGGGGAAAAGCAATTTTGGGGCATCACACGGGCCCATCGTAGAATAGAGAATATCCGGCGACGATGACGCCCGCCAAAGTTATTCAGTGGTTGATGGCAGCAATGCAACCTTTCGCAGTCAGTAGTGCAGGAACTATTTTTTGTGCAATTAATCAATGTTGTGATTAGATAGGCATAGAAACGAGTTTGTGACTTTCACCTATTAGGGTATCTTTTCGTAGACCTAGTCACACCTGAGGTGAGGTCAGTGGCGTCGCCACGGGGACTTTTACCAGAGGTCGCTCCTCAAATTGATACAAATCCGACGAGTTTTTACAGGGGGAAGGGGGTTGGTCCGGTTAAGGTTCAGACTGAACTCACCAGTCAGTTTCATACGCTCCGCGCTCGCCACGTCTGTCCACCCCACATATTTTAATCTGACGACACGCCTGCGTGAGGTAGCTCTGAAAAAATCTGGAACTGTTACTTATAATTATAACGTCGCAAAAGATGTACCAGTAACTACACATGCAATTTCCAAACTGAGATTATTTACTTTTGATTGCAGACTTGCTGAAATGACAACGCACAATGTATATAATAGATATACACCTTTTAGTTAACATGGTACTTGTTACTCAATGAAAAGCTTTGCTGTCTACTTTGTCCAGATAAAAGCATGTACTCTATCAACTAGTATTTTCTAAACAAAGTGCATTCAATTTTCCTATAAACTATAGTTAGTTTGACATATAACACAATACCCTTTCGTCAGTAAGTAGCATTAGTATTACCGCTATGCACTGAAGTACAACAAGCATTTTAATGTTATGATAGTCCGTAAAAAGTACATCTACAAAAGCCGACTTCTAAAAGCCAAAGAATGTATGTGAGCAGTAGTCATGCGACTCATGTCTCATGTTCGATTCTACAAGGAAAAGCTAAGCACGATGTGTCATTGTTACATAACTCACCAGCTTCAACGAAACTACATACAAAATGTCCAAGATGCACAAATGAACAGTTAAGGCAGAATGTTAGACAACTGTGGAACATAATAACATCAAAGCATCACACAGTGACATGCATATCAACCATCAATGCAAAAATTGCGTATTATAAAAAAGAAACACCAATCACAAGTAGGCCTAAGAAAAATTTTTACAACAGAAGCAGTGTGGATAATACAATAAGATGGCACAATCCTGATTGAAGAAAGCCTGAAAAAAACAGGATGTATGGATAATGAAGTTGAGCGCATGTTAGATATAAAGCATTTGTGGGAAGGGACACATCCAACATGGAGTTACACAAAAAACAAAGGGCAGTTAAACAAAAAAAACTATGGTTAACTGTAAACAATAAACAACATCAATGTGCACTTGAAACAAGTGCAGTAGAAGTGCAAAGGAATGTACATTTCCAAATAGCTGGAACTAGTTCACCATACATCCACACACGTCACTATATGCCTCAGCGATTCCAGTCCACTGTTGCAAAGGTCCGCTATTTCAGGGGATCCAGTCCCTAACCACAAACCTAACCTAAATCCTTGCGGACTTTCAGAATAGCAGCCCTTCAGAACAGCGGACAGGTACCACCACTGCCACAGCCATATCTGAAGAGATGGCTATTTCGGCTGCAACTGCAGCGAAGACATCATGAAACCGACAGCAAGCATCGGGTTGTCAAAGCTGTGTACTGTGTCTCTGCGCATCACCCATGCAGGTCTGATGCGATGGTGAAGCTGAATGTTTCGCACCAGCGACACGCTGCCACTGCTCGACATCTTCGTTTTGGTTGCCAGTCTCTTCTGAGCGAGGTCGTGCTTGCGCGCTGCTAGTGCATAGATGCTCTGCAGCCGGTCGACGACAGCCTTTCTGCTCAAAATTGCCTAACAGCACATAAACATACTCTTGAAGTCTCTAACTATTACACATACTGTAAGCACAATAATCAAAAACCATTCAAATGCAGCAATTTTTATTCCTTAACACACACACCCGTTTAACGGCCCTTTTCCGGGACTACCCAGGTGAGCCGGTACCAGAAAGGTAAAACCAATCTGGATTTTACTGAAGCAAGCGACAGTGAGTGGCAGTGGCATCAGCTGGGCCATATGCAAGTCTGCATCTCGCTCCAGACAGATAACCATGCCAGTACCCCACCACTCAAGTTTTTTTACAGGCCGTATGCCCTTCCTGCTGCCCAACCAACAGCGTCAAAGCACTGAAGGCAATTTTATTCCTTAATACTTAGACAAAATCAAGTAACATTCAACTTAAGCTAGCAGACCAAAATTCATGTACCAGCACTGTAACATGCTACCACAAAATATAACTTTTGCCAACAACAAAGCAACACTGTTACTGGTGCCCACAATGCCAGTGGGTTTCACAGATTTGGTCATCTTCATATTTGGTCCAAAATTTATAACCTTTACAGTTACACAGCCCAAGTGGAAAAACTCGCTGATTCTGAGAACATAATTTGTTCCTGTCTACAATAACAAATAAGGAAACTGCAAAAAAACGTTTTTGTAGCAAGTAGAGCGACATGATTTTCTCTACAATGTTGATCAATACAGCACTCAGACAAAGATGGAGTACAGAAAGATACTGCTGAGGATACAAAATGCTGGATCCTGAATATGAGCAGTACACCAAACATCATATGTGGAAACTGCAAAGTACAACTGACATATTATAACTGTGTAACAAAAACATTAACGACACGCAAGGCATTTTACAGTTGACACAATAAAAGACGACAGTTAGTGTACGCCATGAGAGTAATGCTTGCATTTTTAAAAAGCTACTCATGGCAAGGTTATACTGAGGCATGAGTAAATGGCAAAAACTCACACTGCGACGACTGTCATCAAACCCCATGATGCCGAGCAGCATGCAAGTATTGGTGAATATGTCAGCACCCTTGTCGCGGTAAATCTGCAGTAGATCGATGAGTGTATCAACTGAATCCTCTGCCTCGTAGACTGCAGCCGCCGTCCTTTCATACTGCACCAACAGCAAACATAACATCAGTCTTTACTACGAACAATGATATGCTAGTAGAAAATGTGCAGCGTAAAGCCTGACCGACGTAATGTTTCATCACTTTGGTGCACAAACTGTAAAATACCAGAAAAAGAATACTTGGTGCCAGGTGCCCATTCAAACTCAACAAAGTGGGTACTCTTAGCAAAAAAAACTAAATAAGACATCACGAACAATCTGTAAACTTATTTTGTTACCTATACAAAAACCACACTAAGAACAGGGTTGCACATTCAGCTGCCTGACTTTTAGTTTTTGGCCATGCCAGGCAACAACAGCTATTCCTACATATTATAGTGACAAGAAGTTTAGCTATCACAGACACACAGCAATCACTCCATATCATTTTAAAGTTTTTACGCTAAATTAATGCTAGGCTATTTGTTAATAAATATAAACTGTAATAGCTTGTCGAGCAGCTGGCAGACCTTGGAAAGATTGAGGAGAATGCAGAGAGCATATTTCAAGAGCTCCATGTGTGGCAAACTCCGGTTGCACTGATGCATCAGCTTGAACAGAACATTGACGGCTTTGCCGTCGGCCATTCTCTGGCAAGATTCCGGTGACAGACGTGTTACCACCTCTGCACCCAATGCACACTATTAGCATCACTGAACATCACCGGCATGAACAAGCCTAGAAACAAGGTGAGCAGCATTTGATTACAGTGCCACCCATATTATCTTGACATAATTTACCTCAAGCCACTGTAGAGTAGCCAATCCTCATTAGTTTTAAATGAATGCACTCTAAGAATTCAAAGTACCAGAGAAGCACAATTTACTGAATATCAATACAGCACAGAGATGATAACAGTCTGCATTCATAAAAAATCATATATGGCTTGTCTCTGGAATCAGAGGGCCAATATACAGGTAGCATAACCCCCTTCCTTCTGTCAGCATTCTAGTGGTGGATGAGAAGGGATGAGGTCAGGCCAATGGTTGGGATCAGTGCTGTTAGCTTCAGTGCTTCTGACACTGTCGGTTTGGTAACAGCAAGGGTGTGTGAAGCATCATAATAAGCATCACTTGTCCTCAGAGATGCTCTTCCAGTACAACAGTAGGAAAACTGAGACAACCGGATAATCCAGGCCACTCCTCCTCCTAGTCCTCCAAGCAGAGAGAAAAAAGAATGCAAAAACATAAAACAGAAACAGTTACATGTCGGCCATATGAATGTAAACACTACACATGGTAAGTACTGGTACACAAAATTTCAGCAGCCTTCAGCCCACCTACTGTAACTCCAAGAAATAGGATCAAGACAACAGAAATCAGAGAAAACACAGACCGAGGTGACTCAATGCTTGTAGCATCTGTGACAGCTGGCGGTAAGACAGCAGGAAGTCCAGAGCCAACGAAGTACGATAGTACAACTTGTTTTCTTCTTTCACGTTCCTCGTTGCCTCCTGCACTTTCTTGCGAGCTTCATGAACTTTCTTGTCTTTAATCTGACGACGAATGCGGTGACCTCGCCAGGCAGCCTGTACACAGCACAGTGAAAATGCATATTAGTACTTAGTTAAACTGGCCTAATCACTGCAGCTTACACTGCGTACTGCAAAAGTCGTTGCTCTGGTCATCACGTACATTTCTTGTCGTTTGCATTCATGTCTAACACACAATCAGCCAGTGAAAAGCACTGACTAAGTGAAGCCACTGCAGATCGCTCTTCAGCTTGGACTGTGGGTAGCTTCTAACATTGTGGAGCAATGGATGTCATATACCGCACGGACATTTGTCAACATGCACAAATGAACAGTTAAGGCAGAATGTTAAACTGTGGAACAGAATAACATCAAAGCATCACACACAGTGACATGCACATCAACCATTAATGCATTCTGTACCACAAGGACATCTGTCAGTTACTGCAAGGCCCCACTTTTGTGGCAACATGTGCAGTGGCTTTGGTACCGTCAGTATGAAAGCAGTTTATTAGCAACCAAACGTCACGACAGATCAAATCCTGATTGACTGATTGTGGGAGGAATTTACCTCTGAAGCCAACTTTCAGTCATCAAAGTGTCCTTTATTAGAATTTATGCAGCAGGTTTTACAGGCTGGATGCCCAACCAACAGCATCTAGAGTAAAAGGAAAATAAAAATCTAATCATAAGAATAACGACCACTGCAAACATGCCACTGGATTCATCACAACTTTGCTTACAGTAACACACAAACAATAACTATAAGAACCAGTCAAATACATAAAATTGTGAATGCCTGGAGTAATAAATTATATTCACTGAAAAATTAATGAAAGTCTCAATCATAAATCCCCGCTAAAAGGTACAAAAATGATACTGGGGTTCTGCACAGAAATTACAGAATTATCAAAACAAGAAATCTGCAAAATGTAGCAAAATTTGGTTTGGTTTGAGTAGAGTTTAACGCCCCACCCAACACAGTATAGGTCATTTCGGAGGCGGTCTTCACAGCCAATCACTTGACTGATACTGACAAACAAAACAGTACAGGAAAATACAG
>Ga0136654_1000664_pt1 | contig 10048 bp, 6 predicted proteins | sample InaspJWI70metaG_FD_94865 | JGI IMG/M metagenome (GOLD analysis project Ga0136654, IMG submission 94865) | Marine gutless worms symbiont microbial communities from Oahu, Hawaii - Inanidrilus sp. 1 OAHU.JWI-70 metaG (version 2) | ecosystem: Host-associated > Annelida > Digestive system >... | reverse complement strand
TCTTGGCTCAGTACTGAGAAAACTAAATCCAACAAAACTAACCAAAACCAAAGTGATCTAAGCTAACACAAAAGCACACAAAATACAAACCAAACCTTAATAAAAACACACAGAAACTAATCTAAACATAACTAAATATGAATCTAAAAACTGCTCACACTTGTGTGCATGCCGTTGTGCACAACTGTCATACACAACACAGCACGGAGCAGTTCTGATAATATTCCATCTTTACCTCCAGACAACAACCATAGCTCAGATGCTGTGACTTGCTGCCTATCGGTGGACATTGGAGGTCCGAGTCAATGAAGACTGTTGGGCGAAGCGTGTGGCGACGAGTCGCATAATAAACTGATCAATGACCACCGCAACTCGCCGGACAGAGACTTCGACTGGTAGCGGCGTGTGTGTCTCAGAAATCTGGGGAGGATGCCTTTAACAGTCTTCCTCTCTCCTCCCAGCATTGGCGCAGCCGCTACAGGACTTTTGATTGTAGTGTCCTCTCTTATACTCTGTCGGTTATCAAGCCCATGATTAAATCGATGTCACTTGCTGTGATACGCGATATAATTATTCTGCTGCAGTTTCTGAGATTCCTTTGCACAATAGGATAATGCTGCCGACGAGGTAGTGAAAACTCTCCATTACTGTAAACATAACCATGCGTAATGTACAATTCACTTCCACCGTTGATAAAAATTATTCACGGGTTGGGTCACAGGACCTCAAGACTCCTGTCTTCTTTGATTTAGGTCACATCATGATTTCTCCAGGTTCCAGGTGTAATTTTTTGACCGAAATAGACGAAAACCTTATATATGAATCTATCGGCTTTGCTCGTGAGCAATGTAGCAAGCCAAACTTGTCAGATTTTGAAAATTTTGCATATCGGAACAAGTGCAAAACTGCTTTAAAATTAAAAAGATCAAATAAAAGACTTACGACTTTATCCATTAGTGTAATATTTTGTAATAAATACACGAAGAAAAACAATAAAATCTGTGGACTTTGAATCGGTCTCTCCAATCCCACGTTATCGGGGCGCCTGTCTTTCTAAGCAGCTGGATGATGCTGTCGTTGCAGCCTCGGGCATGCTCGATCGCCGAATGTAGTCGGTTCGGCTCAACTCGCCACGAGATCGCTATAAATCAGAAACGGTCGACCATGCGAGTGCAGCTCATGCGATCATCTCTACAACACTTGCGTGCGCTGGCGCGCGCGGAAGTACCCAAGCTCGCCATCATTTTCGCGGGCAAATGTTGCCTGCAGTTCGTGACGCTGAACGAACGGGATGCCTATTAGCCCGCCCGGCTGTTGAAAGCAAGCACGGCGGCTATATGTTCTGCTTCTGTTTATTTACCGGTACTTATTATCCCCGCGAAAGCTTTCGCGAGAGATTATGGAATCACCGGCGTACGTTTGTCTGTCCAGATGTCTGTCTGTTTGTTACCACGATAACTAAATAAAACGTGGACGGATCTGGACGAAATTTTTCGGGAGTGGGTCCTAGGGGGAAAAGCAAGCCCAAGTTCATTTGCGGTTACGATCGCTAGCCGGGTGTGGATTTTACTGTCCAAAAACGCCGTAAACCAGCGATTTTTTCCAATGTTAACAAACCAATTTGCAATGTAAACAAACCCGACGCATAATAAATAATACATTCTCAACTCAACAGAGAATTATGGACGCGGGTGGGCGCGAATTTCGCTTTCGCGGGGATCTGTACTCTCAAGAGAGTACTTTCCCTCTAGTTTACATATTTATTTTAACGATTCCTGTCAGACCGATTATCTCGAAATCTACCAGACCGATCTTCGCCAAATTTGTAGGCTTGGTAGAACTATGGCTGCAGATGATCACTCGAAATTAGTTTTTCGATCCCTCAAGGGACGTTGCTATGGCAACCATTTTTCTGGGTTATATCCACATAACTGATTCGCTAAACGCAGGCGGCTAGCGGCGCAACCGGGCGGGCTAACGTTGGGCTTTGCCCTGCAACTAGTTAAATTCATTTTGCGACGTAAGTTTGATTCATACGAGTAAACGCAGTGTTTCTGTGACAAGACTGAAAGTCTAGGTGTCTGGAATCAAACCTTTAACTGGAATTCGATTTAGTAACTTTGAACTACATGTATGTCTTCAAGACCCCCATGCCAACGTTTACCGCTTAACTATATATCGGATCATTTCTCCTCAAACGCTGTACAATACACACTGTTATATGCAATTCGGATAGTATTAAACAATATATTTCGCAGCATAATCACAGCAACCAAAATGCAAATGAATCGCGCATTACATTTACTCTTTAGCTAGACAGTTGAAAAGTAGGATAGGACACCGCAGTCAAAAGTAATCCAGTGGCTGCACCAATGGTGTCAAAGTTGTCCCCAGATATCTGGAGCTACGCTGACACCAACAGTGTCACTTCTGTTGCTGACACTGTTGGTGATAGAGCGATACACTGATATACCCTAGAGTACGGTGTGTCTATTTAGGCGTCAATTTCTGTCGCACACTGTCGTAACTAGCAGACGTCATGCACTTCGATAGCCGCACTCCATCACCCCACGATGACCAGCGTCGGACCAGCACCAGTCTCGGGAGGTCACGTATTTCTGCATTAGACGGCCTGCCTGTCACATTAAGTGTTCGCCGCGCGGCACACGGACAGTCGCCAAACGTTGTCGTTTACGGTCGACGAACGCTGAACAATGTCGACTCGACGCCGACGACTCCATAAGAGGCTGTGTAGTGTCGCATCCGGCGAGCGCCGGCCATAAACGCTGCTCAAACGCCCGCCGGTGACGTCATAAACTCCCGCGAGATCTCGCGCCGTCACGTGACTCGGAGACGAGAACAACGCGCCGAGACGATATCTCTGTGTTCTACGCGGTCGAGCAGCGGGATTACGAGACGTTTCCTGCACCTCCTTCGACGTCCAAAAGGACGATTCGCATAGCGGACGAGGGCGGGTGGCGGCGTATATAGTCGGGGCGACGACGGCACTGCGACACTGCTCCGTGTAGCAGTTGACCGGTAGTTTACGAGCAGATATATGCCAACTCATCTGGCAAAAATGCCGAATTCATAAATCACGGTATTAGTACGAAGACTGAATTGTAGGCAGCTTGCAACTTTGTTGCTGCCCAATTTCCAAAAAGTTCATCGACACACAACAGTGATAGCCGTCGTTAAATGGCCTACACTTGCGGCCTACACCTCTCTGCGCGAGGTATAAGCAAGTTGCAGTGGCCTAGTGCTTAGCGCGTGTGAGAGGATCCAGGTTCGAATCTCACAACAGACGGTTGTGTTTGTCGCGATGGCCACTGCGATATGCAGTTTTGGGTACGGGCTGCGCACCTCTACTGCAGTGCCTAGGTAAACTCAGCCTTGCATCCCTCCGGGGTTGCTAAATCGAGTACCAGCTTCGGTTGGGGTAAAGGCGGAAATGTCACGTCTGTCGGGTGGCATGTGATCCCGCATAGCATGTGAATTCCCACAGCGGTCAGGCTTGTTGCATACTGCTACACCCGGTTACTTTACGAATCGTCTTAACCCAGGAAACAGTACGGATACGCGAAACGCCCACACTGCCGAGCAGCGGGCGGCAAGTGCGTGTGACGTCATAGATCACGTGGTATCGTCGCGTCATGCTGGTTCGCGCTTCGCTTCGCACGTTCCACAATCGCGGCGCGCTATCCGTGCAGGCGTCTGCGTGCGGCGCCGGATTATTGTAGCACGGCACGACACAACGCAGGACTGACTGCGACGATTGCTACTGCAGCCGCGGGACGGGTGGGTGGTAGCAGAGAAGTAATAACGCCAAAGAAAAAATAAAAACTCTAAACACGTTAAAAAGTGGAAAAATAGAGAAAAAAAACGTTTAAACGTGATAAAAAACGTTCGTCATCGGTCAATGTAAACTAACGTACTTTCTGCACATCCTGTTCTTCCTGTATTTAATTATTACAACGCTGCCTTGCCCATGTCGTTTAAATAACGTAACAAAAGATGCAAAATATCATTAAAATACTATATAGAGTTACATTTGTATGAACGTTTATTATAATAAAAACGTTCGAAAAATAAAAAGTGACAAAAAAACTTGAAAACGTTTTTTTACATCTGTGGGTGGTGGTGTATTGTATACGGAAGCCTGTTATTGGTCGCTGGGCAGTGACGGGCAATTACCTAAGCCATTTTAGTTAAACTGCAACTAAATTTAAGTAAAATTTCAGTTAAACTTTTAGTTACTAACTATTTTAATAAACAACTGAGTATTGACATTTCTTGGATTTGTAGTAAATTTTATGCAGCAGCTAATGCTATTCTGTATCGTACTCGTTTTGTGAGTGAAATGACGCGCCTTTGTCTGTTTGAGTCGTTTACATTACCATTGTTAACATATGGCTGCGAGGGGATCGATATGTCAGTGGCTGATATGCAGAAGTTGACTGCATGTTGGAATAATGTGTATAGAAAAGTGTTTGGCATGAATTTGTGGGAATCGGTTAAAGAGTTACAATTGCTCTGTAACAGACTAGATTATGTGAGAATTGTACACTCTCGAAAATTAAAGTTCTGGTTTGGTTTAAAACTGTGTTAATAGGTGTTCTAAGAGGTTGTGTTATAATGCTAAATTTTTGTAGTTGTGCAATGAGTACAACATTGTTGTGGATGGTAATTATTGTATGAGAAATGTGTATCTTATATTTTATCATATAGTTATGGACAATATTGTATCATGTTTTTCTTCTCTTTTCTTCTCTCTTTTATCTCTGCATGCTATTGTGTTTTATCTGCCTTCGTGGTGAATAAACATATTCATTCATTTTACAAAATAGTTTACATGTTGCTGACGTCCTTCGGGCCGACGCTCGCTCGCCCTCGTTCACTGGCACCTGGCACGCCTATCTGTACCGGCACTCCTCACGCCGCTCGGCTACTACTCGTCTCCTGGACCAATCACAGGCGAAGTACGAACCGTCCGCCCGCCACGATGGATACTGTTGTGTATTACGTCGCTGGCAGAAGCGCGGCCACATACAGTGATGGGCAACTAGCTGAAATATTCCACTATATCTAAACTATGCCTGAAATTTTTCAGTTAAATTTTAGTTGGTAACTATTTTACAAAATAGTTAACTAAACTAAGCATATTCAGTTAAAGTAAACGTTCTAGCTAACTAATTCTAACTTTTTAGCCGTGCCTCAGAATGTTGCTGTTGATATACAGACAAAAATTATAAGAACTTTTAGCGTGTCGAGTAGGCTACACCAAACGAAACTAGTCATTTGTTGCATACGTGACCATAAGCAAAACTGGTCACTGATTGCTTCGTTCGTTACAAAAGGAAAACTTTAGTTATAAACTTATAAATTTACTGAGATAAGCAAAACAGATTCCACTGCAACGGACACGTTTAACAAGTTATTTTAGTTTAACTCTTTTAGTAACTTTTCAGATAACTTGCCCATCACTGGCCGCAGATCATGATATCTCAGATCGATGAGTTCGTCGCAAGCAAAATCAGTAGCGTGTTCGATTGACAACGCCTGCTGTATGTCACATCGAGCCGTCACAGACAGACCGGAAGATGTCTAAAAACATTAGAAACTTTTAACTAGAAAATACACTGCCGTCAATCGAAGATCGAGGTTAGACCGGCCGCCGTACCGTCCTTGCTAACCCTGGCACTAACCATAACCACTGACCTTGACCTGTGACCTTGACTTTCAAGTCCCAGCGACTCCGTGAGCTACGGTCATTTCTCATACACATGCAAAAAATCAAGGTCAAAGGTCAGTTGTTTCACAAGCTAGAGTGGGAACAGACGATTGCAGTACCTTGCCCGCTAGTGCAGACGGTAATGAGTTAATTATAGACTATATGACGGTTGACAGTGATAGTCTGTCAAATTCTCGTTGCAACAGTGAAGGCCAAGTGCTGTAAAGAAAGTCAGGTGTTCTGTGTTATCAAAAAGTTGCAATAATCAAGAATCTTAGTCGTATCGGGTCGCTGTGGCAAAATTATACATGCATATCAATACTTTGAGAATTCTGTGTCGTATCAGTTGTACAGTGGGTAAAACGGGTGGTATGAGTGACTTGTATCAGTCGCTTCTGCTCTCTATACCAACTCACGCATGCACACCATGTCTTCCCACGGTGCAACTGTCACGTCACTGACGACGGAATGACGTCACGTGGCCATCGGTCACGTGTTTCCGGTCGGTCGCTCGCAGTCGGAAACAATCGACAGCTGGGGACGAAATGGGAACCTAGATATGGCTGGCGTCCTCGGATAACTTGGTACTTGGGTTTGAAGTCGGTGGTAATTAGTACGAGCGGGGTGACCATTGTTCTGTCGACATGACAAATCGTCTAATGGGCCAGTATAGGCCAGAATGACGGCAGATCACGGCTGGATGACTTTGATTCGAGATCCCTGTAAGAATCAATCAATCGGACAATTTTTAAAATGGCCCAAGTGGCACAACCACCGCAGGACCACTGCATGATTGAGTAACCGATGTCAACGTTAACAGATAATGTCCGGATAAATACTGTTGAAGAAGACTGCCATAAATTCACCGGCAAGCAAATAACGCGCTCACTGGTCAGCGAAGACAGCAAAAGCCGAATCTGGGGCAGAAGAAGTTATTAAATATCAAGATATTCATAAACACATACTGCAGTCTTGCACAAACGTCCGCTGAGATGTGGAAATAATGAAACGTATCACAGATGCCAGTATATACGCTACGAACGACAACTTAACGTTTCGAAGTAGGAGTCTTTCAACATCCATGAAGCTAGGCCAGGCAAGTGACGCAACAGAGTAGCAGAGCGTAACAAAAAGTATCTGGAAACATTCAACCGCCTTTGTATGAAACTTTTTAAAACTGGGAGTATTCATGCAGTAACAGATTGTCAGAGCTACTTTGCTATTGACCTGCCGAGAAGGCAGGATTAGTTTATATTACGATACATTTCCACAGTGAATGGTTTTTGCCAGTTTTGTAACAAGTTATGATAATAATTAAGTTTGGTGAACAAAGATGATGATATATGATATTTTGTTTATACTCCAGTAAAAAGTGTCAACTACTGTGATTGACTTGGTCGTTGTTTTCGCTTTGTTTGTATTTATGCTTGTACTGCTGTGTTTTTGTGTTGCTACCGTTCTTTCGGTGCATAAAAATTTATATATTAGGTGTAACTTAACATACGACAGAGGACTCGGCTGCAAAGAACAATGCTAAGTCTCGGTTTAAGTGAACATTGAACAGAAACATTAATCTAAGCCTGTTTATCCATGTTAGTGTCACCTATCACTCGCGATTCACAAACCCTTTCCACATTTAAAAGACATTTTAAAACACATCTCTTCAAGGCTTCCTTTAACATTACCCCTTATCGAGTCCCTCAATGCGCTCTGATGCTATTTGACTTCTGCAGATCGACGCCAGATAAATAAACTGCTTACTTACTTACTTACTTACTTACTTACTGTCGACGCTACCTACCAAACTGTCCTATTCGATGATCGAAAGCGGTTACCAGGGCGTCTCCTGCAGTGTGCGGACGACGAGACACATCGCACGAGGCGGCACAATTAGCGTCCAGTTGTTGCAGTTGCACCATTGCTAATAAACAGTCCTGGACGCTATCGCCGCGTACCGCACCACTAGCTGTTCCATCGGCGTCCGGTGCGCCCTCGTGCGACATTTTCAACCTCGGGTTCATCATACTTCAATGTCCACTCACTACCGTACATCATCTGTATATTGACTGAGTAAGGTGTTACGTACCAAACACGTCATTTCGGAGATGTTCCCAGCTAATATCTTGGTCAAGTCGTGTCGCTGACGCGCGTGACCAACGAACGCACCATGTAACTAGGTCGACGTGCTGCAGGTCAGTTCAGTTCAGTTCATGTGCTGTGAACAAGCCTTTGGGGTCGGGGTTGGGTGCAGTGGGCAGATGTCTGGGAGAGGGCATTTGTCCTATATTCGTTGCGGCTGCGGCGACCTACTGTGCCTTGCCTTAATGAAATGATGCCAACCACGGCCGTCGTGCAACGATGGACAACTGGGGCGGTGATCTGAACTACCACTCGCCTCGTGCTGACGGGACAGTCAGTCAAAATAGGCATTTCGTATACGACGTACAAGCGTCTGACTAGCAGTCTTTTATTCGCCAGCTAGTGGTACAGAAATAATAAGTCTGTGTTCAGCTACCTATGTATGCTGACAACGTGGCACTGCCCGCATTCACCCGCCGCACGCCACTGCTGCAGCAATCGATCGACATCTTCTACCCACCGCCGGGCCAACAGCAGCAAACCCGCCGCACGCTGCTGCAGCGGGCGAACGGGCCAGACAAACGGACAGACAGAACGCTCTTTTTTCGGCTGCGAATAGTACTCGTTACGACGTGACTTTTTTGGTTGTTAGTCAAGTTATGTAGCAAAAGTAGCGTAATCGGAACGATCTCAAGTTATTGCTTTCTTGCTTGAAATTTTCCGAAAATTACTGAAACTGAAAGCACAAGTTGTTGAAGCTAACTCAATCCGTATATAAGTACAGCAAAACAGAGCAGTGGTGCATTGCAACTTCGCCCCCGACACCCCATGGATACACGACGGCGCCCGCCGTAGGATACTACGCAACCAATACGACACAACAGGGGCGTTATCCTGCGCACGACGACGCAATGACATCACTCGCTGCAACATATCGACATGCTTCCATAAAGCCCATTATGTGCAAATATGACGTCATCCATAAACCAGAAGTACATAACGTATCGCAACGCCGCCGAAGGTGGAACGAGCCGTGGCCATAGGCAACATACATAAAAGGACCGAGCGTGTAGTTCCGGAGAAATGCCCGCGGATAGACACACACTCACACAAACAAACAAACACACAGACAGACAGACACGCTCATCGCAATACTCCGCCACCTCAACCGGGCGTGGAGCAATAACGTACGCGTACCGCACCGCGTCGCTCGAACTACGTTGTCGATCAAGTCCGCTAGCAGATTCACGATCGACAATGACGGCGATGCATGAGAATGCCTGCATGCGGCGGCGGCGGCGGCCGCAGAGTCTTAAGATGAACGCCATCAAACGTGCACCGGACGAACTGCGAGTGTTGGCGACCAAGCCAGCGAGCGAGACGACCCGTCAACATCCATCTGCTCTACATCGTGCTCCACGGCGTTCTTACGACAGTTCCCAGACAAAGTTCGTTCGCATAGGTTGCGTTGCGACGCTGTACGTTGTCTTGCGTCGTTACGTCAGCGGCATGATGCGGTAGATTGCGGCATATTGCGGAATGTAAAACTCGAAAACGTGGGACCAAATCGCAGGGGTGGAAAAGACGGGACTGGAAAACACGGGAGCAAAGCGCATGGGCGGAATTCACGGGACTGGAAAACGTAGGACCAAATTTCCAGGGTAGAAAACGCACGACCACCGTCTATTGAACGCGAAATGGATAAGTATAAAGTTGAAAGGAACATTATATCATATGTATATTATATTATAAATATAATATAATACGCCACTAAAGTGTAGTGCAATCGGCAGAAATGCAATACATGTCAACCGTCAAATGTTGAAACAGACGAAAAACCATGCTGATGTCCGCACGACATATAGCCTAGACACCGACTTCCTATACTTTCAAGGTGACGAATACATGATTCGCAAAATCGCTCAACTGTAATAAACACGTCTTGCTTCGGGATGAATTTCGGCATGGAGTTGACGTCTCGTTGCAGCTATGACCTGTGCTCCGCAGCGATAATTTCCAGGTCTGCGACCGGCAGAGTTGGATCTCGTAAGTTTCAGTTGCCGCTTTTAGTTGCCTCCTGCAGTGTACGCGGGTCCCCCCGTCCCGCAGTGACGTTAACTCTTACGTGACCGCGAACGTTTATCATGTTACATTTCGCTACCCATGCACATGATGTTCCCGCGTTTTCCAGTCCTGACTTTTCCAGTCCCGCGTTTTCAGTCCCCCATATGCAGAAAT
>Ga0136654_1000662_pt1 | contig 10071 bp, 12 predicted proteins | sample InaspJWI70metaG_FD_94865 | JGI IMG/M metagenome (GOLD analysis project Ga0136654, IMG submission 94865) | Marine gutless worms symbiont microbial communities from Oahu, Hawaii - Inanidrilus sp. 1 OAHU.JWI-70 metaG (version 2) | ecosystem: Host-associated > Annelida > Digestive system >... | reverse complement strand
TTCCAAACCTGGGCGATTCTGATTCGTAACTTCATGAATAACTGATTAATCGTCGCGCGGCTTACACCACTCAGGTCGGCGATTTTCGAGGCCGGCAAGTCGTGCGCGAAATAGCGTATAATTTCTCTGAATTTAGCGTCCGAGATGCTAAAGTTATCCAGACCCTTGGTTATATTTCTCGGTTATCCCATTGGGAATGGCCACTTCTTGTCCATACCTCGCTACGGAGGAACACCGAACAATGAGCGAAGGCGTATCCCTGACACCTATTCTGGAAAAGGCTCGCGATCTGGCATGGAAGGCCATCAAAGACGATCTTGCAGATTCCTATACTTACAAGACGATTGTTCAGGAAGAAGAGTCGAACTAGGTTTTTACTTTTCTGCCGGAGGCCAGGGTTATGGGTGGTGGTGCTCAAGTCAAAGTGGACAAGCACCAGTTAACCGTGGCGGATATTACTTTTCTTCAATAATGTGCAGGGCCATGAGATAAGTGTCAAGTCTCGGCAGATTATGGACTCGTTTTCCCCTGATTTCGTGTTCTTCGCACCTTTGCGGTTTTCACAATCCCAATGCAATACAAAGACCTGAGAGATTTCATCACCCAGCTCGAACAGCGGGGTGAGCTCAAGCGCGTCTCCGTCGAGGTCGATCCCTACCTTGAGATCACCGAGATCTGTGACCGTACCCTCCGTGCGGGAGGCCCCGCGCTGCTGTTCGAGCGGCTGAAGGGATCCGGGATTCCACTCCTGGGCAACCTCTTCGGCACCACCGAGCGGGTGGCATTGGGGATGGGGGAGGAGTCCGTCGCTACCCTGCGGGAGGTCGGCAAGACGCTGGCCTTTCTCAAGGAACCGGAGCCGCCTCAGGGGATGAAGGATGCCTGGCAGAAACTACCGATCTTCAAGAAGGTGCTCACTATGGCTCCCAAACGGGTCGGTAATCCGGCCTGTCGGGAGGTGGTGCACGGGGGAACGGAGGTCGATCTGGGCCGGTTACCCATCCAGACCTGCTGGCCGGGAGACGCGGGGCCCCTTATCACCTGGGGATTGGTCGTGACCCGGGGGCCGGACAAGCCGCGCCAGAACTTAGGCATCTATCGCATGCAGGTGTTGGGCACTAATCGAGTCATCATGCGTTGGTTGGCCCACCGTGGCGGTGCCCTGGACTTTCGGGAGTGGCGCCTGCAGCATCCCAACACCCCCTTTCCTCTGGCCGTCGCCTTGGGAGCGGACCCGGCGACCATACTGGCCGCCGTCACCCCGATACCCGATGGTTTGTCCGAGTACGCCTTCGCCGGTCTGCTGCGGGGCAGCCGCACGGAGGTTACCGAGGGTATCGGCAACGACCTGCAGGTGCCCGCAAACGCCGAGCTGGTGCTCGAAGGTCACATCTACCCCGAGGATACGGCCGCCGAAGGTCCCTTCGGCGATCACACCGGCTACTACAACGAGGTCGAAAACTTCCCCGTCTTCACCATCGAACGTATCAGTCAGCGCCGCGATCCCATCTACCACAGCACCTACACGGGTCGGCCGCCGGACGAGCCGGCCATCCTGGGCGTGGCGCTCAACGAGGTCTTTGTACCTATCCTGCAGAAGCAGTTTCCGGAAATACTCGATTTCTACCTGCCGCCGGAAGGCTGCTCCTACCGCCTGGCAGTGGTCAGCATGAGGAAACAATACCCAGGGCACGCCAAGCGCGTGATGCTGGGCGTCTGGTCATTCCTGCGCCAGTTCATGTATACCAAGTTCGTGATCGTGGTGGATGGGGACGTGAACCCCAGGGACTGGGAGGAGGTCATCTGGGCCATGACCACGCGCATGGACCCGGCACGGGACACGGTAATCGTGGAGCGTACACCGATCGACTACCTGGACTTCGCCTCTCCGGTGTCGGGACTTGGTTCCAAGATCGGCATTGACGCCACCAACAAGTGGCGCGGGGAGACCCAGCGGGAATGGGGCCGGCCCATCCGTATGGACGAGCACATCAAACGACGGGTAGACGCACGCTGGGACCGCCTCGGGATCGATTGATCCCACCCCCAGCACCCCGCCGGCCGGGGTGCTCGACTTTGATCCGCCTTCCCGAATATGGCGGATCACGGCGTGCGGTCCCTGCGAGACGGCACACCGATGCATCCGCCGCCGCCGGGTTTTAGGGGCCGGCCTTGGGTCGGGCCTTGTTGACTTTCAGGTTTCGAGACTTGGAGGGGTCGTTCAGGGACGCAAAAGGCTGGTTGTCCAAGGCATCGATGGCCTGCTGGGCCTCCGAATCATTGGGCATGTCCACAAAGCCGAACCCCTTGGACTGGCCAGATATCCGATCCTTGACTACCAGTACGTCCACCACCTCGCCGTATTCGGCGAATTTTCCCCGTAACTCGTCCTCGGTAACGTTATAGGGTAGGTTTCCCGCGTAGATCCGCATCGCATTCTCTCGTGCAAATTGTGCATTGATCGAACTGACACCATCGCCCGACCAATGCACAGGTCAGGCAATAGTGAACGGTTTTGTGTCACCGTATTCTGCCCACCGCTTGTGACGCGGTGGTCCTCCGGCACCCGGTATCCTTAAAGTACACGTTGAAATCCGAAACAACTTTAAGTTATCCGGGTTTTCCCGTCAACCGGGTTTCTATCGAAAATGCCCCTGCGAGGCCGAGATCAGGACTGATTTTACCCTATCGGAAAGAAATTTGTACGTACCCACCCTGATCGGATCCGTGCATTAGAAAATTCACATATTGCTAAATAATGTTGCATTTTTTTATGACTTGGATCATTCTTTTATCTCCCGATCCGGTAGTAGAAATCAAAATTTCTCTCAGGTATCAGCGGATATCGACGCGGTACCGGTTTGAAAAGGGGACCAGACAGATTACCGGCGGGGTCGCGTTAGCGTTCACGGCCATTGCGGCGAGCTGAAGGGGGCGCTCGAATGCCGGTGTTCCAAGAGCAGGGTTCCGATGACTGCCGGTTTATTGTCCGTCCCAACTGTGCGCTTAGCTGGCGGACGACAAAACTCGTTCTGCTGTTCTTCGCTGGTTGTTTCGCTGCGCTCAGTGCCTACTTCGCGGCAGTCGGGGCTTGGTTAGTTCTGCCGTTTGCGGGGCTTGAACTCGCCGTATTGGTGGCCGGCTTTTACCTAAGTGCGTTGGCCGGCCACGCGTGCGAGGTGATCGAGGTCGAGGGTCCGGTGCTGCGGATCTGGCGTGGTCGGCGGCGACTCAATGAGGTGGCCAGCCTTCCGGCCAACTGGTCTCGGGTCGAGCTTCGGTGTGATCCCCGCGGCTGGTACCCGAGTCGTCTCTTCCTGTGCTGTCACGGCAAGGGTTTCGAGGTGGGCTCGCAGCTGGTCGAGGCGGAACGTGAGGAACTGGCCGCCGTGCTTAACGACAACGTGGGTTTTGGTCGGCCGCGCGTCGCTGTGCCCGTCGTGGCCGATGTGGCGCGGGATCGGACTCGGCAGGCCACAGGTGGCGTAGCCGACTCCGATCCCAGGTCAGGCACCTCTCTCGGTTCCGATGGAGCGAGAGCGGCAGGTTGCGCCAGAGGCGCGTATACGAATGAATGAGAGGAACTATGGCAGCAATCAGCAAGCGCCTCGGCGCCCTATCCGTATTTTCGTTCCTCGCCGGCGGGGCCGGCACCGCCGGTGCCGAGATGGCCCTGAATTTTCCCGAGCCCGCCGCCGGCGTGGCTCAGGAAATCTACGATATCCATATGCTCACCTCGGCTATAGCCACGGTGCTTCTGGTAATCATCTTCGCCTTCGTCGGCTATTCCCTGTATTACCACCGTAAGAGCCGTGGCTACGAGGCTGATCAGAAGTTCCATGAAACCTGGTTCGGTCAATGGTCCTGGATCATCGTGCCCGTGTTGGTGCTCGGGATCGACCTGACCATTGCCGGCTCCGCTCAGAAGACCCTGGAGAAGGTCTGGGAGGTGCCGAAGGATGTGGAACTGATGGACGTGAAGATCGTCGGTCATCAATGGTGGTGGGAATACGAATACCTGGATCACAGTGTCGAAATCGATGGTAAGCCCAAGTCGGTCCGAATCGAGAGCCGCTATCTCCCGGAGGATCAGGCTGGTGAAGACACCGCGGGCTACCTGCGGGCGGTGGATAATCCCCTGGTGTTGCCGGTAGGCAAAAAGGTGCGTTTTCTCCACACCTCCGCGGACGTGCTCCACGCCTTCTGGGTTCCGGAACTAGCGGTGAAGAAGGACGCCATCCCCGGCTATGTGACCGAGACCTGGGTCGACCTCAATCGTGAAGGACGCTTCTCCGGGCAGTGCGCCGAGCTCTGCGGCACCTGGCACTCGCGCATGCCCATCGAAGTGGAAGTGGTCGCGGAAGAGAAATTCAATTCCTGGATGGAAGAACAGAAACAGACGATGCTGGCCGCCGTCGCCGAGGCCGCGATGGACAAGGACTGGGCTATGGAAGAGTTGATGGAGAAGGGGCGGGCCAGCTACAACACCAAATGCGCCGCCTGCCACCAGATCACGGGGAAGGGCCTGCCGCCTGCTTTCCCGGCGCTCAAGGATAGCCCCATCGCGAAAGGTCCCATTGAAAAGCATCTGGATATTGTCCTGAACGGAAAAGAGGGGACGGCGATGGTGGCTTGGAATACCCTGACCGATCTCGATCTCGCCGCCATCATCACCTACGAACGCAATGCCTGGGGCAACGATATGGATGATCTGGTGCAGCCACGCGATGTAAAGGCCGCTCGTACCGCACCTGCGGCTGACTAAGTGCTGTTGACATTTTTTCGATTCGCGAGTCAATCAAGTCTTGAAAAGGGGAAGATTTCCATGAGTACCGCAACGATCGACCTTGCGTACGACGAAGATCACGAACACCACGGACCGCCCAAGGGCCTCAAACGCTGGTTGTTCTCGACCAACCACAAGGATATCGGGACCCTGTACCTGATCTTCGCCCTCACCATGCTGTTCGCGGGGGGGCTGAGCGCCATGGTGATTCGGGCCGAGCTGTTTCTGCCCGGGCTCCAACTCCTGGAGCCAGACCTCTATAACAATCTGGTGACCAACCACGCCCTGATTATGATCTTCGGTGCCGTCATGCCGGCGGCGGCGGGTCTGGCCAACTGGATGATCCCGCTCATGATCGGAGCGCCGGACATGGCCCTGCCCAGGCTCAACAATCTGAGCTTCTGGATTCTGCCGGCGGCGGCGACCATGCTCATCCTGTCCTTCATCGTGCCCTTCTTCCCCGGTGGCGGCACCCAGATCAACACCGGCTGGACCATCTATCCGCCGCTGTCGGTCCAGGTCGGCATGTCCATGGACTTCCTGATCTTCGCCCTCCATATGCTGGGCATCTCCTCGGTGCTGGCCTCCATCAACATCATCGTCACCATCTTCAACATGCGTGCTCCGGACGTAAAGCTGACCCGGATGCCGATCTTCGTCTGGACCTGGCTGGTGACCGCCTTCCTGCTGATTCTGGTGATTCCGGTCCTGGCCGGCGGGGTGACCATGCTGCTCTTCGACCGTCACTTCGGCACCAGCTTCTTCAATGCCGCCGGCGGCGGCGACCCGGTGTTGTTCCAGCACCTATTCTGGTTCTTCGGTCATCCCGAAGTCTATATCCTGATCCTGCCCTCCATGGGCGTGCTGGCCTCCGTGGTGCCGACCTTTTCCCGCAAGCCCCTCTTCGGATACACCTCCCTGGTGGGCGCTATGGTTGCGATCATGATCATCGGCATGGTGGTCTGGGCCCATCACCAGTACACCATCGGTATGTCTTTGGGTGCCGTAAGTTACTTCATGATCGGCACCATCATCATCTCCATCCCGGTGGGGCTGATGGTCTTCAATTACATGGCGACCATGTGGAGAGGGTCCATGACCTTCGAGACCCCCATGCTGTTCGCAATCAGCATTCTGCTCATGTTCTCCTTCGGCGGACTGACCGGCATCATGCTGGCGGTGGTACCGGCGGACATGCAGTACCACGATTCCATGTTCGTGGTGGCCCACTTTCATTATGTGCTGATGCCCGGTGCGGTGTTCGGGTTGTTCGCGGGCGTCTTCTACTGGCTGCCCAAGTGGACCGGACACATGTACGACGAGAAGCTGGCCAGGATCTTCTTCTGGATCAATGTCATCAGCTTCAACGTCACCTTTTTCCCGCAGCACTTTATCGGCCTGGCCGGAATGCCGCGGCGCATCGTCGACTATCATGCGATGTTTACCGAGTTCAACGTCATCTCCAGCGTCGGTGCCATAGTCTTCGGCCTGAGCCACCTGCTTCTCCTCTACATCATCATCAAGACTGTCCAGGGCGGAAAGCAGGCACACAACAGGGTGTGGGAGGGCGCCGAGGGTTTGGAATGGGAGCTGTCTTCGCCGCCTCCGTTCCATAGCTGGACCACGCCTCCCAAGCTGGCCGTTTCCTGAAGCGATTGTTGTCAAATGAAATACCATTTTCCAGCAATTGCCTGAGCGACGAGCGGCGGGCAGAAATCGCTCGCCGCCTTGTGTGAATGATGTCTATGATGAGAACCGGTAACTCCCCCGAGCGACGTCGCAAGAATCGGCACTTGGCCTGGATCCTGGCGGGCTTTGCCCTGTTCATGTTGCTGAGCTCCATCCCCTTCTGGCAGGGCCTGTTCGAGATGGCCGTCAAGGGCACCCAATGAGCGAGGTCGAAAAGCGCAAACGGCGTACCCTGCTCCTGTTGGCGGGACTGGCCGTCGGTATGTTCGGTTTTGGGTTCGCCATGGTCCCCTTGTACGGCTTGCTGTGCAAGGTGACCGGCGTACAATCGGTCGAGCAGCGGACAGCGATCGGTACCGGGGCACGAATGGCCGATACCGGGGCAGTGCAGGACCGCTGGGTAACGGTGAAGTTCGATACCACGATCCACCCGGATCTGCCCTGGCGACTCGAGCCGATGAAGCGCAAGCTGCGCGTGCGGCCGGGAAAGAGCTATTTCGTGAAATTCATCGCCGAAAACCGCTCGGGACATGAGATTACGGGCCAGGCCATCCCGAGCATCGCACCCTGGCAGGCCACCGGCTTCTTCGCCAAGCTGGAATGCTTCTGCTTCAATCGACAAACCCTCGCGGGTGGCGAGATCACCGAGATGCCTTTACGTTTCTCCGTGTCGCCCGACCTGCCTGCAGACATTAACTCACTCACCTTGTCCTATAATGTGTTGCGGGTTTCCGATCGATCCTGATTCGCCTGCGGCACTAAGAACGATGAATGTCAAGATTCCCCCCATACCAAGAGGAATAGAAAAGGATGAGTAGCGCTGCCCATCACGGTCCCACCGACTATTACATTCCGGATTCCAGCCCCTGGCCGATCGTCGCCATGCTGGCGATATTCTTCATGCTTTCGGGAACCGCCCTGACAGTCAACCAAGTCGGCTTCGGTGTCTGGATGATCCTGGCCGGCTTCGCCCTTCTGGTGGTCATGTTCTACGGCTGGTTCGGCGTGGTAATCAAGGAAAACCTCTCGGACAAATACAACGAGCAGGTGGACGGATCCTTCCGCCAGGGCATGTTCTGGTTCATCGCCTCCGAGGTCTTCTTCTTCCTGAGCTTCTTCGGTTCCCTCTACTACATCCGGATGATTGCTCTCCCCTGGCTCGGGGGCGAGGGCTATCTCGGAACAACCCAAGAGCTGCTCTATAATCAATTCGTTGCGGATTGGCCGAGCGCGGGGCCGGAGCATCTGGGGGGCGAGTTCGAGCCCATGGGGGCCTGGGGCATACCGGCCATCAATACCCTGATCCTGCTCGCCTCGGGTGCCACCGTGACCTGGGCCCACTGGGGACTCAAGGAACATGACGATAAGAAACTCGTGTGGGGTTTGGCTGCGACCATTGCCTTGGGTCTGATCTTCGTCGTGTTGCAGGTCTATGAGTATCGCCATGCCTACGGCGACCTGAACCTGACCCTGGAGTCCGGCGTGTACGGCTCAACCTTCTACATGTTGACCGGCTTTCACGGCTTCCACGTCACTATGGGCGCAGTCATGCTCATGGCTATCCTCGTCCGGGCGATCAAGGGTCACTTCTCGCCCCACAACCACTTCGCCTTCGAGGCCGTAGCCTGGTATTGGCACTTCGTCGATGTGGTCTGGCTGGGGCTGTTCGTATTCGTCTACTGGTTGTAGCCGGTATGAGTTAAACTGCTGCGGAACTGAACGCCGCAAGGCGAGTTTTTCGAATCCAGGTGGGCAACCTCCTGAATTTGGTGGTGCTTAACGTGTAGTGATGAACTCTCTGGTGAACCTTTTCTTCTTCGATGGGATCATCACACGACCACTACATATTAGGCACTACCCCGGATTTTTACACTTAACACCTATGATGCAGTGTATGCCGCCCATGGGAGTTGTTTTTGTCCGCAGACACATTCCCCCCCTGCGGATTGGTGAACCGGTAAACCGACGACTGGTGGCTGAAAGCGCTGGATGTATTGGGGGTCGGTCCCTGCCTGTCACTCAGGCAGGTTCCGATCTCTTAGCTTGGGATGGCGGGCGGTGGTCAGGTTCCGTGAGGTTGGAGAAACCCGAGGAAGTAGCCGAGAATGAGCAGCAGGAAGAGGGTGAGAGAGAGTACGATGCGCACCGTCAGCGCCCTTACCACCCGGGTCTTGTCCACGTCACCATCGTCCTTGGCGAGATAATACATGCCTTGGCCAAGCGAAAAGACGATGAATCCGAGGATGAGAACAACGGGAATCTTGTAGATGAGATCCATGGCCTACCTCTTCGGTTTGGGTGTGATAGGGTCTTGCGCGATAGCCACCCACCAGCTCCAGCTCCGCTTCTTGGGAGCTAGTGAGCAGCTTATCCCGTTATCCCGGTGGGCACCGAAATAACCTCTGTACACGCTTTCTCAACTATAGCATCCGGATGCGGTTTGTCGATGTAAAATTTCAATTCCGTTGGGTGCCGACGCTCCTACTCCTGTTACCGATTCCCCTGTTCGTGATGCTCGGTGTCTGGCAGATCGACCGTGCCGAGCAGAAGCGGGTGCAGGCGCGGATCCTCGGCGAGCGGGCCAGGATGCCGCCACTGGATCTGGGTGATCCGATCAAAGACCCTGAGGCGTTGCGTTTCCGTAAGCTGCGGGCGTGGGGGGCCTTCGAGGCCACGGGACAAATCCTGATCGAAAACCGTCGCCGGGGTAGCCGAATCGGCTTTCACGTCATTACACCCCTGCGGATCCAGGGATCGAACAGCCGGGTTCTGGTGAACCGGGGGTGGATCGCCGCGGCCACTGATGGCAACCCAGTTGCAGCGCCGGTACCCGAGGGGGAGGTGACGGTGACAGGAGAGGCCCATCTTCCCGAACCCCCCGCCCTTTCGCTTCACGGTAACCCGGAGGCGGCGAAAGACTGGGGTCGGCGTTGGCCCTATCTCACCCTGGAGCTCTACCGGGCAGCGACCGGTACCCAAGTGCTGCCGGTGGTCATTCTCCAGCACCCCGATGATTCCGGCGGCTTTGTTCGCGTGTGGCCGCGGGAGCTGCCCAAAGAAGGTATGCACATCGGCTACGCGATCCAATGGTTCGCATTCGCGCTCATCGCGTTGGTGCTCTGGCTGCGGTTCAGCTGGGGACGCAGGGCGGAGGGATCCTAGTAGTCCAACCACAAGACAAATTAGGATGCTGACTTATTTCCCAATAATTCTTGTCAATCATTGAGGGAATGCAGATATCCTAAGTTGTCAGACTGATGGACTATTAGGGTCTGTTGATATTTAACATACCTGCGGGCGCGGGGAACACGAACCGCGAAGGAAGACACGAATTCACACGAATGAGCGTTCGTGTCCATTCGTGGTTCCATTGCGTTTTAAATCAGTCGATCAGCTTTATATGTCAACAGCCTCTAGTAGGTCATTTCATCGGTAGTGGTAATTTTTGAAGTGATATCTAGCCAACAATCGGCAATAATTCGGTATTATATCGGTGTATGAAGAGTTTTAAGAAAATCTCATGCATTTTAATACAGTTGGAAAAAGACAACGTCTTACGTACGAAGCGTGCCAACTGTTGCCGTAAGGTATTGTTC
>Ga0136654_1000661_pt1 | contig 10075 bp, 7 predicted proteins | sample InaspJWI70metaG_FD_94865 | JGI IMG/M metagenome (GOLD analysis project Ga0136654, IMG submission 94865) | Marine gutless worms symbiont microbial communities from Oahu, Hawaii - Inanidrilus sp. 1 OAHU.JWI-70 metaG (version 2) | ecosystem: Host-associated > Annelida > Digestive system >... | reverse complement strand
GGTCCACACGTTTTAATCGCAACACGTGAGCCAGAAGTAATTCGGCGGCTGCCCGCGGACTTTCAATAGCGTGGGATTTAAAGTAAGCGGTGGTCCATTCGAGTAGTTTTAGGATCGTCCAATCAGGATCCCTGGAAGCTGCTGGCTTCTGCATTCTGAAGTGCCTGTGACTGATAAAACGTTGCAAGCTCCTGTACGATCTCTTCGATCTCCCCCTGCAGAATGTTGTCGAGTTTATAAAGGGTCAAACCGATGCGATGGTCCGTGACTCTGCCCTGTGGAAAATTATAGGTCCGGATTCTTCCGCTTCTATCACCACTTCCCACTTGGCTTTTTCGCTCTTGAGATCTTTTCTCATTCTGCTCGCGGGTTATTTGATCGAGAAGACGCGCCCGCAGTACCTTCATGGCCTTGTTCTTGTTTTTTAACTGAGACTTTTCATCCTGGCATGTCACCACCAGACCGGTAGGCAGATGGGTAACGCGCACAGCCGAATCGGTTGTGTTGACACTTTGCCCTCCGGGTCCGGTGGACCGGTAAACATCGACCTTCAACTCGTTGGGGTCGATCTCGATTTCAACCTCTTCCGCTTCCGGTAACACGGCAACTGTGACGGCTGAAGTGTGGATCCGTCCCTGGGCTTCGGTGGTCGGCACGCGCTGTACACGATGAGTGCCGCTCTCGAATTTGAAAGCGCTGTATGCACCTTTGCCCTGAACCATGGCGATTATTTCTTTCAATCCACCGACGCCGGTAACATTGTGGGTTAATACTTCCACTTTCCAGCTGCGGCCTTCGGCAAAGCGGCTGTACATCCTGTATAGATCGGCCGCAAACAGGGCTGCCTCCTCACCGCCGGTTCCGGCGCGAATTTCCAGGATAACATTTTTCTCATCGTTCGGGTCTTTGGGCAGAAGCAGTTGGCGCAGAATTTTTTCTATCTTCGCTTTTTCAGTATTCAGGTTCTCGATTTCCTCACGTGCCAGGTCCTTGATCTCAGGGTCGCCGTCCTGCAGCAGTTCCTGGCTTTCCTCGATGGCCGCCAGTGTCTCTTTATAAAATTGATAAGCCGCCACAATTTTTCCCAAATCCGCGTGTTCACGGGCATACTTCTGGTAGGATGCCTGATCTTTCATGGTTTCAGGATCACCGAGCAGCTTCTCGATCTCAATGTAACGTGCTTCTACCCCGGCTAGCTTATCGAACATTGCTTTAATATGGCGAACAGATTTTCAATGGGTTTTAATGGTCGGACCGTATTTCACGACGTCCCATCGCACTTGCCGCTCGCAGCAACGGGCACACACATGAAACCACGAATGACACGAAAATTACTGAACCGAACCGGCGCTCAAAGCTCTTGCCTGGCGCGGGCCGAACAACGAATTATCTTTCGTGTGCTTCGTGGTTTATTTGGTGAATATGGCCCTATGAATCAGTTAATTGTTCTGATTATTCTGAAATTTTTCATATTTTTTACGGAACCGTTCGATACGGCCGGCCGTATCGACGAGCTTTTGTTTTCCGGTAAAAAACGGATGGCATTTGGAACAGATTTCAATCCGAATGTCCTTTTGGGTCGATCCGACCTCAACCACGTTGCCGCAGGCACATTTTACGGTCGTTTGAAAATAATCAGGATGAATGTCAGTTTTCATTGTAATTTCAACTCCCTATCGGTAATTTTATGCATTCATTGACTGCAAAAAGGCTTTATTATTATCAGTTCCGCTCATTTTATCAAGTAAAAATTCAAGGCTGTCGACCGTGTTCAGGGAAGAAAGGAGTTTTCTGAGGATCCATACCCGATTTAAGGTTTCGTCATCCAGCAGGAGTTCTTCCTTGCGTGTGCCGGATTTCTTGATATCGATGGCCGGAAATACCCGTTTATCGGCAAGGCGGCGGTCCAAAGCAATTTCCATGTTGCCGGTGCCTTTGAACTCTTCGAAAATCACTTCGTCCATCCGGCTGCCTGTATCAATCAGGGCGGTGGCGATAATCGTCAGACTGCCCCCTTCCTCGATATTACGTGCGGCACCGAAAAAGCGTTTGGGACGCTGCAGGGCGTTGGAATCCACACCGCCGGACAGGATTTTGCCGCTGGGCGGCATCACCGAATTGTAGGCCCGCGCCAGCCGTGTGATGCTGTCGAGTAAAATGACCACATCCTTTTTGTGTTCCACAAGCCTTTTGGCCTTTTCGATCACCATTTCGGCTACCTGGACATGCCGTTCGGCCGGTTCATCGAAGGTGGAACTGATTACTTCGGCTTTTACGGATCGTTCCATATCCGTGACCTCCTCCGGCCTTTCATCAATCAACAGCACAAACGGCACAACATCGCCGTGGCTGGCAATGATGCTGTTGGCAATATTCTGCAGCAGCATGGTTTTCCCGGAGCGCGGCGGTGAGACAATCAGTCCTCGCTGGCCGAAACCGATGGGTATCATTAGATCCATGATGCGTGTGGAATAGTTATCGGAAGAATTTTCAATGCTCGTTTTACGATTGGGATACAGCGGCGTCAAATTATCAAAGAGAATCTTTTCCCGGGCGATCTCAGGATCTTCAAAATTTACCGCCTCAACCTTCAGCAGCGCGAAATAACGCTCAGATTCTTTCGGCTGCCGGATCTGACCCGATACGGTATCACCGGTTCTCAGGTTAAAGCGCCGGATTTGTGAAGGCGACACGTAAATATCGTCGGGACCCGGCAGATAATTCGAATCCGGTGAACGCAGGAATCCGAATCCGTCCGGCAGAATTTCCAGGGTTCCTTCACCGTATATCAACCCGTTTTTTTCAATCTGCCTCTGGAGCAGCGCGAACATCAACTCCTGTTTACGCATACCGGCAGCCCCATCGATTTTAAACACTTTGGCCATCTTGGTCAGTTCACTGATTTTCTTTTCTTTTAGCTCGGCAATGTTCATAAATAAAATTCCCTATGCTTAAGTTCTGATTTGATCGCCGCTATGCCGGCGTGCCTACGAATCCGTTGCCTATATTTAATTGAAAAGACACACGCGAATACCGGTCTCGACGTGAGGAAACCCTTGAAGAAAACAATTTTCGGTCGATGATAAGTCGATCGGTGCGCAAATAATCTGCTATATCGAGTCCTGTTACTGGTAATTTACAGACTGGACATGCCGGTTAATCAGGAGGAATTTGAGTGTTAAATTTAGAAGAACTTATTTATGGTATTCACTCCATCTGGCGGGTTTCTACCTTGGAAATCTATAAATATACCATGAGCACGCTTCTGTCAAGCAGTTTTGGTTATTTATGCCTGAAAGTGAATAATGTCTTGATTTTTAATAGCTGTCTCGTATGTTATACCCAACCTGGATAAACCGGATGTGATTTCAATAAATAGGGCCTGAATCAATTCAAATTCGCTAATCCATTTTTTCAATGATCTATCTCCGATCCTGAAAAAGGAAACCACCGATATGCTGCCGATTCCTGCAGACCTTTTCCCGGCCGTTGAACCGGACAACGCTTATGTTGTCGGCGGATCCATTCGAGATGTTCTGCTCGGTCGCCGGCCGCTGGATTATGACATTGCGGTACGGGGGGATCCGGAAGGCTTTGCTCGCCGCATGGCTGACAGAACCGCCGGTCATTATATTGAGTTGGGCAAACCGGGACTTCTGATATACCGCATTGTCGCCGACGGAATTATTTTAGACATCGCGGCAATTGAGGGCGCCTCCATAGAAGATGATCTCCGTCGCCGGGATTTTACAATCAATGCCCTGGCATATGACATTGCCACCGGACAGTTGCTCGACTGCCTAGACGCTCGCAATGATTTGACAGCCGGTCGTGTCCGCATGGTCTCCTCTTCGATCTTCAGACAAGATCCGGTGCGGCTGCTGCGGGCATTCCGCATGGCATCGGATCTGGACTTTAAAATCGACCCGGCAACCGAAGCCGCCATCAAGGATAATGTTCACCGGATAACCCGTACGACCGGCGAACGGGTGCGCGCGGAGCTGTATAAGATCCTTGAAAACCCGAAATCCCACATTCACATATCCCGCATGGCTGATGGCGGGCTGCTGACGGCCATATTTCCGGAGTTGAAAGATCTTCAAGGCTGCCGGCAGAACCGCTATCATCAATTTGACGTTTTCGATCATACCTTGAAAGTCTATTGCCACCTCGAGACCATTTTAGCGAATATCCGTGCCGATAAGCCGCATGGCATGGATCAGAGGCTGTGGACGCCTGAAGCCATCCCGACCGCGGCTTTGAAGCTGGCTGTTTTACTGCACGACATCGGCAAGCCGACCGCAAGATCAGTGGATGTCGACGGCGGCGTGCATTATTACGGGCACGCAAAAAAAAGCGCCGATATGTCCAAGGCGATCAGCCGGCGCTTGAAATTATCCCGCAATGATGCCGACTATATCGAATTTATCATTCGCAACCAAATGCGACCGCTTTCCCTGTTCACCGCCAGCCGGCAATACCGGATAACCCGCAGAGCCGTCACCCGTTTTTTTATGAAGTGCGGCGAAAAAACCCCCGATTTACTGCTCCATTGCATGGCAGATCTCATGGGTAAAAACGATGAGACTGAAAACAACAAAGGCTTCATCGCTTTTGCCGGGGAATTGGTCCAAAATTATCTCTCCGGCTATTTACCCCGGACAGCCGATCCGCCGCTGCTCAGCGGCCATGACCTGATCAACCGCTTCGGGCTGAGCCCGTCCCCTTTGTTCAAGACAATTCTAAACCGCGTCGAAGAGGCTCGGTTGGCGAATTTGATCCATAGTCAATCCGATGCGGAAAAGTGGGTGGCGGATTTTTTAAAGCAAAGAGATGAATAAACACCCGGGAAGTCAGAAAGATTGAATCAAAGCGTGAAGTTATTGTGGAGAGAATGCCGTTTCCTGAGGAATCGGTGAACCGGCGAACGGGCGAATTCCGCCTGCAAAGGGATAGGTGAGGCTAAACCGGCTCAACGGGCTAACCGGCTAACCGGCAAACGGGCCAACCGGCCAACCGGCCAGAAAAATCCAAACGCAGGATTTATATATTATCCAGCGCCTTATAAATCTGATCGCGAATTTCATCCACTTTGCCGACACCATCGATGCGGATATATTGGGGTGCGGATGCATCACCGGAGCCTCGCCAGTCTTTGTAATAGCCGATCAGCGGTTCGGTCTGATCGTGATACACCTGCAGGCGTTTGCGAACGGTCTCCTCCTGGTCGTCCTCTCTTTGAATCAGCGGCTCTCCGGTGACATCGTCCTTGCCTTCTTCCTTCGGCGGATTGAAAATAACATGGTAGGTTCGGCCGCTGGCCAGATGGACCCGCCTTCCGCTCATCCTTTTTATAATCTCTTCGTCAGGCACATCGATATCCACCACGGCTTCGATCGGCACCCCGGCGTCTTTCATGGCGTCTGCCTGGGGAATCGTCCGTGGAAATCCATCGAACAGGAAACCTTTTTCGCAATCCGCTTGCTTAATACGCTCTTTGACAAGTCCGATGATCACGTCATCCGGCACCAGCCCACCGGCATCCATGAACTCTTTGGCTTTTTTACCCAGGTCGGTACCGGCCTTGACGGCAGCACGCAGCATGTCACCGGTTGAAATCTGTGGAATCTGGTATTTCTCCTTGATGTAATTTGCCTGGGTTCCCTTGCCCGCACCGGGGCCTCCCACAAGAATCAGACGCATTTCTTTTCCTCCTTTTCGATGTTCGGGTTTCCTGCTTGACAATTCTGGATTGGAAATTAAGTTGTGTCGGTTTTTCCTTTTTAATGGCAGCGGCGCTGGGTTGACCGCTTTGTGTATTTCATGCAAACTTTCGGTCCACTTTTAAATGGGTGGGCACTATATGACCGAAAGGCGGCTGTGTGTCAAGTCAATTGTAAAAGATACCAGGTATAAGTCATTCTTTCGGTCATAGCCTGGAAATCCTTGCATTAGGGCAAGATTATTAAATTTTCACGCAATGACGCTAAGACGCAAAGAAAGATCATGAAAACTTGGCGGCTTTGCGACTTTGCGTGAGACAAATTTTGGTCAGCCATGATATGCACAGATACATTGACGTTACCCCGTGAACGATCTCGAGGCAGCATAGGTGACTTCAAAAAGCGGAAATGAAAAAAATCGGCCGAACATGAAAATTTTACTTGCAGACGATTTATTATTTGGTTATATCTAGCTTTTTAAAGAATATTCAGAATAACCATCGGAAACAAAAGCTATTTCGATGGAAAAAAGGGGGCGAGGCATTTGAAGGAAATAGCAGTTAAGGTTTATGACAACGACATCGAAAAAGCGATGCGCATTTTGAAGAAAAAGATTCAAAATGACGGCCTTTTCAAACGGCTCAAATTGAAAAAGAGCTATGAAAAGCCGAGCGAGTTCAGGCGCAGAAAACAGCGCGAAGCTTTAAGAAGGGAACGACTTGCTGCTGCCAGAAAGAACAGATACCGCCGCAGGTAGCGCCAGATACGAATTTTTACAAAACCCGGCAAGTGAAATACGTTGCCGGGTTTTTTGTCATCATGACGACAAGCGAACATTATCATAACTGTTTAAAAGAGATGTACGGTCTGAGAAGATTCGGAATCAAGCTCGGCCTCTCAACCATCAAACATATTCTCGGGCGTCTGGGCAATCCCCAGGATCAGTACAATTGCATCCATGTGGCCGGCACCAACGGCAAGGGTTCCGTGGCCGCAATGCTGGCCTCCGTCATGAATGTAGCCGGCTACCGGACCGGTCTTTACACTTCGCCGCACCTGGTTAAATTCAATGAGCGGATTGCCATCAACAGCCAGCCGATCGCAAACGAACGCGTCATCCAAACTTACGAGCAGATCAAACAGGAGCATCATGGGCGGCGTGAGCCGACTTTTTTTGAATTCACGACCGCCATGGCTTTGTTGGAGTTCGGTCAGCAGAAGGTGCAGTGGGCTGTTATCGAAACCGGTATGGGCGGCCGGCTGGATGCAACCAATGTGATTCAGCCCGCCCTATCGATTATTACAAATGTATCGCTGGAGCACCGCGAATACCTGGGCCGCACGATCCGTGAAATCGCCGGGGAGAAAGCCGGCATCATCAAAGCCCAAACACCGGTTATCACCGGAGCCCGGCAGAAACACGCGCTCAGTGTGATCCACGCAGTCGCCGACACCCGATCCGCACCGGTTTATCGTCTGGGAAACGATTTCAGGACCCGGCGCCATTCATCCGGTACATTTACTTATTACGGTATGGATCATACCTGGTACGGATTAGAGGCCGGGCTGTTAGGTCGTCATCAGGTGGACAACGCGGCCATGGTCTTGGCTGCCTGCGAAGTGCTCGGCCGCAAAAGCGTTGGAATATCACAGGAGCAGATCCGAGAAGGGCTCCTGCAAACCCGCTGGCCCGGAAGGCTGGAGATCGTTTGCCGCGACCCGATTGTCATGCTCGACGGGGCGCACAATCTGGCGGCAGCCCGCAGCCTGGCCGGGTTTCTGTCCAGCCACTTGAACCGACGAGATATTACGCTGGTGATTGGGATCCTGGATGACAAGCCCTATCGGGCCATGCTGCAGACCTTGGTGCCGGTCTGCCAGCGGGTGGTCCTCACGCAACCCAGGATCGACCGCCGGCTGCCGGCACAAACCCTGCTGCCGATAGTCAAAGAATTTACAGAGGATGTCACCGTGGTGCCGGACGTGCGCGAGGCGGTGCTCAGTGCCATCAAAGCAGCCGGCGCCAAGAAAGCGGTCTGCATCGCCGGTTCGCTCTATGTCGTTGGTGAAGCCAAGGAAGCTCTCGAAGCAATTAATTTTCCATGCGGGCCGGCAGGTGCGCAATAAAATAGACACTTGACATACAGCATTCAATCAATTAACTGACAAATTGTCTCACCACGCGCCCGTAGCTCAGAGGATAGAGCGTCAGCCTCCGGAGCTGAAAGCCGCTGGTTCGAATCCAGCCGGGCGTACCACCATAATATAAAGGGGCTGGAAAATTCTTTCCGCCCTTTTTTCTTTCCACCAAATCAGCTGTATTTTCTTTCATGAATTCAATGGCTGCTTCACCACATGAAACGGTCGTCACAGAATAGCCTAAGTGAGATAAAATAGACGACGCAATTTCTCTTTGCTCCTTTACATCGTCATAACCCCTTATCGGCTGATCAATATACCGGTTCGCTCCTGAGAAGGTATCTTGATTCTATAATGGATTAAAATACGGAATCGAAAGATATCCCTAAAGTGACAACTACTGGAATTGCTTTAGTTCTTTCATCTCCTTTAATACTTCTCGCACGTTATTGTAATCTCTGTCATGGCCTATAACAATATCCTTTCGTCCCAAGATCTTTTAAGATTTTTTCAACATCATCGTACATGCTGATATTCAACAATGCCTTTTGTATTTTATAAAGCTGTTCATCAGGCACGTCCTTCCGCGCAATCCAGGGGCCGCGGTATATGGGATCGGGGCCGAGCCAGCCCGCAGCCCGCGTACCGCAATCATATGACAGGAAAACGGACGGATTTCCGCCCGGGTTCCATATCAATGTGACACCCTAACCGAGCTAAAAAGTTCGATCAAGGTGAAACTAGTTTGAAACAAGTCTCGCACGATTTTCATTTATTTGATATCATAAAGCATGCAGCCTATTTTGCATCGATTTTTCCTGTTTGGCCGAATTCGCCCTTTGGAATGGCATGAAAACCGATTTTGTTCTAACCTCGCCCCACCGAGGTTGAGTATGTCTGTGACGAAATAGAGAGATTAGCCAATGGCAAAAGACGACGCAGCCACGTTAAAAAAATCAAGAAACACTAACGATGTGACACGAATTTTAAAATATTTTTTAAACCTCTATCGACTCCAACTGGGCGCTTCCTACTCGGACCGGGATCCGGCTGAAGTTATCCCTCTGCACTCTTCAAGAACCAGCTCGATCAAGGCTTTTGAACTGCGTGTTGAGCGTGTGGGATCGTGGAAATCAAGGCGTATGACCATTGAACCGATGGATGTAGACGGCGGGAGCAAAAGCACCTGTTACAAGGTAATCTATGATGAAATGCTGGTCGTAAAAGTACCGCCGCGTGCAATCATTAATTTTAACGAGTATATTCACGGGATCAATTTTGAACGTCGAATCGTCGATAGGCTTTCTCCAGATATCGAATGCATTGTCCCGAGTATATCCGTGGTATTGCAGAAAATCCCCCGCTTTTGCGACAACGAGGGTCTTAAGCCCGAAGAACTTGAAACCAAATATACAAAATGGCTCAAAGATTCTCCGCAATTGCAACAATATTTAAAAATTGGAGATAGCTTTGCCTATTTTATGGATCTATCCAAACACGATTTTCTCAGCAGCGTTCTTGATAAAATGCATAATATTCAAAAAGAAATGCAGAAAGAAATATTATCGAACTATGACGCCCTGTGGGATCTTGAGCTTTTCGAACAAAGATACGGCAGTGAAAATGCCGCGGCTTTTTTCAGTGTTAATGATGTTAACACCTATTTTGAGAAGAAAATTTCACCATTTTTGGAACAGTATTTTAATTCCATGTCAGCGGTCCCGATGCATACGCGAAGAGAGTGGCTTTTGAACTATTTGGCTGGTAAAGAAATAGATAAGGCGGGGCTTGAATTGCCGGCAGAGTTTTATGATGAATTGAATACCTTAATGAAAAAACTCTTTGTTGAAAAAGAGGAAAGTATTCAAAACTACACCCAAACCATCCGTCAATACATACGCGAAAAAAATTACGACCAGTATACTTCACAATTCAAAGAAGTTGTCGCAAATACTATCGATCTTCTGGCACGTTTGAAAGAAAAGGGTGTGGCATTAAGAGATATGAAACACCAGAATATTTTTATTGCCGCCAAATCAACCAAATCCCCCTTGCTTTCGGCTTCCACCGGGACATTTTCCATGGGTCTGATCGATTTTGAAACTGCGGTGTGTTTCAGACCGGAGAGTCGTCGCGAAATAGACCAGCCTCTGTTGGCCGGAACGCCCTTTTATGCCACACCCTCACACTTATTTGAAAATGAAGTTCTGTGC
>Ga0136654_1000657_pt1 | contig 10108 bp, 6 predicted proteins | sample InaspJWI70metaG_FD_94865 | JGI IMG/M metagenome (GOLD analysis project Ga0136654, IMG submission 94865) | Marine gutless worms symbiont microbial communities from Oahu, Hawaii - Inanidrilus sp. 1 OAHU.JWI-70 metaG (version 2) | ecosystem: Host-associated > Annelida > Digestive system >... | reverse complement strand
TAGATCGCAGCTAGCCACCATATCTGGTGGCCGTCCCCCTATCCACCGGCCTGGGGACGCGGTTGGTAGCCTGCAGCTTGGCCCCAACTGCAGCTTGGCCCCTAGAACACTAATAGGAAGTCATACATTTCAAGTTGATCCATATCATCCGTGTGCAGCTCTGATTAGCGGAAATGCTTAGTATCCTGTTTTGATACCTTTTGACTTCAGCAGTCGGTAACACGCTGTTACCAGCATTCGGCTCTTGTTACTTAAAGAGAAAGAGAGAAATTTATTTGCCAAGTACATAACAACAAACTGTTATTTGGCAGACAAGAAGGAGATATGGCTTGTAAAACGCATGTTGGCTCTGTGTTGCAGCGTCATTTGCCGGCAGCCTGCTGAGTGCTGCGCAGAGTTTTCCCAACCTGACGACAACACCAGCATCCGGCACATCGACAACTCTGACCGCGGCTCAGACAAGCGGCAATGTGACGTCACTGAGCCAGGCGCTGACGGCGATGGGCAGCTTGACGTCGACGTCGAGCTGTGACAGCGACAACGACTTCCTGGAGATGTGTCGGACTTCGACACTGCTCGCGGAGCTGGAGGACGACGACGAACTGCCCGAGCCTGATGATGAAATGGACGATAATGAGGATGATTTGAAAGACGACGACGAATATGATGACGTCATGGTTTGTTTTATGATATGATACCACATAATTTATTTACTTTGTTGAGTTATAAGCCGTCAGAGTCAGCACAGTGCATTGCCCAGCTGGAACAAGAAGTACGAAGAAAATTCGAAGGATGGCATAAAATATAACGGTATTATGGTTTGCCGTGTTGCATGCTACGCATTGTTTCTGTGGGTCCTGAAATGTCATGAAAAGCTGCAAACAATTGTAAAGAAAATTCTCAGCCTCTGATAAATCCTGATATTGGCCATTGGTCCTGAAACAGTCTTGAAAAGGTGATGATTTTAGGTGATGGTGGTCCTTAGAAAGTCAGTTTAGCCAATGAGTTAGTAGTGATGCACTTATGACATGATTTCTGTAAGCAAATGCACAGCTGTATATGTTGCAGTTTGACATGCAGTTCAGGCGAATACTGAAGTAATATAACTAGATTTCCACAAAATTTGGGCAATGGATAAATTATTGAATTGATATTTAATCGATCTGGAATATTTGACCAGCTGACCCTGTTTCACCTGGCAGGGTGGCATAGTGGTTAGCGGAGTTCGTTGCATGAATGAAGTTAATGCACGTCAGATCTGGTTAGTACTTGGATGGGTGACTGTCTTCAGGTGGGTATACCATCTCAGTATGTAACAAGCCAACTAGGTCAACTCAGCCTTGCATCCCCCCGGGGTTGCCTAATCGAGTACCAGCTTCGGCTGGGGTAAAGGCAGGATTGTCACCTCTGTCAGGTGGCAGGTAACACTGTGTGATCCTACATAGTATGTGAGTTCCTGTAGCAGCATGGCAGGTTAGACTGCGAACTGCTACATCCGTATACTTTACTTTACTTTAAATGGTTGTGTAAGTGATAGATGTACGCATGTGGTCATGTGAAGGAGGAAGACGACTATGAGAACAAGGCAGGCAGCACACAGGGCCGGCGGGCGTGGGACGACGAGTTTGTACTGAAGCGCCAGTTCCTGGCGCTGATCCCGGCATTCGATCCTCGACCTGGCCGCACCAACGTCAATCAGACCCAGGACTACAGCATTCCTGCGCCTGGCTCCTCTGAGGCTTCTCAGGCAGAAATTGTGGAGACCGTCACTCAGCCAAAACTGGCCCTCTTCCTGCGAGGACCGAGCCAGCCCGGGGTGTGTAAACATGTACTGATTTCTTATTTTTATTGTTAGGTGTTTGAGGATTATTTACACACACACACACCCATTTAACGGCTCTTTTTCCGGGACTACCCAGGTGAGCCGGTACCAGAAAGGTAAAACCATTCTGGATTTTACTGAAGCAGGAGCCAGTGAGTGGCAGGTTTTACCTTTCTGGTACCGGCTCACCCAGGTAGTCCCGGACAAAGGGCCGTTAAACGTGTGTGTGTGTTGCTATCTGTAGTACTTATTAATATGTCCATTATAGGACACTTTAACGAAACCGTGCTCACTATTTTCAGCCAGTAAAGGCCCTTTGTCCAGGACTACCCGGGTGAGCCGGTACCAGAAAGGTAAAACCAATCTGGATTTTACTGAAGCAAGAGACAGTGAGTGGCAGATAACCATGCCAGCATCCCACCACTCAGTTTTTTACAGGCCGGATGCCCTTCCTGCCGCCCAACCAACAGCGTTAAAGCACTGGCGACCCAGTCACAAGCCAAGAAAAAAATAAACAGTGAGAGATGAAGAGGTTGAAGAGATGCCAAAGGATGACAGGAGAGAGTCGGCATTGCTTAATCATGGACAAAGAAAAAGTAAATGAAGGTGGGTGCAAATGTTTGTAGCTGCCTGACGTGGACATTGCTCTTGATGAAAGTAATGCTACAATCTTCAAGTTTGTTCAGCACCTGGCCACCCAGTCGACATCTTGTGGCAAAGCTGAGCGGTTGAAGCGCATCTGGGAACCTACTTACACGTAACTGTTGTTTCATCATTAGCAACTTGCTGTGCGCTTGTTTTGTCAAAACTGTTGTGTTGAACATTCTTCTGTTGCACTGCTTTCACATTTTTTTCTGGTCGTTTTTCTGATAAATCTAGGTTGCCTGGTTTGCCTTTCCTGTCACCTTACCATCATTGTTTGTAACTGAATGAAACTCAAAGAACTTAACCTAAAGCAGTGGCCCAGCCTCATACTTTGTTTACCCCCCTGGACTCCTGACATAGCGTGCATTGCTTCCTATATGCTGTCTCTCCTACACTAGTACCAGGGTCATAAAGTTTTACACCTCAAACTGTATTGTAACTGTAATTGGAGTTGCTGCTGTGTTGTGTTTTTTGTCTTGCATTTTTCATATATAGGACCACAGCAAACCATTTTGCTCACTTGCAGGCTTGGCTTATAAAAGTAAAATCAAGACCATTCTTTGGAACTTAATAAGCATTCTCAGCATAATTACTATTCTAACATTAACACTAATAAACTCTTTAAAAACTCAGCTTACAAAAATCATACCAGCTTCTTCAGAAGTCTGAATTTATGCGATAAGTTATAACCATAATGGCATGAGGTAGCCTAAATTGCTTTGAAAGCACTGGTAAACTGTAACCAACAAAAACCCAATGGGATTACAAATATCTCTGATAACAAGCTGTTTAATGGCAGCTTCTGATGATCTAGTATCGTCTTTGTGTTTGCCTTGGATACACTTTTAATGTCATTATCATTGTTGCTGCTTTAGTTTGGTATTCTGTTAGCATTGCCTTGTAGCGAATCATTGCTGTGCATATTTTTGTAGAATTCTATACAAAGAAGTGAACTCTGATAGTTTGACTTCAAAGCATCAATCTGTGGTAAGTCATTTCTTGACTTAGTAATGCATTTCATAGGAGTATAGCGGGTTTGGTTGCATTTGTAGGGCTAATTAAACAGCGTGTGCTTGGTGTTAATAGTGCATTCTGCATAGTGACACTGGGCAGATTTGTTGGTCCTCCATGGCAACCCTTGGATGCTTTTGTTGTTTGCCTGCCACTCTGCATGCCAGATTCAATATTGTGTTGTGCTGATTTTGTTTCTCTTATGCTAATTTAGATGCGATTATTTGCTGCATGGTTTGGCGTTGTTTGTGGTTATTGTGGATGTTATTTTGTTGCTACGTGATGTGTGTGCATGTTTGTCTGTATGTTGAGATAAGAGCATGTGACCGTGGCTGAGCCCGTATGTCATGCCGTTGCTTTGTTGGATGCACTGTTAGTGAGTTAGACATTAGACATACATTTAGACATTAGCCATGCAGACGTATGTGTAAGATTTTATGGGAACATTACAGCACAACAAGTACCAATAGATACACATGCACAACCATTTAAAAGCCCTTTGTCTGGACTACCTGGGTGGGCTTGTACCAGAAGAAACATTCATCCACTCACACCCACCCTGGTCATCAGACATCCTTTATCAACTTCCTCTGTCTACTACAATCCGTAGGATCCTCCTTGTTCAATTTATGTACTTGACCGTCCTTTTCCACAACCTCTCTTCTGATCCTCTTTGGTCTTCCTCTTGGTCTGGGACCCTGTACTTCATACTACTCCATGAGAACAGAAACCGATGTGCTCGGAATAAATGGTACCAGTGGTCTTTGGAGTCGGTCCTGAAGTAGTGAGAGAACCTGTTATGACAAGGATTTGTAAAGAAGTTAGGCTTTAAGCCAGGAATGAAAGAGAGAAAGAGTTAAGGATAATGAGAGTGGTGAGATGATGGAGGAATGTGAAGCAAAGTGACAGGCATGAGAAGGGAAGAGAAAGTAGTAGTAGTAGTAGTAGTAGTAGTAGTAGTAGTAGATTTTGCATGAACCACTTTTTTATGCTGGCAGTAATGTGTTATTAAGTCTGTTGTTGCATGTTACATCCTATAGTCATTGTCATATGACCAACTCAGATACTTTTCTCTTATTGACTTAGTTGCTACCGTGGGACATTGCACAAATCTGCATGCCACATTATCTCCATCAGTGCTCCCATTGTGTATTCATGTAGTAATATTTGAGGATTCTTCTCGTGGAGTGGGGCATATTTCTTTCTGACATCTTTTTAGATGATCAATTTTGGAGCCAGAATCACTTGGTTGTGATGCAACCACACACACTCACACACCCATTTAACGGCCCTTTGTCCGGGACTACCCAGGTGAGCCGGCACCAGAAAGGCAAAACCAATCTGGATTTCACTAAAGCAAGAGACAGTGAGTGGCAGTGGCATCAGCTGGGCATATGCAAGTCTGCACCTCGCTCCAGACAGAAAACCATGCCAGCACCCCACAACTCAGTTTTTTACAGGCTGGATGCCCTTCCTGCTGCCCAACCAACAGCGTCAATGCACTGAAGGCAACCAGTTCTGACCAATATAGAATTTTTTTCTCGTCATGTTTGCATTTTTCCAAATTTTTAATTGTGATATGAATGCAAAACAGCTTTGTGTTAATGACTTCATACTGCAAACGGTGTTAACTACACCGTTTGCAGTATGAAGTTAACACAGCCAAAGTCGAGTTTTGCAGTCAGAAACTGCTGTATTTTGTTGTATGTTTAGTTAGTTGGTCATACAACATCTGAGATGCAGATATCATCTAGCCAATGTAGATATCACTCTTAAGTGAGCATAACGACTTAACTGCAGTGATTTTGATATCCTCACTTTCATATATTAATTTTTCTGCAGTTGCCTGCAATCAGTTTAATATTTAGTTAATACTCGGTACAGGCCTTCAGTGCTTTGATGCTGTTGGTTGGGCGGCAGGAAGGGCATCCGGCCTGTAAAAAACTGAGTGGTGGGGTGCTGGCATGGTTTTCTGTCTGGAGCGAGGTGCAGATTTGCATATGGCCCAGCTGATGCCACTGCCACTCACTGTCTCTTGCTTCGGTAAAATCCAGATCGGTCTACCTTTCTGGTACCGGCTCGCCCGGGTAGTCCCGGACAAAGGGCCGTTAAACGTGTGTGTGTGCGTGCGTGCGTGCGTGTGTTTTTTAATACTCAGTACAGGATGCAAATTTATGCACCTTTTGTGATGACATTTGAATCAGTACTTTTCTTTTTCTCTGTTCATTTTGTGCATGACTGTACATGTTCCCTCTCTTCCATGCAGTGCACAAATTCCCTAGGGCTGTGACTATAGCCGTGTGTCGTCTTCATGCTTGATACCAAACAAATTGCAGCTGTTTTTCTTCAACATTTTTGGTGAATGTGAGTGTTTTGAATCAAAAGAAACGCTTTCTGGCATGATTCAAACTGCAGTTTCTGGTGTCATTTAATCCTGATGTCATTTAGTTGCTGCTGAAGCTACAGTAGAATTTTGGTAGCATGTTAGCACAATCATATATTGTGAACACTGATGAAAGCTGTTAGATAAGCAGACACATTGCATTATCAACCCTTCTCGTGGTCTCTTTTGTTGGTTGATGATTATTCAAGTGAAGGACAATGCTGCTTCTGCTAGCAAGCTGTTGATAAGAAATAAGCAGTTCTTAGGTGCTTAACAGTTGTATGCAGCATCTGGTCAAGTAGTTATAATGGTCTTCGGTCCCGTTCTGTTGTTAAAGTATTGTTCCACCGGGCTCAGTCGACTGTGACCATTGGTTAATTCAGTTACATAGTCCTGACAACAGCAGGTCATGCAACCCGTCAGCCAGTATGGTAGCAGTGTTGGAGGAGAATGATTGGTCAGTTAACTGTCAGTTAAAAAGTATAACTGATGAGCTTGGGGATGATAGTCTGAGTGATATTTCTTTGCATGAACATGCAAGTTGCGACTTGCGAGGCATATTCATAAAATTGGTCAGATTTACAGTGCAGCATGCTGTTGCGTTATGTCTACACAGTAACTGCTGCATTATTTGGTAGTTTAAGGCCAAATTCATTTGCAGGCAGCAGTTGATGATGATGATTTTATTGGTATGGCAGCCAATCGGCTGGATTAGTTACAAACAAAGTACAGTGTAAATTGCAAAAGAAAGAAAAGTAATACAAAAATGTCCAACTAAGTTGTGGTATTCGTTATAGATCTAGTTGTATTTCGGCAGTTACAGCCTAACTGCAGTTATTGTCTCATTAGGGGAACTTGTTGGCAATGTATTGACAGTTTGTTGGGCACACCTGTGTTGAAATCTATCATACATACTGTAGTAGACTGTTCATTGGATGCACTGGTCCAACTTATTCTGCTTTTGTCATCAGGACCCTTCAGAATGCAGTAACTCAACCTTTTTCTTGCTGTAAAATACGTACATCTTATGATCTTTTTCATACTATAAATAGTATTCTTTTGCTACCATTAAAACACTTCAATCACATACACATGATACGAGATGCTGTTTTAACGTGTGCTCAAAAGCTGATGTAAGTCAGCTAAATCTACCGCATGGAACCAAAAACTAAAGAGCGGAAAAAAGAACTGAAAAGTAACTACTACACCTGTTTAACGGCCTCTTTTCCAGGACAACCAGGGTAAGCTGGTACCAGACAGGTAAAACCAGTCTGGGTTTAAATGAGACAACAGATGATGGGGACAGCAGTGGCTTCTGCTGAACCATATGCAAACTATCTGCACCTCGCTCCAGACAGATAACCACACCAACGCCTAGTCACTCAATTTTTACAGGCCGGATGATCTTCCTGATGTCCAGCCAACAGTGTCAATGCACTGAAGGCAAAAAGAGCTAAAAATTTAAAAACCGGATATACTCAGAAGTATCACTAAACAGTCTGGGAATCCACAGAGAAAAAATCCTGAAGAAGAAAAAGAAGGCTGTTGTGGGAACATGGCGTTACATGCTGCAAAAAGTTATAGATTTTTATTTTAAAAATTATCAGTTGATTGGATAAATTATCATTCTAGTGGCATTATATAACTTAACTTGTGTTGAAATAGTCATTAAATTAAAATCAACCAGCTGTCTGCTGTATATGCATGTGACTGAGTTTGGACTTTAACTGCCATGCACGAGGTATTTAGCAGTACTGTAGATGATATGAGAGTGCATCTAACACGTGTGAGTGAAACTTTGTTCCAGCTTGTTTACTGCCACATTATTTGCTGATGTAAGTGTGTTGTGGTGCATAATTCTAACAGCCTAACGTTTTAGGCCGCATCACATGCACCGAGTGCAATGATGTGGCCTATTGCTACAGATGTGGTGTGGTCTGTGGGTCTGTCTGTCTGCTGGACAAAACTGTAAGCCCCACAAAATGGATGAACTGATCGATGTGCCATTTGGGATATGTACTCGGGTGGGCCCCAAGGAATTGTGGGGCCTAGATCCCCAATGGTGAAGGGCAATTTGGGGGGCGCCCCCTCCTGCGATGCGGCGTTTCGTCAAAATTTTTTGACCTGGTTCGCATCGTCTCGTTTTAACTTGTAGGGCCGCAGGCCAGGCCTGACGCTGTCTGGTCCTGGCTCACTGCCTTGGCCTGTTGACTACGTCGAGCGCCATCTAGGTACCGAGGCTTTGCCTAAGAGCGAGCTCATCGGTTATCTTCGGTCATGCGCCGATTCCGCCTTCCTTCACCGCTGGCGACTTGTCGGCACTGAGCGAAATATTAAAAAGAGTCACAACTGTGTGCAGCTGATATCGGCATACAAGGCAAGCCCAGCTGAATGAATGAAGTGTGTAGATGTTGTTGAGTTAAATGTCAGGCCGCTTGACTTATAAATATCCATCACGGGCTGTGCAGTAGTGCCAGCCCTGTGTTTTATGTTAATAAGTCATGAATGTGCTGAGAACAGAACTGAATCAGGATGTAAAAAAATCTTAGCAATTATTCTGACTACACCCTTTAGCTTAAGGAACAAAACAGAACCAAATGTATATGCTACAGTTTTTTTTCTTTAAAATGGCTGTGCATTTCCTAGTGAAGTCTGCATTTTCTGCAGTGTGTCCCAGTTAAAGGCATACCACTAATTCACTAAGGTATACCACCTGAATAGCTTGTTCGAATTTCGACTGATCTTGATAATACTTGGCAGAAGTGTAGATTACTAAATTTGCAACAACATGTGTACTGCTGCCACATTTATCATTTGTGTGATTATTGTACTTTTCAAAAACAGACCATGAAGTATTGCTTTTCCAGTACTTCTGCCATGCTGAAAGTGAACACAACAGTAGTAGTGTCAGTAGCAAATATGTATTTGCTGAATACCAGTACATCACCAGAAGAATTGACGTAGTTATTGCAAAAAAAATTAAAAGGTACACTTCTGATTGGGACACAGTTACTTGTTCCGTACACTCAACAATATAATAACAAAATAATAGGAGATAATAATGGTTTTAATTCCAGTACTTTGGAGGTCTTTCCCGTCATTAGTGAAATGCATATCCCAGTACCCAAATTTGCTAAATTACATGTGGGTAAATTGTATGTTGTTTAGTTAGTTTATATGTGCCATGTATAGCTATTATTTGAACTTATACACGATTGGCAGTATGTGTGAAACAGTATGATATTATTAGCTTTTGATAGTTAGAACATGGCTAAAGTTATTCTGTTCATACTTCAAATTTTTTAATTTTAAAACAGGAAACCTTGGAATGATACTTTACTGGCCCCATGTTGTTGCAACAGATTTGCCTGCTTTGCTTTTTTCTGTAGTATTTTGAAGTTAAATTCGTAGAATCATGCACCCACACAAGGCTTTTTTTCTTTATTTTTAGGTTATCTCTTTTTATTTTTGTCCATTTTCATTTAGTGAATTAATTTCTTTATGTTTTATAATAAACACATTTAAGACTGGATAACAAAATTGACATTCTTTTTCTTATGTTTTTGACACAGCTGTGTGCATATCCCATATTTGAAGCCCCCTGTTCTCTCAGTATGGAGATGATATGATATTTATGTAATTGTCCATTTGTATTTGTTTGGCGCAATATCACCAGTTAATATGCATTACATATCTGCCTCATTTAATGAATTCTGTTGATTCCTGTTTATATGTTTAAAAAGTACGGACGTTTTATATTCATACAGATCTGGTAAAAGTTTGAGTTGCATTTGTTTAATGTTTCACTGAGTTATTTTCACCTGAATGTGTCTAACTTATGCACTATGTTCACGTTTGCTTTCTAAACAACACCTTTTATTTACTGATCAGTAGTCTGTTTTTTTACTAGAATATTTATTTGTTCATTATTTCTGACCATTGAGTAGTCAACTTTCTGTGAACATCGGCTGTATAAATACTCAACATTTGCATAATAAGATCTCTGTTACACTTTGGTAATTTTACATACACCATTTGCTACCACCAAAATACCGAATTTTATACATTACTAATATTATAATGTATGCATAGCTGCTATATTTGCATGCCGTGTAAATGGCTTAGTTGAATTAATATTGATGAACTCTTTAAATACACACACACACACACACACACCCGTTTAACGGCCCTTTTTCCGGGACTACCTGGGTGAGCCAGTACCAGAAAGGTAAAACCAATCTGGATTT
>Ga0136654_1000656_pt1 | contig 10115 bp, 10 predicted proteins | sample InaspJWI70metaG_FD_94865 | JGI IMG/M metagenome (GOLD analysis project Ga0136654, IMG submission 94865) | Marine gutless worms symbiont microbial communities from Oahu, Hawaii - Inanidrilus sp. 1 OAHU.JWI-70 metaG (version 2) | ecosystem: Host-associated > Annelida > Digestive system >... | reverse complement strand
GTATAACGATGTTGTTGGGTATAGAATCTCATGGAGTCTTCTCCTATTGGTGTAGTGACCTTCCAGTTTACCGCTTCGGCGGTGAACTGGAGGGGGAAGGCTCAATGAGTATCAAGCGCATGCGACTGGTGGAGCGATAGTATGAGCGACGCGAAAACATACGAGCCGGGCACCCACCCCGATCTGCCGCCGCCGGCCAACATGGTCGGCATCGTCGGCTGGGTGCGCGAAAACCTGCTGTCGTCGACCACCAATATTGTCATTACGGTGCTGACGCTTTATTTACTCTACGTCATCATACCGCCGTCGTTCGCCTGGTTGTTTTTGAATGCGGTGTTTGAAGGGGCCTCGCGCGACGAATGCCGCGCGATCATGAAGGAAGCCGGGGAACGCGGCGCCTGCTGGGCATTTATCGGGCACCGCTTCGAACTATTCGTGTACGGCTTTTATCCCGAAACCGAACGCTGGCGCGTCAACCTGGCGTTTTTCATCATGCTGGCCGCGCTCTACCCGGTACTTTACGATACTGCGCCAATGCGCAAGCAGGGTCTCTATTTTGCGCTGCTGGCGCCTTTCCTTATTGGCTGGTTGTTGATCGGCGGCCTGGGATTGGAACCGGTCCCCACGGTAAAATTTGGCGGATTCATGCTGACCCTGGTTATCGGTGTTACCGGTATCGTCTGTTCCTTGCCCCTGGGCATCGCGCTCGCGCTCGGGCGGCAATCGCACCTGCCCGCACTCAGAATCGTCAGCGTCGCCTTCATCGAATTTATCCGCGGGGTGCCCTTGATTACGCTGTTGTTCGTCGCTTCGACCATGCTGAATTATTTTCTCCCGCCGGGGACGACCTTCGACCTGTTGCTGCGCGTATTGATCATGGTAACGCTGTTTTCCGCCGCCTATATCGCCGAGGTGGTGCGCGGCGGACTGCAGGCGATCCCCAAGGGCCAGACCGAGGCGGCCGATGCGATGGGCCTGAAGTACTGGCAGTCGATGCGCCTGATCGTATTGCCGCAGGCCTTGAAGATTTCGATTCCCGGTATCGTCAATACCTTTATCGGCCTTTACAAGGATACGACGCTGGTCATCATCATCGGCTTGCTCGACCCGCTGGGCATCGGTCGCGCCTCGCTCGCCGATCCCAAATGGCAGGGTTTGTCGACCGAGGTCTACGTCTTCGTCGCCATCTTCTTCTTTATCTCCTGTATCGCGATGGCGCGCTATTCGCTCTATCTCGAAAAGAAATTCCATACCGGACATTAACGGGTATAAAACTTATGAGTACTCCAGAAGCTGAAATCAGCAGTGAATCCTCCGAAGGCGCCAACCTCGCCGTATCCGACGAAGTCGTCATCAAGATCCGGGATATGCATAAATGGTACGGCGCGTTCCACGTGCTCAAGAATATCAATCTCGAAGTCAACCGCGGTGAAAGAATCGTAATCTGCGGGCCCTCGGGCTCCGGCAAATCGACCATGATCCGCTGTATCAACCGGCTCGAGGAGCATCAACAGGGCGATATCATCGTCGATAACGTCGAGCTGATCAACGATTTGAAAAACATCGATGCGATTCGGCGCGAAGTCGGCATGGTGTTCCAGCACTTCAATCTCTTCCCGCATCTGACGGTGATGGAGAACTGCGCGCTGGCGCCGATCTGGGTCAAGCAGATTCCGCGCAAGGAAGCCGAGGCCACCGCGATGAAATACCTCGAGCGGGTCAAGATACCCGAGCAGGCCGGCAAGTTCCCGGGCCAGCTGTCCGGCGGCCAGCAGCAGCGCGTGGCGATCGCCCGCTCGCTATGCATGAATCCCAGAATCATGCTGTTCGACGAGCCGACCTCGGCGCTCGATCCGGAAATGATCAAGGAAGTGCTGGACGTCATGATCGAACTCGCGCAGGAAGGCATGACCATGCTCTGCGTTACCCACGAAATGGGTTTTGCCAAAACCGTGGCCAACAGTGTCATCTTCATGGACGGCGGCGAAATTATCGAGGAAAACGACCCGCATCAATTCTTCGATAATCCGCAGCACGAGCGAACCAAACTATTCCTGAGCCAGATCCTCGCGCATTAATAAGTACCAAGGGGTCAGTGTCGATTGATTTTGTAAAAATCAATCGACACTGACCCCCTGTTAATCGGCGGTGCCCAGCAGGGCTTTTAGGTCGGCCAGGGTATCCAAGCCGCGCTGGTGTTTTTCATCCTCGGATAATTTGCTCGCCGTGTGTTCCGCACCTTCCAGGTCGGCTTCAGGCAATTCATAGATAAACCGGCTGGCTTCGCATTGCAGCAGTTCGCCGAATTTTTGCCGCGTTTTGGCGTAACTCAGAGTCAGGCTAGCGGCGGCGCGCGTAATGCCGACATAGGCTAGACGACGTTCCTCCTCAATGCTGGCCGCATCCTGGGATTGATGGTGCGGCAGGCTGTCTTCCTCGAAACCGACCAGGTAAACGTTGTCAAACTCGAGACCCTTGGCGGCATGGATCGTCATTAATTGAGCGGCATCTTGTTGTCGATCATCGTCGTTATTCTCGAGGATCGACATCAGCGACAAGCGCGATACGATGGCCTCTAGCGACTGGTCGTCGCGGTCTTTTTGCAGATTGCCGATCCAGTTAACCAATTCCGTAACGTTTTCCAACGCCGCTTCCGCCTGCTTTTTCGAGCTACTGGTTTCCTCCAGCCATACGGCGTAGTCGAGACGCGACAACAGGCTGTTGGACAGCGCCATCGCATCCTCGCGTCGCGCCAGGTGGCGCATTTCCGCGATCAAGTCGATGAATCCCCGCAACCGGACGCGGGCGCGATTGCCCAGCGATTCGAGCAGTCCCAGCTCCGACATGGCGCTGTCGAGGCTGCGGTTTCTAGTGCCGGCATAACTCGCCAATGTTTTAATTGTCGCGGCGCCGATTTCGCGTCGCGGCACGTTGACGATTCGCAACAGCGCCTGATCGTCGTCCGGGTTGGCCAGTAAGCGTAGATAAGCCATGATGTCCTTGATTTCGCGGCGTTCGAAAAATGCCTTGCCGCCGGTGATCTGGTATGGAATCGAATGATCGCGCAGCGCCTTTTCGTAATTGCGCGACATAAAATTACTGCGGTAGAGAATTGCAAAATCCCGCCAGGGGGTGTTTTCCTGGAAACGTTTGCTGAGGATGTCGACGACGACTCGGTTGGCTTCGTCTTCGGCATTTTTACAGGGCAATACCCGAATCATTGCGCCCGCGCCCGATGCCGACCAGAGTTTCTTTTCATACAGGTGGTGATTATTCCCGATCAACTGATTGGCTGCGCCAAGAATACGGTTAGTGGAGCGGTAGTTCTGCTCCAACTTGATCACTTCCAGCGCTGGGAAATCCCGCTGCAGGCGCTGTAAATTTTCCGGGCGTGCACCGCGCCAGGCGTAGATCGACTGGTCGTCATCGCCGACCACGGTCAGCTTCTGGCGCAATCCGCACAACATCTTGATCATTTCGTATTGGCTGGTATTGGTGTCCTGGTATTCGTCGACCAGCAGGTAGCGGATGCGGTCCTGCCATTTGTTCAGAATTGCCGGATCGCGACGTAAGACTGATATTGGCAGCATGATCAAATCGTCGAAATCCATCGAGTTGCAGGCCAATAAATGCTGTTGATATTCACTATATAGCCGTGCCTGGTTTTCCAATGACGGCGAGTCGGCGCTCGCCAGTGCGGCCGCAGGCTCGACAAAGTCGTTTTTCCAACGACCGATCTGATACATGGCTTGTTTGACGTAGTCGGTATCCTGGACGCTGCGATGTGCCAGCTCGGCGAGACAGCTTTCCACGTCGCGCGCATCCATGATACTAAACCCGCGCCGATAGCCGAGGCACTGAGCTTCCTGTAATAGAATGCGCTGTCCGAGGCTATGGAAGGTTGAAATCTTGAGGCCGCGGGTGGTTTTTACATCCAGCAGCTTTGCCACGCGTTGTTGCATTTCGCGCGCAGCCTTGTTGGTGAAGGTGACGGCGCAGACATGTCGCGCGGCATAACCTCGATCGATTAGCCAGGCGATCTTGCGCGTAATTACGCCGGTTTTGCCGCTGCCGGCGCCGGCCAGCACCAGGCAGGGTCGATCGATACATTTAACCGCCTCGCGTTGCGGCCGATTGAGATCTTTCAGGTTCAAGGGTGATAAACTACCGTAGTTGCAGGTTTTACAATAGATGCTCGGGTGAAGACAATCGAATGACGAACTTTCATATCGACGATGCGGGCTGGTTGAATTATGCGGAAGTCATTCGGTCTCCAAACTTCGATTCCCGGCCAGACCATGCACAGATAAAACTAGTCGTCGTGCACGGCATTAGTTTACCACCTGGGGAGTTCGGCGGTGGCTATATCGAGAAATTTTTTTGTAATAATCTAGAGGTAGACGCGCACCCGTATTTCGGATCGATTAGCGAACTGAAAGTATCGGCGCACTGCCTGATCGAACGCGATGGCAATGTTATCCAGTTTGTGTCGTTTCGCGATCGCGCCTGGCACGCGGGTGAATCGGCATGGTGCGGCGAGACCGCCTGTAACAATTTTTCGGTTGGTATCGAGCTCGAAGGCTGCGACCAACTTGCCTATAGCGAAACACAGTACCACCGCCTGGCACGATTGATAACTGCGCTGCGGGGTTGTTATCCGGCAATTGCGGCGGATTCCATCGTAGGCCACAGCGATATCGCTCCGACGCGTAAAACCGACCCCGGACCGGCTTTTGACTGGAACAAACTCCACCGGCTTCTGGCCGGTTAATTCTCCACTTTTATCGGGCAGAATCGGGTCGTTACCCGCAATAGCACTAAGTTAGACGCTCTCGGGATCAAGTGTCTTCGAGAATGACCCATTGATCGTTGAGGAAGGCTTCGAGCGGCTTGTAGCGACGTTTGTAGCTCATTTTATTGCAATCCCGAATCCAGTAACCGAGGTAGAGGTTGTCGAGGTCGCGCAGCTGAGTTTCGTGAATCTGACTCAGGATGGCAAAATGTCCGGGACTGCGATTGGCGTAGTCCGGATCAAAGAAAGTGTATACCGCGGAGAGCCCGCTGTTGGTAATGTCGCAAACCGCGACCGCTATCAAAATACGATTTAGCCGATACTCGAAAAATAGGGTATCGGTCCAGTCACAGATTAAAAAGCGGTGATAGTCCGATTTGTTCGGATTGGCCATGCTGCCTTCGCCATGGCGACTATTGATATAACGCTGATACAGGTCGAAATGCTCGTCACGGTAGCGCCCCGGCATAATACTGATGCGAATATCGGAATTGCGCTTAATCACCCGCTGCTCGTTGCGCGAGAATTGATGCTTTCTGACCGGAATGCGCACCGATATACATTCCTGGCAGTGCGGGCAATGGGGTCGGTAAATATAACCCCCGGAACGACGAAACCCGTGTTGAATCAACTCGTTGTAGGTATTCATATCCATATCCATATGGGGGTTGGCAAACGCGCTAACCGATTTCCGCTTATCCAGGTAGCTACATGGCTCGGGTGCGGAAGCGAAGAAATTTAGTTTTACCTGATCGTTCATGAATCAACTGGTCAATTCGATCTATTAAGTTTAGAACGTAATTTAAAACTTGTACGCTTATTTCGCGCCTGTGTACCTATATTTCTGCGCTCGACAGACCTGAATAATGGCTTGTCATCACCGCTTCAAACGGCGGGAAAATCAAAGAAATACCTACTGTTATCAAGGACTTGCATACCGAGTTGCTGCACGGATTCGGTCCGGTGACGAGCCACGGTTTTCAGAATATGCGGCAAATACGAAGGTTCGTTGACGCGCGATGGCGGTTTCGGATCGAGATCGCGCGGCAGCAGGTACGGTGCATCGGTTTCCAACAGCAATCGTTCGCGCGGAATCGACTTAACCACTTAACCAATTGCTGCAATTCAAGCCCGCGCCGTTCGTCGCAAATCCACCCGGTGATGCCGATGTAACAGTCGAGTTCGAGGTAATCCATCAACGCTTCGCGGTTATCGGTAAAACAGTGGACCACCAGACGGCCGATTGCCTCCCGATAGTCGCGCAATATTTCCACAAATCGGCGATGCGCATCGCGCTGGTGGCAGAAGAGCGGCATTTTCAGCGTCGCGGCGAGTTCCAGCTGCTGTCGAAACGCCATTTCCTGTGCCTCCGGCGATGAAAAATTGCGGTTGAAATCAAGCCCGGTTTCACCGATGGCGCGCACGCAGTCCTGTGACGCCATCGCCTTTATTTGTTCGAAACTGTGCTGGTCCCACTGCTTGGCGTGATGAGGATGGATGCCGCAGGTGGCAACCAGCCTGTCCGGATACGACCGACACAGCGCAATCGCTTCCCGGCTGGCTTCGATCGAGGTGCCGGTGACAACCATTTGCCTGACACCGACGTCGCCGGCGCGCTGCATCACTGCCTCAAGATCCCCCAACAGGTTCTTGTTGGTCAGGTTAACACCGATATCGATTAATTCAATCATTATTGGCGCGTGCCGGTGCCGCGCTCGAGCAAGACCAGGCTGAACACAAACAGCAGCGCGTTAAAACTGAGAATCACCAGCAACGCTGTCGAAAGATCGATATCGGTGATGCCGCGAAAACCGTAGCGAAAGCTGTTGACCATGTAGAGTATGGGATTTGCCAGCGATGTCTGTTGCCAGAATTCGGGTAGCAATTTTATCGAGTAAAAGATGCCGCCGAGGTAGGTCAGCGGGGTCAATACGAAGGTCGGAACGATGCTGATATCGTCGAAACTGTTGGCAAAAATTCCGTTGACCAGTCCGGCCATTGCAAACAGGCAGGAGGTCAGCAAGGCTATCACCAAGACTACGAAGGGATTGTGCATGCTGAAATCGGTAAACAGTAGCGACACCACGGTTACCGCAACCCCGACGCACAGCCCGCGGGTAATGCCGCCGGTGACGAATCCCAACAAAATCACCAGATTCGGTACCGGCGCGACCTGCATTTCCTCGATATGGCGCGAGTATTTGGCGCCGTAAAACGACGATACGACGTTGGCATAAGAGTTGGTAATAATCGACATCATTACCAGCCCGGGCATAATGAAATCGATATAGGGCATGCCGTCCATTTGACCGATGCGCTGCCCGATCAGGTTACCGAAAATGACGAAATACAGCGCCACCATGACCACGGGTGGAATAATCGTTTGCACCCAGATACGAGTGAAACGCTTGATTTCCTTGCGCGCGATTGTCAGGTAGGCGATCCCGAATTGACGCAGCATCAAGCTTGCCTCACCGCATCGGCCTTGGCTGTCATCTTGACGAATAGTTCTTCGAGCCGATTAACCTTGTTGCGCATGCGCTCGACCACGATATTCTGCGCCTCGAGCGCAGCGATCAAATCGTTTATCGAGAGCGTTTCGGGTACTTCCACCTCGATACATTGCGGATCCAACTGGACGATCTTGTCAAAGATTGCGAGCCGCGGCAATTGTTGCAATGCTTCACGCAAGTAGAGGACGAAGGTTTCGCTGTTCAGCTGCTGCAATAGCGCCGCCATGCCGCTGTTCTGAATGATATTGCCCTCGTCGATTATGGCCACGTTGCGGCACATGCGTTCGGCTTCCTCGAGATAGTGGGTGGTCAGGATGATGGTCGTGCCGTTGGCGTTTATCTGATCGAGAAAGTCCCACATGGTGCGCCGTAATTCGATATCGACCCCGGCGGTGGGTTCGTCCAAGATCAGTAACCGCGGTTTGTGCACCAGCGCGCGCGCAATCATCAGGCGCCGCTTCATGCCGCCCGAAAGTCGGCGTGCCTGTGACCGACGGTGCTGCCACAGGCCGAGTTGTTTGAGGTAGCGCTCGGTTTCCGGCCTGGCGATTCGGGCCGGCACGCCATAATATCCGGCCTGGTTGATGACGATCTCCTCCACCGGTTCGAAGGTATTGAAATTGAATTCCTGGGGCACCGAACCCAGCATTGACTTGGCATAGGTGAATTCCCGGTCTATCGAATGACCAAAAATTTGCACGCGACCTGCGGTTTTGTTAACCAGACCCGAGATGATACCGATACAGGTCGATTTGCCGGCGCCGTTTGGACCCAACAACGCAAAAAAATCGCCCTGCTCAACTTTGAGATCTATCCCTTTGAGCGCGCGCAATCCACTGGCGTGGGTTTTTTGCAGATTCTCGATTTCAAGTGCGAACATGCGCGGCGCCGTATGACAAACAGCGAACTAGCTTAGGCAATCACTTCCAAAAATCAACCCCGGGGCAGCACTAATCGAAGCCACGAATTTGAAATCTGACTCCGAAGCCCGGAAAGCTGGAGTCAGAACCGAATGTCGTTCGTTTTAGCATGTCATCCCCCCTTTATATAGTCATCTCCGGTTTTATAGTCACGCGCGGTCTTATAGTCATCTCCGCGTTACCTAGTCATCCCCCCGCGCAAGCCGGGATGACTGCTGGTTCGGTCATCCCCGTGATATCGGAAAAGGGTGAAATATTTAACAAAAAGCATAGAGATACAACGCGTTAAGGCGTGATTCAGTTATTGCCGAATATATTACCGCTCATACTTTGACAGGCAGGAGACTGGTATGAAAACGCTCAAGAAGACAATCGCGGTTACGGTTCTGGTGTTCGCCGGTGCTGCCGGCGCTAGCGATGACAGCCGCAGGCACGGCCACAAGCAACACGATTATACGCCGCGCCACGATCTCTACGACTACGCGCGCGTCATCGCCGTGCATCCTATTTACCGCGAGATCAAGGTATCCAGACCGATTCGCGAATGTTGGGATGAACCGGTGTACCACACCCGCAGTCGCGGGCACAAATCGGCTGGAGGCATGCTTGCCGGCGGTTTGATCGGCGGTATCATCGGCCATCAAATCGGTAAAGGCCGGGGCCAAAAGGTGGCGACCGCGGTCGGTACGCTGATCGGTGCGCAAGTGGGGCACCAGGCGGTGAACGGTCAGGTCGAAACTCAGGATGAAACGGTCGCCGGCTACGAGCAGCACTGCAATACCCGTCACCAGGTGAGCTATGAGCAGGTTGTCGACGCTTACGATGTAACCTACAAATACCGTGGTCGGCGTTATCATGTGGAAATGCCCTACGATCCCGGTAAGCGCATTAAGATGCGCATTCAATTCGCACCTGTGATTTAATCCGGTTAGCTAAAAGTCGAGAAAACCGATGCGAGCGATAGTCATTGAAGACGATATCGATATTCAGCAGCAGATTGTAGAGCGGTTGAAATCCGAGGGATTTGCCGTCGATAGCGCCGCTACCGGCGATGAAGGATTGTACCTGGTGCAGGAGTACCCGGCCGACGTTGCCGTTATCGATCTGGGGCTGCCCAGGATGTCGGGGCTTGAAGTCATCAATCAGATCCGCGATCGGGGTATTAAGATACCCATCCTTATTCTGACGGCCAGGGGCCGCTGGCAGGACAAGGTCGAAGGTCTGGATGCGGGCGCCGATGACTACCTGGTCAAACCGTTCCATCACGAGGAAATGATGGCCCGTATCCGCGTCTTGATCAGGCGCGCCTCGGGTTGGGCCGATTCGCGCATCCTATGCGCGCCGGTGAGCCTCGATACCGCGACTCAGCGCACCTTCGTCGACGATCGTGAGCTGGATTTAACCGCATACGAATATCGCGTGCTGGAGTTCCTGATGCTGCATGCCGGCGAGGTAATTTCGAAGACGGTATTGACCGAACACCTATATGACGACGAATCGGACAATGACAGCAACGTGATCGAGGTATTCATCCGCCGCTTACGCCAGAAACTCGACCCTGAAGAGTCGCTAAAACCGATTGAGACACTGCGCGGCCGCGGTTACCGTTTCACGCTGGAACGTGCGGAGCAGATCTGAATCCGAGTGAAATCGATTAAATCCAGGCTGACGCTGGTGTCGATGGTGGTGCTGGCTGTATTCATGGTGCTGACCGCGATTGCGCTGGAGCGGGCCGTGGTCAAGCGTGCCTTGCAGGCTGAGCAAGACGGTTTGACATGGTCCAATAGATTGATACCACCCAGTTAAGAGATAATGAAACTTAACTGAGGTAACGATTAATGACAACGAGAAAGAAATATTCGAAAGAATTCAAACTGGACGCAGTCAGTC
>Ga0136654_1000655_pt1 | contig 10134 bp, 9 predicted proteins | sample InaspJWI70metaG_FD_94865 | JGI IMG/M metagenome (GOLD analysis project Ga0136654, IMG submission 94865) | Marine gutless worms symbiont microbial communities from Oahu, Hawaii - Inanidrilus sp. 1 OAHU.JWI-70 metaG (version 2) | ecosystem: Host-associated > Annelida > Digestive system >... | reverse complement strand
TGAAGAGCGCTATATATGAGGGTACGATTCGACATAGACGATTTTTACCGGTAAGTAACCGGTTCCAGTATCGTCTGTTTCTGATGTATTTGGATTTGAATGAACTACCCGATCTTTTTAAACCCTTCCGATTCTGGTCGGTTGAAAAGGCCAACATAGCAACCTTTCGTCGCAAAGATCATCTGGGTGACCCAGCCATATCTTTGGATCAGGCGGTACGCGATCTTGTCGAAAAACGTCTTGGCGACCGACCTGCCGGTCCGATTCGTATCCTTACCCATTTGCGTTATTTCGGATATTGTTTCAATCCGGTGAGTTTCTATTATTGCTTTAACACTGCCGATACCCGGGTGGAGACGATTATCGCTGAAATACACAACACCCCCTGGCTGGAGGAGTATCCTTATGTTCTTGGAGACCATTTGAATGAGCACAGTGAGGCCGCCTGGCGCAGATTCCGATTTGATAAAATGTTCCATGTATCCCCGTTTATGGACATGGATATCGTCTATGACTGGCGATTTCGTGTTCCAGGTGAACGACTCAATGTTCACATGATCAACTATCGTAATGGAGAAAGACTGTTTGACGCGTCACTGGCGTTAAAGCGTCGGAAAATCAGCGCAGCGTCGTTGTCTCGGCTGCTCATTCGCTATCCCCTGATGACCGCCAAAGTCACAGCCCTAATCTACCGGCAGGCGTTGCGACTGCACTTGAAAAAAGCACCCTTTTTTACCCACCCGGCCAAACGCGATTCACAGTTTAAGGAGCTAACCACATGACCGAATCCATAATACCGGCTGAAATAACCTATTTTGATAAAAAAAATCCGGCTGGCTCGATTCAGCCGCCCGAAGGGGTGTCTTTAGACTAATCTCCAGACTGAAGGAGGGGGAAGTAGTGCTGGAAGATAGAAACGGCATATATCGCTTCGGCGCAACTAATACAGGATTTCCGCTGCAGGCCACAATCACCGTCCGCCACCCTCGATTTTACAGAAATGTGTTTTCAAGGGGCAGCATCGGCGCCGGTGAAAGTTATATGGCCGGATACTGGTCAACCGATAACTTGATCCCATTGATACGCATTATATTGCGTAATCAAATCATCATGAAAGGCATGGAAAGCGGCTGGGCACGACTTACCGCCCCAATCTACAATCTCTACCATTATTTTCAGCGCAACAGCCGCAAAGGGAGTCGCAACAACATTAAGGCCCATTATGACCTGGGAAACGATTTTTACCGCCTGTTTCTGGATGACACCTGGACCTATTCCAGCGGTATCTTCGAAAGCGATGACAGTTCGCTGGAAGATGCCTCGACAGCAAAATACGATCGGCTGTGTCGCAAACTCGCTTTATCACCGGAGGATCATGTACTGGAGATTGGTTCCGGGTGGGGTGGTTTTGCCATACACGCCGCCCAAAATTACGGCTGCCGGGTAACGACCACAACCATTTCAGATGCGCAGTATGCACTCGCCAAACAGCGGATTCAGGAAGCCGGCCTAACCGGGGGTGTAAAAATTCTGAAAAAGGACTACCGCGATCTGACGGGCAGCTACGATAAGCTGGTGTCCATTGAAATGATAGAAGCCGTCGGACATCAATACTATGACAAATTTTTTAAAACCTGCAGCGACTTATTAAAGCCGGACGGCATGATGGCGATCCAGGCGATTACCATCGGTGATCACGTATTTGATCGGCACAAATATTCGGCGGATTTCATCAAGCGCTATATTTTCCCCGGCAGCTGCATTCCCTCCATCACGGCCATGCACCAATCAGTGGCCACGGTATCCAATTTACGCCTGTTTCATTTGGAGGATATCACCCCCCATTACGCCAAGACGCTGCGCAGGTGGCGTGAGCGTTTTTTCGATAAAATCGATCGAATCAAAGGACTCGGTTTTGGGGAAAATTTTGTTCGCATGTGGGATTTTTATTTGTCCTACTGTGAGGCGGGGTTTGCGGAGCGATACATCGGCAACGTTCAGATGGTATTCACGAAACCGCTTTGCCGACGCGATCCCATTTTGCCGGAGTTGTAAGGTCTATAAAGTGAGAATTCAAATACGCCAGATAAAATTTGTTATCTTGTTTTTGATCATCATAATGATTCATACACATTTTGGAATTTTTAAAAGACCAAGGCTACGACCTCAACAAGTTGCGCAAGGTACCGCAAAGCCAGGCCCGGATTACAGGCTTTTACCAAAATGCTTGGCAACCGCCAGGGCGCTCTTAACCCCATCCTCATGGAATCCGTAGTACCAGTATGCGCCGCAGTAATACGTCCGGTTTTGACCATTTATTTCATCGTATCGCATCCGGGCCGTCAGGCTCGCAGGGGTGTAAACCGGATGGTGGTAGATCATGCGGGCAATGATTTTTTCCGTTGCGATGGCTTCGGTCATGTTGAGGCTGACGCAAAACTCTTTTTCGGCGTCCAGGTTTTGGAGAATATTCATATCATAGGTTATCGCCACCCGTCCCAAGTCTTCAGGCGGGATGTGATAATTCCAGGCCGCCCAGACCGCTCTTCTCTGCGGCAGCAGCGATTGATCTGTATGCAGTACTGTATCATTTTTCTGGAAATCGATTTGGCCCAGAATCTCCTGTTCCTGATCCGACGGGGCGTCCAGCATGGCCAGGGCCTGATCGCTGTGCGCGGCAATCACAACGCAATCAAACAATTCCATCTCAAGGCTTCCGGCTTTTATTTCGACATAATCGTCGTGCCTTCTGATTTTTTCAACGCCACAGTTCAATCGAATGTTGTCCTTATAGCGGCGCGTGAGCGGCTCGATGTACTGCCTGGAACCGCCTTTGATGGTCAGCCATTGAGGTTGGTCTTTTACATTTAAAAATCCGTGATTTTTAAAAAATTCGGCAAAATAGCGCGCCGGAAATTCGAGAAATTTCTCCGGGTCGGCAGACCAGATGGCCGCTCCCATTGGCACAATAAAATAGTCTATAAACCAGCGTGAGTAATTATTTTGCGTTAAAAATTCGTTTAATGTTCTTTCGTATTGATTATCACTTCCAAACAATATTGCCGATTGGCGCTGGAAACGAAAAGCATCCAAAATCATACGGTAGAACGAAGGTCGCAGGAGATTGCGCCGCTGGGCGAAGAGTGTATTCAACGTGCTGGGACGAAATTCCAGTCCGGTTCGTAAACATTTGAGACTAAAGCTCATATCCGAGTCCTGCCAAGCAACCCCGAGCCTGGACATGAGTTTTAAAAAATTCGGATAGGTTTTTGCATTAAAAACGATAAAGCCCGAGTCGACCGCATAGGTTTGTCCGTTAAGATCAACATCGTGGGTGTGGGTATGTCCCCCGATGTAATCTTTGACTTCATAGACGGTCACCGCATGTTCTTCACTGAGAAGATAGGCGGCGGCCATACCGGAGATGCCGGTTCCAACTACGGCAATTTTCATAGATCCGTTGACCCTGATTTTTTTATATTGAAAAACGACGCTCAGTGTTACCGATAAGATATTTGGTATGCGAGATCATCTGCTTTGAACACCGGCAGCTATGCGATTTTTGTCTTTTATCTTTTCGGGCAGCGGCCGCAAATCCTGAATGATACCCAGCCAGGACAAAAGGACCAAACCCCAGTAAGTCATATCGATCTCCCACCAGTAAAAGCCCTGACGGGCCGATATGGGGTAATGATGGTGATTATTGTGCCAGCCCTCACCCAGGGTGACGATCGACAGCAGAAAATTGTTGCAACTCGTGTCCGGTGTGGCATATCGTCTCCTGCCAATCATGTGCGCCAGTGAGTTGATGGTGACGGTCGTATGAAAATGTACCACCGTCGAAATGAAAAAGCCCCAGATCAACAGTGGCATCCCGTTGGTCTTTAGATTCGGTGCAACCTTCGCCAGAATGACACCGGCAATGAAAAGAACAACAGCCAGAAGCAGCGGGATGACTGTGTCGAACCGATTGATCCACACAAGCTCCGGATATCTTGCCCAATCACGGACATATTTCATCTTGGTGGGGAAATTCTTGCGTGAGGTCAGCCAGCCTATGTGGCTCCACCAGAAACCATGCTGGGTCGGCGAATGCGCATCCTCGATTTTATCAGCAAATCGGTGATGGTGCCGGTGATGGGACGCCCACCAGAGTGGTCCACGCTGCACGGATAAGTTGCCCATTACCGCAAAAAGAAACTGCCAGAAACGATTGGTGGCAAATGTTTTGTGGGAGAAATAGCGATGATAAAATCCGGTTATGGCAAACATGCGGACTACGTACAGTACAAAGGCAACTGCTACAGCCGTCCAGCTCCAGCCCACCCATATCACGGTTAGACACATCAAATGCAGAAAGACAAATGGCAGAACACGCAGCCAGTCCACCGATTTTTCTTCGGTTTGACCTGTTGCCATGTTTTCTATATCATAATCTGAATCGAACCAGCGTATGACTGACTTGACTGCAGACGATAATTGGTAAGATTGTATGAATTTGGATGTCATTTTAAACTTCTTTCAACGAGCTTTTGAACCTTTGCCACGTACGCCTGAATATCACATTTTCTTTCAAGCCCCGAAGCGGCCATGTAGCGAATTTTTCCAAATATGGGCCGTTCCTTCCACGGCCGGTCATGAACCCCGAAGATCCATGCCACACCGGTATAGGAGTTAGGATCCCGGCCGTCGACGAAATACTTGTTGTTGAGTGCCAGAATCGTTTTAAATGCCAATTGGGGTGTTTTACGCCATTCCAGTATCTTCTTGCCCCAATACATGCGCATGTAGTTGTGCATAAAACCGGTGTAGCGCATTTCATTCATGGCCGCGTTCCAGTATGGATCATGGGTTTGTGCCTTTTCAAGCTGTCCGGGCGAATAGAGGTGGGGGCGGCTGTCCGATTCATGTTCAGCCAGCGTTTGTCGAGCCCAGGCCGAAATGCAGTCATACCTATCATAACTCGGGGTGTAATGCACGAAATTCATGGCCAATTCACGGCGTACGATCAGTTGCTCTAGAAATGCGTCTTGATTCAGGGCTCCCGCCTGCTTCATGTCGCGGATTTTCAATGCCAGGTAAAGCGGTGATATTTGTCCGAAGTGCAGATACATGCTCATATGGGATATGTCGTTTGTCTGGGGTTGATTGGAATGATCATCGTAAAACTGCAATTTGTGGTGAATGAAGCGATCAAAGGCTTTTTTGGCCCGTGACGTGCCGCCTTTAAAGAAAACCGAGATCGGCTCGACGCCGCGGTCGATGGGCATTTTTTTCAGAACTGCCAGAATGTTGTTCAGGTCTAATCCTTTTTCGGCAAGGTTTGAGGATGGCTTATTCAGCGGGAGGTTTCGAATCGGTTTGAGATAATTCGGCAGCTGGCGCAGTATTTTCGGACGAATGGTCCGCGCCGCGTACTCAGCTTTGTCACTGACCACTTCAATCGGGATAACAACATCGCTTTCCACCTGGACGACCCGGCAGTTGGCTTTAGCGGCAACTTCACGCCGCCACTGATTCTGGTGACGCAGGTAGCCGCGATCACAGACGATGACCGATGCTGTTTTGCCGGCTTGCAAAGCGACCTGTGCCGGATTTCCCAACCGGATAGTCATTTGAATGCCACGTTTGGCCAGCGCTTGTTGTGTTTCCTGCAAACCTTCTAGCATGAACGTATAATGACGAAGATTGGCTTCCGGGTAATCATCCATCAATCCAAAGACAACCAGCAGGCTCTGTTTCAAATGGTTGGCCAACTCGACGGCGTACTCGAGCGCATGATTTTCTTCAGCGCGTTGGGATTGCTGCATCCAGTAAAGCACATACTCGCCGCTGAGGGTATTTTTGCGGTTGAGGATCTGAATTCTTGTGGGTTGAACGAATCGTTGATCGGTTTTGTCAGTCATATTGTTCAGTTATTCGACCGGGATGAGTATTTCGTTACGGCGCAAGAACCAGGGCATAAACGGCGGGTCATAACGCGCCCAGATCGGATCTGCTGTAACAGTGAGCCCTCGCTTTTGGATATAATCGTCCAAACGGGCCTTATTCTCATCATACAATTTCTTACTCCAGCGACCTGAATACTTTATCGCAGCCATCAGGCGACCGGTGTCCTGTGTCAACATTACGCGCTCATCGAGCGGCTGCGGAAGTGTCTCCAGGGTATATTCACTCGGCATTAGAAAAGTGATGCGCCATCTGCCGTTCTTTTTTTCCTGACCGACCGGGGCCGTCATGGCAATCTTTACAGAATCCATCCCCTGCGTAACGGGTGCTGTCATCTCAATGGATTCTGATTTCTTGTTGTAGCCGGAAATATATTTGAAAAGTCGCCGAAACCCTACATTACCCGCCGCTTCAAAATCTCCCACCACAAAGGTTTCCGCAACAATCTGCCGCCCATATTGCCGGAGTTCAAAATCCTTTTCAACTTCTAAAATACTGTAATTCTCTTTTTCAATCGCCATTGTATCCGTCCCGATCGTTGTAAACGCAGTTAGAAACGCAATGAAAATTCCTATCCATCGAATCTGAATTCTATCCATATTTCACCTCTCGTTGCACTTTTCTTTAAATGCTCTTTGTTTAATGCAATCCAAGATAATCATGTGATTGTGTAAAACAACCAGGGTTTAATGTAGGTAAATCGGTAGGTGAAAACTACTAGAACGGGCTTTGTAAATTTGGATGCGTGTCAAGCGTGGTTGCGCAGGCGCAGTTCAATGGGGTGCGGATTCAGATACATCTGCTGACTCAGATACGGCTGGCGGTATTTGCGTACATAGTGGTTGATCAGCGTTATGGGGACAATCAGCGGAACGTGTTCCCGACGGTATTGATCCAAGATTTCAAGCAACTCTTGTTTTTCATCCGGTGACAGCTGTTTTTTGAAATATCCCATCAAGTGAAAAAGCACATTGAGGTTTTTCTTAACCGTTGTTTTGAATCGCAGGGCCTCCATAAGCGAGGTTTCGTATAGATTGAACAACGCATTGGGCCGCATCGATTTTCCAGCGGCAACGAGCTTGCCCATCATGCGATAGTGTTTCGGACTGTGGGAGAGTAGCAAAAGCTTGTGACGGGTATGAAAATCGACCAGGCTGCCCATGCTTTTTTTGCGGGTGAGTGTTTCGCGCCAGCGTTTCATGGTAAAGATCTGTTCAATAAAATTTTCCCGCAATTTATGATCATTCAGACGGCCATCCTCTTCCACCGGAATCAGGGGGAAATGATCGGTAAATGCGCGCGCAAATATGCCCATGCCTCTTCTACTCGGCATACCTTTTTCGGTAAATACTTTAACGGCATGCAGTCCGCTGCTGGGAGAATTCTTCTTAAATATGAAACCGCACAGCTCTTCTTTTTCAAGCGCCTTCACGCGTTGTCTGGCCCATGTGATCATCCGATGGGTATGATCCACTTTGGTCTTTGATGTCATTAAACGCGGTTTGTCAGGGTCACCCACCAGGCGAAAAGTTTCTCGTGGAACCGGAAATCCGGATTCCACCTCCGGACAAACCGGCACGAAATCTACGAATTGAGACAGAATATCAGTAATAAAACGACTCCTGGAATGGCTTCCATTCCAGCGCACATTTTCACCCAGCAGACAGGTGCTGACGCCCAATTTGATCCGATCTCCCATGCGAACTCCCCTTTAATTACCAACAACAATTTTTTAGCCTGCAGCCTCTGTCAGAGTGTTTTCCATAGCTTGCAACTCATCGCCGCTGATGGTTTCTTTTTCCAGCAGGACGGATGCGCCTTTTTTCAACAATGTTAATTTGTCACTCAGAATTTCCAGCGCGACATCGTACTGGCCCTTGATGATGGTTTTAACTTCCTTGTCGATAAGCTCCGCGGTCGCTTCGCTGTATTCTATGGCGCCTTGCAACCCGGGCACATCCAGAAATCGCGATTGTTTCTCCCGGGCGAAGTAAACCTGGCCGACATTTTCACTCATGCCGTATTCCTTTACCATACTGCGAGCGATGTCGGTGGCTTTGGACAGGTCGTTATGGGCGCCGGTGGATATATCTTCGAAAACAATTTCTTCGGCTGCCCGGCCGCCCAGCAGGGTGGAAATGCGATTTAACAGCTCTGTTTTTTTCATTAAGAACCGATCTTCGGTAGGCACCTGCATTGTATACCCCAGGGCGGCAATTCCCCGGGGAATGATGGTAATCTTTTGTACCGGGTCTGTGCCGGGCAAGGCCTGGGCGACGATCGCGTGGCCTATTTCGTGACAGGCAACAATTTCACGTTCTTTCTGGTTGATCAGCCGGTTTTTCTTCTCCAGACCGGCCACCAGCCGTTCCACCGCCTCTTCAAATTCGGCCATGCCGACCTGATCTTTTTTGCGACGCACGGCCAGCAGTGCAGCTTCATTGATCAGGTTGGCCAGATCGGCACCGACCATACCCGGAGTCATGCCTGCCAGCTTTTCAACATCCACATCGGGTGCTGCCTTAATTTTTTTCATATGAACTTTAAGGATGGCTTCACGGCCAATTTTATCCGGGCGATCGACGAGAATCTGGCGATCAAAGCGACCCGGTCGCATCAGGGCCGGATCGAGGATTTCCGGCCGGTTGGTGGCCGCCATGAGAATAACGCCGATCTGGGGATCAAAGCCGTCCATTTCCACCAGCAACTGGTTGAGCGTCTGTTCACGCTCGTCGTGTCCGCCGACGTTGCCATATCCACGGGCTTTTCCGAGGGCGTCGAGTTCATCGATAAATATGATACAGGGCGCTTTTCCTTTGGCCTGGACAAACAGGTCGCGGACACGCGCCGCCCCGAGGCCCACGAACATTTCCACGAATTCCGAACCGCTCAGGCTAAAAAACGGCACCCCGCTCTCACCGGCCACGGCCTTGGCCAGCATGGTTTTGCCGGTTCCCGGCGGTCCCACGAGTAAAATACCCCGGGGCATTTGACCGCCGAGTTTGGTAAATCTTTCCGGCTGTCTGAGAAACTCGATGACCTCCACCAGTTCCTGTTTGGACTCATCCACACCGGCAACGTCGTCAAAGCGGACGTCGATATCGTCCTCCATGTAGATTTTGGCCTTGTTTTTCCCCAGGCTCATGAATCCTTGCTGCTGGCCGGTCATCCGGCGCATGAAAAAATACCAGATACCGACAAAAATAAATATCGGAATCACCCAGGACATAATATCTCTGAAAAAAGTAGATTCGATCTCGCCTTTAAATGTAATATCGTGTTCGGCCAATTGTTGGGAAATCTCCGGATCAACCCGTACGGTTCGAAATACAGTGCCTTCGGACATACCATCGACTTCAGCTTTCAGTTTGCCCTGAATTTGATTGGATGTAATCGCAACTTCGGCGACTTTGTCATTATCGATGTACTCCAAAAACTTACTGTACGGTATCACGCGTGTTGCAAACGCTGAAAATATAAAATTATGAAGGATCAGAATTCCCCAAATACCGAGCAATATGTACCAGATCGAAAATTTGTGGTGTTTTTCCATTGCCCCTCCTCAAAGATCGTTTTCCAGAATATAATCTTCAAACACGAAAAAACAAGAATTTGAAAAGGCAGATGACAGGGATGGGATAAAGGGTGCGCTAATCTCCAGGGTCTGATTGAAGAGAAGCACTTGAATTTTTCAGATTAAGGTGACATTAAAACAGTACAGTAAAATTACCCAAGGTTAATAAAAGTTCTGATCGCCATTTTTGTCTCATGTATAACAACTTTTTAGTCTGGTGTATGGGCGTGAATTTGCCGGACGTAGCTTTTCACAGCACATTGATAGGAGGAATGAATGAAGGTTTTCGCACTTAATGCCAGCCCGCGCAAAGCAGGCCAGAGCAAAACCGAGATGATGCTGCGTTATTTAACCGCAGGCATGACAGAGGCCGGCGCTCAGGTAGACGTCGTCAATTTAAGAGAAAAGAAAATCAGAAACTGCATCGGCTGTTATACCTGCTGGACAAAAACACCCGGACGCTGCATCCACAAAGATGATATGACTCAGGAACGAGATATAGTCAATAGTTGTGTATGAAGAAATTAGGCGGCAATCCGTTTTTCTTCGACACCATTGACAAATTTAACTCCTCTAATTACTTCTGCCAGGCGTTGCGGATGGTGAAGTCG
>Ga0136654_1000650_pt1 | contig 10152 bp, 6 predicted proteins | sample InaspJWI70metaG_FD_94865 | JGI IMG/M metagenome (GOLD analysis project Ga0136654, IMG submission 94865) | Marine gutless worms symbiont microbial communities from Oahu, Hawaii - Inanidrilus sp. 1 OAHU.JWI-70 metaG (version 2) | ecosystem: Host-associated > Annelida > Digestive system >... | reverse complement strand
GTACACAAATAGGCCTACACGGTGAAAGATAAAATAAACATGAGCTAATACAAAAACAGACTAATAGCTACACAAGAAATCAATTAAAATACTAATGTCTCTAGCAGAAAACACATCTGACAAACTGATATTACCCTCTCTATCCATAATCAGCTCTTGAATCATACCAACCCTCCTAACAATAACATTGTCAATAGCAGTTTTCAATTTCTGCTTAGGAGGCAAATCAAATAAATCTGGCATGCACATTCCATAACGAGTATAGTGGAGTTTTGATTTATGACTTTTTCGGCAGTAAAGAACTGCAAACACGTTACGTTCCGTGTGCCAGAAGGAGTAGAAGAGGAAATTTTTAAGGTGGCGTTTAAAAGTTGGGAAACGGAGAATGTTGCCAACACGTCGCTGGGGAAATTGGCCACGCTGCACGTGTATTATCGCCGAATTGCGAACATATTACTGCAGTGTAAGTTGGCTATTTTGATTTTTGAACCGATAGACCGTTCACAGACGTGTCGAATGTTGTGTTGTGACCGTGCCTTTGATGAAGATGCAACTAGCTTTATCGGGCGCTAATTTAAGCCATTTCGACTGGGGGAGGACCGGAGGAGAGGAAGTTGGGGCACAAACCATGTCATGGGGCGGCTGCCCTTCGTTGCTATTATGTCCAACATGTGATATGATACGATACGATACACTGTTCAAATGAACATGCAGGGTGGGTCCAAAAAGTAAGCTGCTGTACTGTGATAGATATTTCAAAGGCTATGACAATAGTCCTAACGTTACTTAAATATTCTATAATTTTGTGAACGGTCCAGGACTTGAAAGTTGGCAACACTAATTGTATTCTGTGGTCAAATATTCTATGCTACACACTTTTATGACGTCATGTTTACGTAACGGTCTGATCGACCGTTGTGTAATCAAAACGGTCGTAGAATATTCAAACATAAAACATTGATTGTAATGTAAAATATTTCACGTGAAAATATTAGACAATGCTTCATATTCTCTGTAGCTGTTCGTATTTGTTCACGTTCCTCCTGTCTTCTCAGTTTTATTGACATATTCGCTGAAAATCAACAGCTTACTTTTTTGACCCACCCGGTAGGCTAAGCTATCAGTATTGTTGAGTATTGGATGAAAAATATGACTGTTGTTCAGCGCATCTAGTGAATGTCGGCGTATTCCAGCATTCAGATGCGTCACCGTTGTGTTCACTGTTGTCAGTGCGGGCTGGGAAATATCCTGATTTTATGTACACCCAGAACGCATCTACAGTAGGCATGTAAAGCTGTGACGCATGAACAGACAGAATTACTGTACATCGTTTGCAACAACTTCTGCAATGGCAGGACAACGATATATCAGTATTTTTGTCTGCTATTTTGAGTGATATGGAGACAGTTAGCTCTAGTATGCTGTTTTCGTCGACGTTTCTGCTATCGACAGGCTTAATTCTGTAATATATTTTAGGGTTACTGGTTTAGCAGTGGAATACTAGATTAATAGTAACATTTTACTTAATTGAATTATTTCTCGAAATTTTGATTGAAACTGAAACACTTTTGTCCTCATTCGTTGCTCGATAGGGGCCTACTTTCGTTGAAGCGTCATACAAAACTGAAATTATATTTTCCGTTTTAAAAGAAAGAGTTATTTTAATGTTTGTTTGTATGCAGTTTCTTCACAGCTTATAATCACGAATCGAATTTCATTTCCTGTAAATAAAATACTAATATCTCGATTGATAAGGTGCAGATTTGAGGATTCCAGAGTCAACAGAGATGCTGATTATTTGTCACAATGTGTCTCATCTTGCGTTTAGCTGTCCTCAGTCCGAGAGTTGGCTGAGTTGGCTGCGTCAATTGACGGTTGCTCCGTTTGACTTTCTGTCAGTAACGCAGTGCTCTCTTCTGTCACGTTTTCGCATTTCGATTATCGATGTTTGTCGCATCAACTGATGGATCTGCACCATCAGTATTTACTTGATGTGGCTGCATTATTACTGTGAAAAGTAATCTATTGTAATACATATTATACTGCTAAACCGTTTTAAGAGCTAACTGTACCAAAGAAAGGTATTTCTGATCATTTTGATCTCTGTCCTCATTTAATACTAGCCTATCTACAAAACTTGTCATTGTATTGCGTTAATCGATGCAGCTGCGTTGTTCGGTTTAATAATATTAACACTTTAACAGTTGTTTGTCTTGCGTATTTACCCGCGCGACGCTGTGCTAGCGCGGTAATAGCTATCGTCTCGTCGCTGCAGGAACTTTGTCCTTCTCTGGGCTTTAAAACCATCTTCAGTTTATTACGCTGAGCGTCCATTTTTGTGTGCAACGCGTTGGGCATCTCATGCAGCGCGTCGCGCGGGTCTGTCTGCAGTAAGTAACTTGACAAGATGCTGCCGCCCGCAGTACTGAGATGCGGCATGTTAGGCCTACCGTGAGTATTCGAGGGGTTAAACTGACACATTTCAGGTATAGTATGACAACACTTGAGTGGTGCGGGTTTGTTAATTAGCGCTTGTTGATTGTTTTCGAAATAAAATGCTTAACTGTCGGCTTATTTTTGTACGTTTTTCTTGACGATAATGTCGCATGAAAGGCCTGCTTTCACAATCGTTGTGTAATCCGAGTGAATTGTGTTGCAAGCACAATGTTAGTGGATTAATATGCAAACACATAAAATGTTGAAAAAAAGCCATAATTAGCGCATGTTGTCTCAGACGGTACACGTAATACTAGCAGTAACTTTCTTTGTCTCCAAGTACCTGTGTAAGGGACATATGATTACCCTTAGGCAGAAATGAATGTACGTTTAGTGGGCTGTATCATCATTATCATCAACGTTATCGCTATTTGGCATTATTATTTCGCATATTCAAATGATATAAATATTAAAAATTACCACTTTTTCTACACTGATTTTAATCCTTCATCTTATCCCTGGTTCTTTTTTTAACTTATTTGCATACACGAATGCGCAACCGCCTTGTTCGTGTTTTAACAGAACTCTGCATTAGCAAGAATTAACACTACAAAAATCTAACCTGTTCACGCTGTTTGTTTTCAAGTGTATTATTTGTGGCAGTTTATGCCGTTTTACGTTCGGGCGTTTATATAACCATGTCGTCGTCGTTCCTGTTAAAACTGTTGTTTCATCTATGATATATAATGCGCACAGTGAAGCTGGGAATTTTTTTGTCGGTAACGCTGACGTCAGAGCAACACTGCTTAGTAGTTAGTACAGCAGCATACCGCTGCTGTTGCCGCTGTTGCTGCTATGACTGAGGCGGCGGAGTATAGAGCAAGAAGGAGCGTTCGTTGCAGAGGCACGAGCAACGAAGTCGCTAATAGGCCTACTACGAAATAGTAACGTTGACGAGTAATGTTCGAATGTAAAAGATGCTGTTTCACGTCGTTTTATGGCACAATTTTGACATTTTGAAAGTGCGAAATGCGCATACGTCACGAATTTGACATTCCACAGATGATTACATGACTGTATGTATATGGACGTCATGACTAGCTAAGAGTGCTGTCTTTTGCTGTAAATAATTGTTATTACCGTTTCGTTTTGCTGCGGTGGAAGGAAACACATTATATGCATATACAACTTAGGCCTACTGAGATTAAGTTGGCATGGTATGTTGTATGCGTGTTGACGTGTTCTCTTGTTTCTATGACACTGACATGTGACATGAAGTAGGCCTGAATGCTCTTTTGTGGCACACAGAGCACTAATTGTCGCTGTCGTTTTTAGGTAAATTGTCGTTTTGTTTCTCTCTTAATTAGTCGTCTTTCAACTGAATAAACTGCCAAAAAGGCGACATGCATGTTAATGACTGAATGTTCTGCGCAGGCAACAGCAGTCTGCGTTTGTCGGACACAGAATAATAAAATAACTTGGTCGCTTACTTAGTTATACAACAGTGCAGCTACTGAAATCTAATGAAAACCGTTCGACGGCAACACCATTGTCTCTGTAAAAAAGGTAAAGGTAGCCCATACTCGATTACCGAGCATAAGGTTCCGGAGCTGATCCCGGTTCTTGGCAGTCAGCCTGCAGATGACATGAGTCATAAACCCGGCGGTAGGCTGCCATTACTTTCCGCCAGGCCTGCAGTTACCCTCGCAGCGCAACCCTTAAGAGGGCTGCTACCAATTTCGCTGCTTGGTGAACAGAGGAACGATGTGTGTGAACAGTTCGCCTAAGAAGACTGTTACCCGACGGCGTCGCGGCTGCTATTTGATTTGTCTCTGTATTCGTGCTATTGTCAATGAAGGGGCTGAGGTTCAGCGGTAAGGTCGGGGGCCCGTCGGTAGCAACAGTACTAGGCAAACTTACAGTGCTTCAAAAGTTATGTAGGCTAAGTAGAATTCATGTAGTCTCAGTCAACGTATCTCAGTGCTGACATTGCGAGATCACACATGCAGACACAATGATACACAGACACCGAGACAGCAATGAGGGAGGCATACGGAAAACATACCATGCCGTTGATAAACTAGTCCCTGGATGATTTTTTACAGCGGTACTGTAGGTCGGCAAAATGAACACACGCAGCCGAGCGAGAAGGAAACAAGCATGTTGAATCCAATCAAATTTTACAGGCTCTGACAGATAATAGAGGCCCCTCGGTAGAATGCATACTTCGTCCTCACCACATTGAAATCGACACAGTGTCGTTACCGGCGAGCAGAAGGGTGTGTGTGTAGGTAAAACATGTCAGTATCGATCGTTGTACCAGTTCAGCTGCAGGCATGCACAGTAGCCCTCGTCGTCGAGTACAGCACCGCACTTACGACAGTATATTCCAAATTACTTTTACAAAATTTGTCAACTCCTCTGGTCCATAATCTACCCACATCCGAAATCTTATAAAAATTCACTCATAACTTTTTGCGTTATATTGCTAACAAAGTAAACAAACAGGAAGACAGGCAAACACGGGCCGAAACAGTGTCCCTCCCCGGCAATCCGAGGCGGAGGTATAACAAGGAGTTTGCAGCAGTACGCTATAAAACTACACCGTGAGAGTCGATAAAAAACAAGACACTAAACTCTTGCCCACGACTTCCCCAAATGTTAACCGATTTTCAAAATTCTTTCACTGTCAGACTCAGTGGGTCAGTGCTAAGTTTGCAAAATAATTTGTCATTTTTACTGAACGTGGTCTGTCTTTTTATTCCTCCGCCGCCCAACCTATGGGCCGCCGGAGACGCTATGTTTTAGATCTGTCCGTTCCTCTGTGCGTGCGTGCGTGCGTGAGTTGCATTCATCTTTCTGTGATTCCGCTTTTCATAGCTGACGTACAAGCAATTAACGGGCGTTTTTATTTTCACACGACGGTAACGTACTGTAATTTACATCCCGATCTTTTGGAGAATACTGCTTTTTGGAGGGCATAATTTCTCTCCTAGAAATAAATGCCATACGATGATACGACAGTGTACCAAATGTTTAGTATACAGCAAAAACCTGATAGGAGGCCAGTTTAATTTACGTATATACTGTACGGACACAGAACCGCAACAGAAAAGTGACGATAAACATAAAAACAAATTATCACAAAAAAAACAAAACATTCTTATCACCGGAGATCCGGTCTGAGTGTTGTGTCGTGAAGGCAACATTAAAGAAAGCAAACAGCCAGTGCGACGTTCACAATTTTGCTGCCTCGATGTGAGATGTGAGTGCAACAAAAACGAAGCTACTGTTCTACGAGCTCGCACATGCAGCCAATCACATTTCAGAAATCGGTGCAGGTGCTATGAAAATTATTGATAACCTTTCGCAATCGGTAATTGCATCGTCTGCGTCTGCAGTACAAGAAGCTCAACTATCGCAGTAGGACCTTGCGACCGCCTATGTCAGTTGAAATCTTGTTGACTGCTGCACGGTATAAAATAATTGCAATTGAACTTGGAGGTCACTTGAGGTAACCGGAATTGCCGCTGTTCGATCAATCTTTTATCGGTAATACTACCTTTTTTAATTTGCACAAAAAGCGTTCAAAACGTATGTTGCTGAGTTGTCGCAGACATTATAACATCATTAGAGAACGGTTGATAATTTTATCTCGAAGGTAGGCCTACTAGCCGAAATATTTATAGCATCGGCACCCAACCTGGACTTTTTATCGAATTAAGAACTAGCTGTCACTCGAGGTGGTGCCGACCACTTAATTACTTATTTGCGGTATCTAAGTCAGCAGATCTGACCGTTATCCAGCCTCGCGAGTCGCAAGCTGTATTTACGGCCGAAAATGTTCTTTTTTCTCAAGCTGCGATTTCCCACCGTAATCTTAAACTGTGGCCTTGACCACTGAATTGAAGTAGTTCGAAAGTTATCGTCCGGACTGGCAGACACAGTCACACACACAGCCAACCGATTGCTCTACACGGACTGCAAAGTGGTCGGTCGCAAAAGGGAGACTTCCCCGAAAGTGGGATGTTGTACTTTGTCGGCTGTACAACGCCACGGTCGGCCATCCCAGCAGTTGCTGAGCTCTTGTTATTGACACTACTCGCATGGTATATGGAGCAAGGTCTATGAAACGGTCGGGCGTCCGTCGGTCTGTCTGTCCGTCCGTCCCACCATTCGCACGCAGCTGCGGCGGGTTTGCTGCTGAGCGCCGTGCCGGCAGGAGATATCGATCGACAGCGGCGGCCGTCGGGCGCCCAGCAGCAATAGCGCCGCAGAACGGCGCACAACAGCAAATTGCGCTCAGCAGCAAATGCGAGCAGTGTCACGTTGTCAGCCGCCGCAGGAAGCTGAACACAGAATTGTCATTTCCGGCAGCTGTGTCATAGAGCTCGTTAATGCGCTGAAGGGGCTCAGCTGATGCGTCCATTCATCGACTCATATCGCACTATCCGCTATGTATGCGCTGCCTGTTCAGCTGCCGATAACAAAACGTGACCAGGGTGTAGATCAATTTGCCACTTTATGGCTATGCACGTACATGATACAGGCGATCAATAAGTCACGCTCGCGTGCCACCGTGCGCCGGCGTTCAACCTGTCTGCAGCCCCGTCAACAGGTCTGCACAGCATCGGAAATCTGACGTGCGATTCTATACTTCCGGTTTATATGATATGGCCGCCGCGCCGTGTCGCTATTCCGGGAAATGAATACACCGGTCCGGAATATGGTTTTTAGAGTCGATAGCAAAGCAAACATTCTGTTGTTTGCCGTTCCATGATCACTAATCTATGCTTGTTGCCGCCCACTTCTGTGGGCATGGTAAAGCAGTCGGTCCGGCGGTATGTGTGTTTCCCGATAATAACTGTCGATAATAACTTTGAAAATTTGGCAATATAGATCAAGCTTTGGTCAGTGTCAATATAAGTCAAAACTCAACGGTCACAGGATGAAAAATGTTCATTTTTAGGATACCGATGGCCGATGCAGTCGACTGATTAAAATGTGAAATATTGCAGTCGGGAAAGCCAGTACGGTGCTCGGGACTGCGGATAAATGCAGTTCCGTTAGGTATCTGCAACTTTTTTTCAGTGTGGTGTAGCGGAAGTATGCGCTGTATGAAAAACCAGTGCTACAGTTAATTATTTGTTCTAATACGGCCGGTCCGATACGTGAATGAGTGCTTTTAGTGATCGTATGTATTCGACCGAACAGACGGTCCCGTGTCGAACGTACGTACGTACATGTACGTCTTGTGTCGTACGACGTTCGAGTAATCGTACACAGTCGTAGTCCACTGAGCGTGATGTTTGAAACGCTTCGAATCCCTGGCGTCGCTCGCTGGAGTCAAGTCGCCGGCATGAATTGTACACGTATTTCCATTTCGAGCATAAGTTCCACGCCAGTCGGATAAGTGACAGACGAGTCTCGACGGACTGCACGAGCTGTCTGCACTAGTCGGCAGCTGGGATTACACTCGACTCTGATGTGACACAGCGCCGTATGTCTCGACTACTGCCCGGTCATGCCGACGTCGGTCCCATGAGGCACAGAGAACTACGTTCACTGTACGCGCGAATACGATACGACATGCTTTTTAAAGTGCCAAGCCGGCAGAAGCCAGCCTAGTCTACTACGCGGAGAAATTAAGCAGAAAAGATAAAAAAGTTGTGAAAGTAAAACTGAATAAAACAAAAGACCGATATGCTCGGGAGAAATAGTAAGCGCTTAGTGACTCTTTTGAATGTATAGGCGCTACATAAATAAGTTTATCTATCTATCTATCTATCTATCTATCTATCTAGTTGTCTAGAGTCCGTGTAGTCAGTCTTGAAGGAGGACGAGAGTCTGCGGTGGAGATGATTTATGAGAAAGGTAAATGCAAAACATTCAAATAAAAACAAAAACATAACAAAAATAGACTACCAGTGTTTTAATGATTTGCACGTAGTTGCATGTAGCCAATAGGTCTAGGTGAAACTTGTAAAAGCATGCAAGTCGGTTATACATAGGATGACAGTGACGTAATTTTGTTCCATATCTATGCCAGTTGATTTTTTCCGCCATCTTGTAGGCAAAAACTATGGGAAATGTTTGTCGCTAAGATAACGCTTAAAACGCTTTGTTGGTAAGTCAGTGATCGTATGGACATTTTCTTAAACTAACTGATTCAACTGTATTTGAACACGATAAATCTTCGCCATTTAACTAAGCACATTATATCATGTTATACCCACAAAATGGCGATCGTATCGTGACCATAGACTCTGTGACGTCACATCACCCTATGTATTAAAGGCCAGTGCGGTTGCATGTAGTCAGACCAATAAGCTTATAATTATTTTATACTTGTCGTTTCCAGATGTTTTTAAACGAAATCGGCCTAATCAATACTGCGGACGTTTTTATCCCTTTCGCGACCCGAGCATCAATAGTAATAGTAGTTCGGGGACTACTGCTATCCGCAGTCGCAGACCGCAGGGTGCACAGATCGGCCGGCAAACAGCTAGAAGCGATCTCACCGGAGTCGTTACTGTAAGCTGCATGCACGCGCAACGCCACAGAGCCGGGCAAATTGCGAGCGATTGGACGAAGCGAAACGAAAAATAGCGGCATACGGCTCGCGCACAGATATTCAACGGCAGCTGTGACTGACAACGCAAAGATATATAGGCTACGTTACGTCGGTGACAACACATCGGCGACGATTACGAACAACTGGACCGACGCAGATTAATGTCCGCTCACTGCAATTGACGTCATCAGGTACAGCTGCAAAAATAAAAAGTGCTCCGCAGATAGTTTAATGTAGAAATAACTGGCCTAAAGCGTAGACTGAAAATACAGTAAAACTAATTATCATAACGGAATGGAAATTTTAAAAGTATGACTTGGTTGTGTTTATTAGTTTTTTTTACTTGACTTCTAAAAGCTATGTGTCGTGCTATGTTAGCATTCGCTAAGTATGGAGTCGGCTAAGTTATAATTATTATTGTTAGGCCGCATCGCTATGCGTAGTGAAATGTGCGGCCTATTGTTACCGCTGTAGCGTGGTCTGTCTGCCTGTCTGTTGGTCACGAACGTGAGCCGTGCTAAAACGCCTGAACCAATCGAGATGCCGCTTGGGTGTGGACTCGGGTGGGCCAGAGAACCCTCTAGTAGGTGGCGACTCAGATCTTTCCGCGGAAAGGGCACTTTGGGGGGTCAAACTTTGGTATGCAAAGACCTGGCCGCGGTCGATATTCTCAACATTATTCGCTAGGGACAGCAGGCAGTCGAAGTACTCAACATAGTTAACACCATGCGCAACGCCGCAGCACGTGTTCGCACGGTGTCGATAAACACAACGATATTCGGTAGGTGGCAGCAGAGGTGAGTCAGTAGCGCAGCAACTCATTGTTGTTGCTGCGGTTGTTGTTGTTGTTGTTGTTGTTAAAAAGTACTTTAAAAGTTAAAAAGTACTGATTCGACAGTAAATTACTCAACAAAAATGCTGCAGTACGGTGGCGGAATATGACGGCGAATACGACGTCCACGCTGACGTCGACGCCGTCGGCGAACCGCGGTGACCACGGCGGCGGCGGCGGCGGCGGTCTGGACCTGGTCGCTGCGCTGTGGCGGCGTCGACCTGGTCGCGGCGGCCGTCAACTCGTGTTCGTCGGCGCCGGACCGCGGCGGCGGCGGCGGCAGTGACGCCGGCGGTCTGGACGTGGTCGC
>Ga0136654_1000647_pt1 | contig 10162 bp, 10 predicted proteins | sample InaspJWI70metaG_FD_94865 | JGI IMG/M metagenome (GOLD analysis project Ga0136654, IMG submission 94865) | Marine gutless worms symbiont microbial communities from Oahu, Hawaii - Inanidrilus sp. 1 OAHU.JWI-70 metaG (version 2) | ecosystem: Host-associated > Annelida > Digestive system >... | reverse complement strand
GATAAACCAGGACCTCGGTTTTTAGTGCCTATTTATTGAAATCACATCATATTTGCGAAGGAGTTATCTAACACAATATTGTCGCCACCGTGACACGAAGTTTAATCATGAAATTAAAAGATATCGGAGAATTCGGCTTCATCGATAAAATAAGCCGGGGTTGTTTGATCCGGCCGGATAATATCGTGCAGGCGATCGGTGACGATGCGGCCGCCTTTAAAGTGGAAGCGGATAAATTAATGCTGGTGACGACAGACCTGTTGATAGAACGTGTTCACTTTCTCAGGGATGCCACTTCCGGATTTAACCTCGGCTACAAATCTCTGGCCGTGAATTTAAGCGATATTGCTGCAATGGGAGGCATTGCCCGGGAGGCATTTGTCGGTATTGCCGTACCCGCAGATTGCCCGATCGAATATCTGGAAGATCTGTATCAGGGTATGAAAAGCCTGGCAGCGGAATTCAGTGTGAATATTCTCGGTGGGGATACGGTCAACTCAAAAACCGACCTGATCATCAACATCACCGTAACCGGAACAGTTGAAAATTCCGCAATTCTCTTGAGAAATACGGCACAGGTCGGGGACGTCATTTATTCCACCGGCTTTCTGGGCGACAGCCGGGCCGGATTGCACATGATTCTCAACGAGATCGCTGTCGATTCTTTGGCCCTCAAAAGCCTGTTCAAGGCCCATATTTTGCCGAGACCGTATTTGCAGGAAGGCCGCTTTCTGGCAGCCCATGAAAAGGTACACGCGGCCATTGACGTCAGCGACGGACTCAGTTCGGACCTGGGCCATATTGTAAACGAAAGCCGGGTCGGCGCCAAACTCTATGCCAGCAAGATTCCTATATCACGGCAATTAAAGGCATTTTGCGCGCGGTTTGAGTTTGACGCCATCGAATTTGCTCTCGCCGGTGGTGAGGATTACACGCTGCTGTGCACTGTTGCCCCTGATTGGGCCGAAAAAATAGCCGATGAGTATGCTGATACATTTCACCGACCCCTTTTTCCAGTCGGTGAAATTACAGATACCGGTAAAATTGAACTGATCGGTGCGGATAATAAAATCCAAACAATTATACCGACCGGTTGGAATCACTTCGGCGCCAGCTAGCATCAACTTCTAAGAAAGTGGGAGTCAGGATGCAGGATACAGGATTCAGGATTCAGGATTCAGGATTCAGGATACATTAGGCCGGATGCGGGATGCAGGATGTAATGGCATGATACAGGATGCAAGATTCAAGATACAAGACAATAGATTGATGGTGCCGTTCTCAGTGCCGGGCGTTGACTTTTAATTTCATGAATCAGCAGCAGGCGGCAGCGCTTTTTCCTTTGATCCAGGTTTGGATGATATATGCGGCGCAACCGACGCCCGGTGTGACGCTGATTGCATTGTCCGGACAGTTGGTCGCACAGGCGCCGCACTCCATGCAGCCGTCATGATCCGCAATTTTAGCTTTCTTCTGCTCCAACTTGATCACCCCATGCGGACATACCAAGGTACATGCACCGCATCCGGTGCAGGCCGGCCTGTCCAGTTTCAATGTGGAAACACCGGGTAAATGTCTGAATTCTTTCATGCTTAAAACCTGAGGACGATCATTATAGTGGTTGCAAAAATGATGTTCCGTTATTCAGGGTTGGCCTATCAGCTAAGATTCCATTTATTGGATGCTTGATGCCAGATTCAAGGTACCAGATACCGGATCACGGTGTCGCTTTTTCTTTATATAAGAGCATAAATAATCGTTTGTAATTTGAACCCTGAGTCTTCAGTTTGCCTCAAACCGAACGAAATTTCGATAATCGCTATATAATAGATATTTGAAAATTATCGTACCGAATCCGATTAAACCGGTCAAACGGGTCAAACCCTGCCGCAGCATGACAAGCGCTGCTCAATCCTGCAAAGCGGGACAGGCACGGCTCAATCCCGCCAATCGGCTACCGGGCTAAACCGGCTCAATCCCGCCACGGCGGGACAGGCCGGGCACAACGGGCAAACCGGCCAACCCCTTCTACATGAACCCCGCGGTTACCCACAGCATTACTGTCACCAGAATGGCGCCAGCCTGAAACGGTATAGCCCGACGCATCTCTTTTTCAACTCCGGAAGGTGAAGTAAAAGGCGTTGCACCGGTAAAATTCATGGCCAGATAAGAGCCGACCGACGCGCTGCATAACAAAAGTGCCGTCGCTTCCCAAATATCCGCCATGTGCCATAAAAACCCGACGATAACGAGGCCGGAAATCAATCCGGTTACGGTTCCTTTTAAGGAAAAGGACCGCATGGGGATTACGGGCAACAGCGCCGGCGCGGCAACCGCACCGGCAAAAATACCGGCCACACAGGCTGCGGCCAGCATCAGCCCCCTGATCCAGGCTGTTTTGATGGAAAAGATATCGGGTCCGAGCCCGGATAAAAGAAAAATCACCACCAGTATCCAAAGTAGATACTTGGGTATAAATGCAAGTTCCACCGGAATAAGAACCAGCCGTTCCGTCAGAGAAAACGTGACCCGCCGCATATCATCGGTGGCTATCTTTCCCGTATCCAGAAAGTGCTTCAGGTCCCCGGCTTTCACGGGTCCCCACAGCACTTTAAAGCCGCACTCATTTTTAACCTGATGCGCTGCTACGCCGGTGGCGGAAAGTTGTGGCAAAATAAGCCGGCGGTGTTCTACGATCTTTTCCAGGCCGACAATTTTGACCCGTCGAACGATCTCGGCGGTGGAAAAGGTTCCCTTTCCGGCGGCACACCAAACATTGATACCGCGTGTATCCAGCACCAGAATCCAGGCATCCAGCGGCTCCAACGCTCTGCGCAGAGTATCAAACGACAGTTTGTAATTGGCCGTAACCAGCACCGGTGATGCCGGTCCGGGATTTCCCACGCAATACAGTCCCGGAGCAACCATGTACTTGTTGCGGGCAAAACCCGAGCGTACTTTGACCGTGCCCCAAGTATCTCGTGACGTCAGGGCAGTTTTCACGCGCGGAACATCGCCGGCGGGGGTTTGCACAAAATCTTCGACGAAATGCCTGACCATATAGCCGGGACGTTCATAAGGTCTGCTTTCCGGCCCGGGGGATGGGCCGCAGCACACCGCCTCGCAAGCTGCTGCATTCGTCGGCAATCCGGCATTCGCATCTGCACCTGCAGAAGCCGCTGACGCTCAATCTCTTTTGGCCATCGAGCCGGTCTCGCAGCAATCCTCAATTGGACCCAATTTCTCTTCACAACATAAATGTTGATTGTCTTTCTCGTTCACCCCATTTTCCTTTTTAGGCCCTATTTATTGAAATCACATCCTGTATGCATAGGATTTATCGTACATCGACGATAAAAGATAAATCCGTGCAGGTCAACCGGAAAAGGCGTCTGGATTTAAGCCCAAGCCCTAAAAAAGTGTTGACAGCAACAACAATTACTCTGTATGAACATCTAACGCACATAAGAGGTTAACAACAGTGGATCACAATAGCATTACATATGTATATTTTAACTCGGGACGCTTCTTTTTTAGCTTTAGAAGCGTCCATCCGGATGTCTGACGCTTATAATTAAACGTTAAAACCCCGGGTGGACCTAACAGGCCGCTCGGGGTTTTTTGATGACCAAAAACCCTGGGAGGAACAATCTCAGGGTTTTTTTTTATCGGTTGAGCCGGTTTAGCCCGTTGAGCCGGTTTGGCCCGCTGGGCTGGTTAGCCCGTTTGTCAGTTGCGCACGTTATTATGTTGCAGATGTCCTAATTGGGGCGAACCGGAATCGGAAACCGGTTTGTTATAACACAAGGTAAGGAAGAAGTATCTTTGTGTCCTTCGTGCCTTGTTGTTAAAAAATTTTACAAAAAAAACCAAGGAATACCTAGTTAAAAAACGAGCCCTATAAATCGGAAAGCCGGCTCAACCAGCCCAACCGGCCCAAACGGCCTAACCAGCTCAACCGGCTCAACCGGCCCATCCGGCTCAACGGGCTCAACCGGCCCAACCGGCCCAACGGGCCCAACGGGCCATTGGAGGTAACCATGAAGCTCAAACAAATTTGCGTGCCGATTGAAAATTCCCATGACAGACTCACTAAATTCACCAGAGCTTTAGGGGAGCGAGGGATCTACCTCAAAGCCTTCAACCTGGTGGACACAGGAGATCTGGGCGAATTCCGGTTCCTCGTCTCCGATGTTGAAATCGCACGGCACGTTTTAATGCAAAAACACATCCCGGCCCGGATAGATGATGTCGTTGCCGTGGAATTAGACAACAGATCCGGACAGCTTTCAAACGTACTGGATGATTTAAGGCAGGCCGGAATTCAGGTTAAATACGCCTATCCTTCAGCGGGGATTGTATCAGGCAGGGAAATTATTATTTTCTGTTTCAGCGATAATGATAAGGCGATCGAAGTTCTAATGGAAAAACAAGCCCGTCTTTTAGATAATGAGGCATTGGGCGTGTTTGATACGGCGGCCTGAAAAACCGGTGGCGCGTTGAAACCGAATTTCAGCATTCAAATATAAGTGACCTGCGCCACCACACAAATGAGGAAAAATGCCATGAAAAGTATTAAGCTAGCATCGAGGGAATCAGCGCAAACGACCATCGTCAAAGTGGACGGTGTTCAAATCGGACGCGATTTTACCGTGATTGCCGGACCATGCAGTGTCGAAAGTGAAAAGCAAACCATCGAAACCGCCAGGTCGGTAAAGGCGGCCGGAGCGGATTTGCTCCGCGGCGGTGCCTTTAAACCCAGAACGTCACCGTATGCTTTTCAGGGTCTCGGTCTTCACGGCCTGAAGATCCTGGAAAAAGCTAAACGGGAAACCGGGCTGCCGATAGTTACCGAGGTTCTGGATCCCCGGGATGTCTCCTGGGTGTCTGAATTTGCAGATGTACTGCAAATCGGCACACGCAACATGCAGAACTATTCCTTGCTGAAGGAAGTCGGCCGGGCGGCCCGCCCGGTGCTCCTCAAGCGGGGTATGTACTCCACTCTGGAGGAGTGGCTGAACTGTGCCGAGTATATTCTCAGTGAAGGCAATCCGGAAGTGATTCTGTGTGAGCGCGGCATTCGGACTTTCGAAAAGTATACGCGCAACACGCTGGACCTGAGCGCCGTTCCGGCAATCAAAGAGCTGACCCACCTTCCCATAGTTATCGATCCTACGCACAGTACCGGACGCATCAGCCTGATTGGCCCGATGTGCATGGCCGCGGCAGCGGCCGGTGCGGATGGGTTGATGGTCGAGGTACACTATAAACCCCAGGAAGCCCTGTGCGATGCGGACCAGGCGCTTACGCCGGGTATGTTCTCCGACATGATGCGGCGTCTGCGTCCGCTAAAAACATTTCTGGATCAACTGCCATCTTGGTCAAATAAATCCCAAGAGTCATCAGAGGTGAAAAAATGAAACTTGAAGAGATTCGCAAGAAGATTGATAAAATTGATCGGGAGCTGCTAGTATTGCTGCAGGAAAGGATGGGATTCGCCCTGCGATCAAAGAAGTTTAAGGAAACCGTTAGCGATCCGGAACGTGAAGAAGACATGATGGTGCGCATCGAGCGCCTCAACCTTGACCTTATGGAGCGTTCATTTACCAAGCGCCTGCTCAAAACCATCATCGAGGAAAGCAAGCGGCTGCAGGAAGAGAATCGCCAGCTCGTCGCCTTCCAGGGAGAGCACGGGGCCTATGGTGAAGTGGCTGCACGACGTCTGGTGCCCGGGGGCGCCTATATTCCCTGCATGGAATTCATTGATGTGTTTCGCGGCGTCGAAGAAGGATATTTTGATGTCGGGGTGGTCCCGGTGGAAAATTCGCTGGAGGGTGCCGTCACTCAGGTGAATGACCTTCTGACGACCACTAATTTAAAAGTAATCGCTGAGGCCAAGGTGATGGTGAAACATTGCCTGCTGGCCACAGAGGATACCGATTATCGCGAGATCCGCCTGGTGTATTCCCATCCACAGGCTCTGGCCCAGTGCCGGGGATTTCTCATGCGCAACAAGCTGGAAGCTCGGCCGTTTTATGATACTGCCGGAGCAGCCAAAATGTTGGCCCGGGAGAATCCCAAGGCTGCGGCCGCCATTGCCAGTGCACTGTGTGCCGAACTGTATGATCTTGACATTTTCAAGGAGGGTATTGAGGACGGCCCTTCCAACATTACCCGTTTTCTGCTCATCGCCCGGGAGCCATCGGATCAGGGTGGCGAAAAAACTTCCATCATTTTTGCCACACCCCATGAAGCCGGGCGACTGTTTGCCGTTCTCAAGCTCTTTGCCGAGGCCGATATCAACCTGACTCGAATTGCTTCGATGCCGCTGCGCTCGGATCCAAGCAACTACTGTTTTTTCCTTGATTTCGAAGGTTCGGATAAAGATGAGCAAGTGGAAAGGGTTTTGAAACAAATGGCGGATCTGACCATCTCGCTCAAGTTTCTGGGCAGCTACCCGGCTGATACCGCCGATTTTTAGTGTTCGCGAAGAAATAACTTTATATTTTACTCGGTCGCTAACTCCAGATCATCGCTCGAAAAGCCGAAAACATCTAAGACAGAATGGGCCACTTTGACGGTAACATCAGGGTTCAAGGCGGTTTCAACAAAGAGATTTGTACCCAATATATTCAAACCGAGTCGCAGCTCATCTGCGTTCTCTCTAAAGAAAAATTTACCTTCGACCGAATGCCACAACAGTTTTTCAAGATCTACGCTGTGCTCTATGGACAGCGTTGTACAAAGGTTGGCCAGCAACTGTTCCCAGGATTCGAGATTAATGGTGCTGCCCTTAAATGTAAAGGATGATATGTTTTGCCCTTCATAGCTTATCGAAGCGGATGAAACCGGTTCTTTTGCAGCAACCGGTTCTTCGAATTCGACCGCTTCGGTTAATTCGACCGGTTCTTCAGATTCGACCGTTTCGGTTAATTCGACCGGTTCTTCAGATTCGACCGGTTCGGTTAATTCGACCGGTTCTTCGGATTCGACCGATTCTTTCAAGGCAATCTGTTTTTTTAATTCGACAATTTTGTCGGCCGGCTCCGGTCGGGAACATCCAACTATATATTTGATAACGACCTTTTTATCGGCTTTGTACCCGGTGAGTTTTTCGACGCGTTCGTTCAGCATCTTTACGAGTGCATCCGGGGGTTTTGCAAGCAATTTACTCCAGGCCTTTGCTAGATATTTCTCGACGTTGCGTTTGTGGCGCATCTTTAGCATCGATTCCGCCATCTGCAAAGATCTGCCGCTAGTAATACTGTCTCTTTCCAGCAGGCTGAAAAGTATCGGTGCGGAATCTTTTGGATTTTGCTTGAGCAAATCGATCGAACAGAATTTTTTCTGCTCAATCCCCCCCTCCTGCATAGACAAATAAAACCACCAGGCCATACCGTTTGTCAGGATCGAAAGCTTTACCCCTTCAGCCCTTGCACATGCCAGTATCTGCTTTTGATGTTTGTCCAAAGCTGCATGGACCTTTTTCACATTGATAAAGACCGAATTGGTATTATTAGGCCGCAGGGAAAAGTCCACCGTATGCGATTTGACCACCAGGTCCGGTTTGACCTCATCGACATCGAAGATATCCCAGCCGAGCAGAGACAGCATCTTTATCACGATCGCCTGTTTGGTAGATGCTTCGTCCATATCGGCTAACCGGCTGTTGGTCTTTAAGCTTTCAATGTATCCAACGAGCTGTTCTTCCATGATATTTCTTCCACCAGATATTGGTATTGACAGACCGGTCACAAGGATGGCAAATATGCCCTTTGAAACGAGGCCTTCTGATAGATGAGTTCGTTAAATATATCATAATAATTTATCACACGCACCTATATAATATCAACAGATCAATCGCAATCTTCCCTATTTCGGGGCAAAGTTTTTTACCAGGGCCTTGAACCGCTTCAAACCGGTCGGGTCCACGCCGCGGCCATAGCGCAACCGAATATACAGATCACCAATGCAGCGGACCTTTTTTCTCAGATCAGGGCGCGGTTGATTTGGATCAGTACCACCGTTGTGCTGAAAACGGCATACAAAATAAACCATCCGACCGGAAGACGGTTTGAAAGGAACAGGATGGTTGCAGCCAGAATAAGGAAACTCCCGGGATATCGCCCGTCAGTATATCACTGGTGCATTGTATGCGGCGGAATTTCAACCCGAGGATTTTTGAGAGGACTTTGTCAAGTGTGGTTTTGCCGATTCCCGGCAGGCCTCAGTTTGTAATTATGCATGGGGACAGGCACGCGTACATCGACAATTTCGCTTCCGGCGATGGACCCACATCAAGTGAGTAGATAGTAAACCCCTGTAATCAAACATAAACCAAGCACAGCGGCCGTCATAAGCACACAAACGCCGGCCATTGTTTTATGCACCAGCCGCTCCCGGGATTTCTCATGGTAACCCATTAAATATGCCAGCAAAGCGCCGCCTAGCAGACCGCCGCCATGCCCCCAGTTATTGATACCCGGCACTATAAAACCGAACAGGAAAAGTACTAGGGCCCAGGCACCGACCTGCCGGTATATGGCCTGCCCGTATATGCCGCCTCTGCTCTTACCATAAAAAAGGGTGGCACCGATAAGGCTGCAGACCGCCGCCGAGGCCCCGATCGTGAATCGTATCCCGGCCAGGTATGATACCGCAAAACCGACGATGCCGCCGATGGTGTATATGATAAACATGCGATAGGGTCCAAATTCGCGGATAACAAATGGGGCCAGCTGTCTGAATGCCATCATGTTGAAAAAAATGTGCAGAACCCCGCCATGCAGATAGTTGGCCGACAGCATTGTCCACCAGCGCGGAAAATGATCGATGAATAACGGCGCAGCGCCGATTTTGCTCTTCAGATACAGATAATAGTAATCAATCGGCACTGTTCCGGTTGCTCCCAGCAGAATCAGACTGCTGTCATCCGGGGCCAGAAAGGTCAGTGGATTCATGGAAAGGCTTGTTCCGGTAGGTTTTAATATAAGCGAGATAACATACATCCCGATGTTCAGGTAAATGATGGCACGGATCAGCTGGGATGGATTTTGGAAGCCCCGGGTCCAGGCATTGTTTTTCCAGCGGGAACCGGGATTTTTCACGTGGCAGTAAGGGCAACGGGATTCGTCGATACTGATGAGTTTCCCGCAGTTGGGGCACAATATGGAACGTCGCTGTTGATTCACAATCGTCCAACCTGATTCGGAGAAACCGGAATCGACAAGGAGCGGATAGGTTTATCCTTATCCGAATAATACAAACAGGGTGGTCATTCGACCACCCTGCTGAGGAGGTTGAGATTATTGAAACACAGGCGATAGCTGAAACCGCCTATGCTTACAATAATACCGCAGAAATCCGGGTCAAGGTCCCATGACGGCGGAACAGATAATTGCTCGGGTTTCGCATCCCATGTTTGCACTAAACGCGCAAATTATTCCTGGTTCGGATGGCACTCGATGCATCCGGATGGACCGGCGGGAGAGATTTGTTCCTCATCGACCTGATAAGATTTCTCCAGAGCCTGGTTTTTCATTTTTATCTCTTTATGACACCCGATGCAGGATTTGTGATAAGCGTATTTGAAATACGTTATGGAAACATCCGAGTAAGACAGATACGATCTGGATTTCTGGGGCGCCTTTATCTGGTCATGGCAGTTGGATGCCGTACAGCTTTTTATTTTCTCTTCACCCTGCCACGTGTGATGACATACTTTACAATCCGTGGCAAAATGCCGGGTATGGGGAAAGTCCACCGGCGATTTCTTGGCTTCCACACCCTCCGGCGAATTAAGGGTAATGATCCCCATCGGCACGCACATTTCTGCGATTTTTTCGGCACCGTATACTTTCAGTACAACGGCCAGCATAACCACCAACGCCAAAACCAACATCACAAAGCCTTTTCTACGCATTCTCGGTCCCCCTCTCAGGTATCGAAATATTCTATTTTTATTTTTCTAATAATTTTTTGTCCTTATGGTTTGACCCTGTTTGAACTTTGAAAAAGATATTAATGCTGCAAAATAAAAAAAATTTCAAGGGAAAATTGCTTATTTTAAAGAAAAGATTCGATCCGGTGCCGGGCATCAACACAGATACGGCTTTATCATCCTTTGAAATTGACAGGTCCCCGCAATTTACCTATACTGGCT
>Ga0136654_1000646_pt1 | contig 10168 bp, 4 predicted proteins | sample InaspJWI70metaG_FD_94865 | JGI IMG/M metagenome (GOLD analysis project Ga0136654, IMG submission 94865) | Marine gutless worms symbiont microbial communities from Oahu, Hawaii - Inanidrilus sp. 1 OAHU.JWI-70 metaG (version 2) | ecosystem: Host-associated > Annelida > Digestive system >... | reverse complement strand
CAGCTGTAATGTGTTGTGTTTGTATCTATTACTTACTGGCTAAAAAAACTATGCCAAGTAGCTAAAGTAACATAAAAACTCAGCAGTCATTGAGAGAGTTCATAAAATATAAACAACCACCGTTTTAAGCCATTAGCTGGCACCTCCAGTTAAGAACTGTCCAGAGGAATTTGTTGGTGCAAAGTTCACTGCTGACGGCATGGTCTCCAAAAATTGTGTTGTGTAGATTTTAGTTCTTGTTAATGTTCAGTAGTAACCTTGTCTTATCTGTTTGTGTGGCTGTATTGTAGCACCTCCGAGCTGCACTGGTGCTGATGAGCAAATCAATGATGACGACGTCTTTGTGGTCAGTATTGCCTTAACCTGTTACTGTGCTGTAACTACCTTATGGCCTCCTGTGCTTTGACACTGTTGGTTGGGCGTCTAAGAGCATCCGGCCTGTAAAAATTGAGTGATGAGGTGTTGGTGTGGTTGTCTGTCTGGAGCGAGGTGCAGATTGTTTGCATATCATCCAGCTGATGCCACTGCATCCCAACCCCTCATCATCGCTTTTCTCATTTAAATCCAGACTTGTTTGACCTTTCTGGTACTGGCTTACCCAGGATGCCATTCGGGGCAGCAGGAGACTTGTGTGGACCCCAGAATGGGGGGGGGTCCAGATCCACGGATAGGAATGGGCAGTTTTATGGGGTTTCACTTGGATCAGATGCGGAGGATGAGTGCAGAGTTTGATGCAATTACAGTTTACAAAGTGGGTGTATTCCTGTCCTCACTGTTGTCCATCTTGTCCATACGAGAACAGAGGTCAAATGGCGACGAGATTTCCCGGTGGTATGCCCAAGGTAAAATATTGCGAGATGTAACCCTTGTGTACCTACTGGAGACTATGTAGTGGAGTGGTATAAAATTGTCTTTCTTGTGAGCTGTCTCAAATAACGTGTAAGATATCGTTTTGTGGACTAATTACACAATATTTGCTCTTCAATCCATTCATTGCAGTGCACGTGCCCATTAACAAAATTTGAAGGTGGACTGAATCTACTCCACGAAACGGATAACGACAGTCATGTGGCTGGATTCTGCAGCAACTGCAGCACACACACCCATTTAACGGTCATTTGTCCGGGACTACCCAGGTGAGCCAGTACCAGAAAGGAAAAACCAATCTGGATTTTACGGAAGCAAGAGACAGTGAGTGGCAGTGGCATCAGCCGGGCCATATGCAAGTCTGAACCTCGCTCCAGGCAGATAACCACGCCAGCACCCCACCGCTCAGTTTTTTACAGACCGGATGCCTTTCCTGCTGCCCAACCAACAGCGTCAAAGTACTGAAGGCAAAAGCAGCACTCGTGAAATATAATAATTTCAGTGTAAATTCGTTTGACGTTGGACTTTTCAGTTTTCGTTTGCTGTCTGATATGAAGTAATTTCTGTTGCTGTTTGCACTGTTATTCTTCGACTGTGGCTGGCAGGGGAAACGCTGTGTTTCCTTTGGCACTTTCAGTGAGGGTAACCGGTTGTAGAAACCTCTCTCATTTATCCTCAAGGCCTCAGAGGTTCTCTTTTGGAGATTGGCATAAACTGTAAAACCTGTGATGTTGGCATGCCCTTTATTTCGTGAGCCAAACAAAACTGCAAAATGAAAGTTATGATTCCTCATCACTAAACCATCACGTGCAGTATTTTACATGGGTTCTACTGCTTGTAATGCGCAAATTATGGCTGAAAAGTACACTCGTTAGTTGTTTTTTTGCATAGAAAGAGTTGCTTTGTGTGTTTAATGTAAAAAGTTTATTTCAAGTTTAAGAGTTGGACCTGTGTAATTTGGATTCTCCACAATAAAAGATGCCAAAATAAATTTGCATGTGAATTCACCAACTTTTAGGGCAGCCAAATCAAAGGGTTTTACAGTATGCAGAGAGAGAGAGCTGACTGAAATTAATGCAAAATATACAACACTTAAAGAGCTGTGCCACTGAGTTCACGTTACCTGCAAATGCCATATACACAGTTGTAATTATGCCATAGCCGCCCAACACATGAGCATTATGTTTTTGTGTTGTCTGTCTGTGTGTACGTGTGTGAATGTATCTGCGTTCGTGCACGCATCCAGGCACAGGCGTTTTCCGACTGGCTTTCTGTTGACATCTTTTGCCTTCAGTGCTTTGACACTGCTGGTTGGGCGTCAGGAAGAGCATCCGGCTGTAAAACTTGAGTGATAGCGTGTTGATGTGGTTATTTGTCTGGAGCGAGGTGCAGATTGTTTGCGTATAGTCCACCTGATGCCACTGCCGTCCCAAAACCCCATCATCTCTTGCCTCAGACTGATTTTACCTTTCTGGTAACGGCTTACTCAGGTTGTCCCGGAAAAGAGTCCGTTGAACCGGTGTAGTAGTAGTAGTAGTTGCTGTCGACTTGTACTTTCTTTATAATTCTGTCACTCTCAGTGAACGGCTGCCGGCTAAAGTGGATTGATTTACGCAGGCGCTGAACTTGCCGATGAGCAAAGAAGCGAGCTGGTCGCGGTCGGTGAGCACGACGTCGACCGAAACCAGCTCGCCGTCAGTTCCGCTGTCGCCGCAGCAATCCACAGAGGGCGCCACGGGCTCGTGTCACCCGGGCAAGCCATGCGCACGTGCGCCGCTCCTGCACCAATCAACGCTAGGCTCCTCGGCCGACGACGACGACGCAGAACTCGAGGGACACGGCTCCGGGGAAATCCGGCTGCGCCACAACTCGTTCCAGGTGACGTCCACATCGGTCGAGGTCAGCGGCGACGTAGTGAACATCGAGATGGTCGACTATTCGTACGTCAAGCTTGCCAAGACGTGTGCCGCCACCACGACGCCCAAACACGACTACACCTACCCGCTGGTGGACAGTCCTTCCACGCCGCCCGTCCACTCGGCGGAGGTCTCCGCGGAGAGCAGCAGTCACGGTGATTGTGTGGCCCACCAGTCTCCACCCCCGGCCGTGCGTCTGCCGGCCAGAAAGCCACGAGGCCGCAGCCTGACGAGGGAAGCGTATCGGCGTAGCACCGGTGCCGCGTCGGCGTCGAGCGAGCGGTCGCTGGTCGTGTCCGGCATGCGATCGCGCTGCATCCACTGTCGCGAGATGTTCTCGCACGACAGCAACCGGCCGGGGTCATGCCTCGACGCGCCCGACCCGGCGCGGCGAGCCATCGACCGGCTGTCGTGCCTGTGCTGTGCGCGGGCCGTCGTCTACCACTGCGACGTGGTCGGCTCGACCGACGACTGCCGGACTGGCGACGAGCCATGCAGCGGGTGCGACGGACCGGGTTGCTGCCAGCGATGGACTCTGCTCGCCGCGCTGTCGCTCGTCGTGCCGTGTCTCTGGTGCTACCTGCCTCTGCACGCCTGCCATCGCTGCTGTCTCGGACACTGCGGCGGACGGCACAAGGCCGCGTAACCCCGCATGCCCACCCACTCCCTGTCTAGTCTCTATCCGCACAGAAATCTCAGGTGGTCGTGATGAACTAAAAACACGTCGAAGCCGTTAATGTTTGCTCACAGCACATGAACTGAACTAAGCCTTAAACCTCTTCTCCCATATGCCAGTCTTGCAGTCAAAATCTCAGTCTGTCCTAGTGTTAAAACGTGCAGCAGCGGTCAGTTCACTGGCAAGCGACAGTGTCTGTTAGCTTGTTGGTAAACCCTCCCATTCCAGTCTCAGTGGATGACTTTATCTTTTCGCTTAAACTTTAAAAAAACTAAAGTATTAAACCGAAGCTTATTCAGACCCAAGTCTGGGGTTAATCCAAAGTTGAGATTAACTTCGTTTTTGGACTTAAGTTTAAAAACTGGGTTTTAGTCTGAGTTTCAAACCCGGTTTAGCGACCGATTAGCTGATAACTGGCGCTTATGATAACGAATTTGCAGATGACGTGTGCAGTATCTGTCTCAACAAATATACTAATGCACAAATGTTAATAAAACAGAGATTGCTTTTTTAAGCCAGTGGCGGGCAGTTGTTGAAGTTAACTTTGGTTCGAAACCACATTGCGTTGTCACATTACTTTTGCATGTTACATCGAAGTTTGGTTTAAAACTTCAGTTTAAGCAAAAAGTCGCTCACTGTGAAAATCTCAGGTGGTCCAAGCATTAAGATGTAGAGCAGGCACTACTTTTAATGGCAGGCTACAGTGTGTCTAGTGGTCTTAAAAAGATTTGAGTGGTACATGTGTGCACAGTGGCCGAAAAGTGTACACTCCAAAGCAACTTTGGGTTTTTAACTTGAGTGTAGTCAATTATTTAACAAGGATGTTTGCACCTTGACTAACCCAGTATGTGGAGTTGTGGACCAAAGGTAGTTTATTTTAAGGGTGCAAACTTAAGGGCCACTGTGTATTTGGCTGCAGTTATGCAGCACCTTCAATATGGAATAAAATCTCCCTCGAAATTTGCAATAACTCCTTGTTTGCCTGTTTTGAGAGGAACCTTAAAACACATTATTGTTTCCCGTGCCTTCTCTTAGACCTGTTCCTCGCCATCTTCCCCCCTAGTGACTGTCCGCGCCTCAGATTCGACCCTCCGCCTGACCATGTGCACGTTAAAAATGATTTTATTGTATCACTGTGAATACCAAATAAATGTATTTGCCAGCCAACACAAACGAGCACATTCATAGTGTAGGTTGTAATTTGAAATTTGTTTTCATTTTTGTTAACTTGCCGATGATGAAGGTTCTCACCATTTGTTTCAGTTGTGGTCCGCTGTTATGTGGTGTCATTGAATAGTCAGTCACTGCAGTATTGCAGCCAGATCTAGTCTCATTAGCCGGGTATATTACGTCACGGTCCTTTCACACCTTATTGGAGAGTTGCATGTGGTCCATGGCATGTTGCGTTATGGTTCATTGGGGTGTGGCCTCAGAGGCTTGGAGCGCAGGCGTTGTATGATTGGCTGATCACTGTTTGCACTCAGCCAGTCACACGAAGAATGCAGAGCCTGAGAGCAAGTTTGCGGAAAATAGTGGAATGATAACGTGTAGAAAATTATTTGAGAAATTTTTTTCGAAATCCATGTGCAGGTGTAGTTGAGCTGTTTTTGTTTGCCTGTTTGTTGTTGTTTGTTGCCGTATTTTTTCTCGCTTCCTCTACCGACCGACAGTGAACGTCAGCACATATCCTGGTCACAAGTATTGTTTCGTTTAATTTTCTCGACATAATGCGACTGACACATCCTTATTCCATTTTGCAACAGCAGAATTGTGTGAATGCATGCTGATGGACATGACCGCAGATAAGCTGAGTTGAGTCATGTACACAGTCACAGCATTAGGCCACGCCCCCGACGTCGCGCACCCCTTTAACCCCGCCCACCGCCGCCGCTATGGACCGTAACGCAACTTGCTGAGATGAATGGGAATGGACCGTAACTACACATATATCATTAGCCCGTTACTGTCAGGTGTCTCGTCTGGCAAGTGACAGCGAAGATTGTGATGAAAATCTGTGAATGTGCGTGCTCTAAAATCATTCAAATGGCTACATTGTCACTAACCATGAGTGACCATGACTGTTGTCGCTTCCACTGCTTGAAATCTTTATTAATCTGTTACTTAGGATAATATAACATACGAATGCATCACACCACTTGTCTGACGTAAGGTATAAGCTGTCGGTATCTATCTGAAGTACTATTCACAGTCACAGGCAGTTAACATGTACCAGGTACTGAAAAACCAACGCAGGATAGATGTTGTTCCTGTAGTGAGCACATTTAATTAAGCCAAGTTTTTAATAACGTAATGTTGAATACATTGCTAGGTTGTAGTGTTTCGCACAGTGTACGGACACATAAACTTGGTGTGTTTACTTGAGAGAGTGAGTTGCATATTGTGAATTTCTGTGCTTTCTCAGTATTTTAGGTTTAATAGTTAAGAAAGAGTTGTTGACAGTTAACTCTTTGTGTCCTTGCCTTAGTGTTGTGCTTGTCAGGTTGACAAGGGAATGTAACATTAGTTTTAAATTGAAATATGATGTTGTAATCTTGAACTACACATTTGAATGGGTGAATCTAATAATTGTAACTGAGGGACCATGGCAATTTTTGGCTGTTAATAAAAGCTCATTAGAGACTCTGTATAGACACACTGTGATCTCTCATTATAGCCATCCAGACATTGAAAACAAAAATAGATGCCAAAATAAACGACACCGTTTTATTTCAGTGCATCCGCACGTGTGACATAAAAACGACGCTACAAGAAGCATTTATTTTATTTCATGGCTCAGGTACTGTTTAGCAGTGGAACTTTTTGTTCGTGTTTGTCTTGGGCATTTTCATAATGATTTACGATGCATGTAACGTTATTCACAAAACGTTACTGCACTAAACCGATATGATATTGATAGTGCTGTTCCACAGACACGGGTATGTCTTTGCAGACACAGGTTTGCATGCATGATATATGAACTTGAAATGTTATACAAGATTATTACATCTTTGTCGAAGCTACCTGATTTTCAATCGGCATTTTCTGCTTGTAAACGGGTGTATTTAAATATCACAGATACTGTGAACTGCTCATCACGGCAACTCCAGCCTCCGGTAGCCATGCGACAGCAAGCGGCTGCCACCTACCGAGTAACTTTGGCTCACGTCAGATATTCCCTGTACTTCACAGTGAGCTGGGAAATGTCTTCCAAACTGCCTTCCCCTGTGGGGATCTGGGCAGGGCTGGATTTAGCTGGGGCCCAGCTGAATAAAAGTTGGGCTTAACTAAAATAATGACCAACAATGTGCAACTACAACTACTAAGTCGTAGGCATCTGTCATTAGCGAGAAATAAAATATGAACGGTTTGGTGGGAGGCCGGGGTCCCCCATTAAATCCGACCCTGGATCTGGACCCCCCACCTAACACACGGGTCCACCAAGTCCAGTCCACAGCCCAAACGGCATCTGGATTCATTTAGCTGTTTTAGATAGGGTTGTGTCCAACAGACACACACTAACCACGGATCACTGGTAACAATAGGTCACATTTTATGGTTTGCACAGTGATGTGGCCTACTCACGATACCTGTTGACTGTAGCTGAGACACTGTTGGCTGCACAACTTTGCAAGCAGCAACTGGAGAGTGACTAGCATATTTTTAATTTGTCTATAATCTCTATGTATGATATGACTATAGGCCATGAAGGCAGCTTGTGATGATGTAACATACATTGTTTAACAACAGCTGTATTTCTGACTTTCCACTGTAAGTGGACGATGGTTAGTGACTTGCATTGAAAGTTTAAATGAAACTTGAAAACTTGTTTTGCTGAGTGTGCTGTCGAAGTGTTGACTTTGTAGTTGAAGCACACAGTGTTGTTAGTGTTTTAAGGTGGTTTCATATCACGTGCAACTTGATCGAGCTATGTCTTTGTGACGATGTTGTAAAACTGTGTGACAGTGTGCGAACTTGATTCATAGTTGATTTATTTTTATTTAAACACTTTGAATATCGTTTTCATAAAGCCAGTTGATTTTGTTAATGTATTTGTTTTGTTGTACACAAATTATTTACAGGTAAAATATTGTATGTGCACAATTTGTCATCTTTTTATTGCTTTTGCATGTTTAGTTGTCTTTGCCATTATTTTTCGCTGTTATCAGTTTTACATGCATAATTAATGAATAAACTTGGTTACAGCAATAGCACTTGACATGTCCTATCCAACATTATGATCGTCTGCATACATTTTCTTTCACACAACACCGATTTACTCACAGATACTTGACATATGGACTAAAAAATGTAAATTTCTTGATATATCAAATTGGCAAACAACATGCAAATTCTGAAATTTGAAGAAAGCATTAAATAATAACTGTCATCATTTGCTTAGATACAGTCTGCAGGGTCTATGCCGGTGGAGGCAGCTTTCATGTTGCTCTGATGCCAGATCCTAATTCAAAAGTCAGTAACTTGTTTATTTATGTATACATATCATTTGCACCAGTTAACAAGCATAACAACAGCACATCAGACCAATGTAACCGCAGTTATATGCTAACAGTCAGAACTGCTGAGTAAATAAAACTGCAATAAAATCCAGAGCTAAAATGTCCGAAGTTCAAAATGTCTGTCATAGCGTCGTCAAGTTGACCTGTTTGGAGACATTTCTTCTCAATTTGCAAGCATTCTCCACGAGTGGTCAATTTTGCAGCTGAAACAAATCAAATCAAAGCAATGTTACCAACTGCAAAGTTGTACTTCTGTATTATATTACATCAAAACTATAGTGACCTCAGTATGGAAAAAACTTCAAGGTCCACTATGGCGACAGAACTGCTGCAGACTGGACGATTGTATATGACACTAAATCAGTGAGGTGTAAAGTACTGTAACCATGACTGATAAACGACAATCATCAGCCATTTCTCAAGTACATGATTTACTCTACCACAGTTATATGCCACTGACTGGGAACGATTAACAGCCCAGACAGTGGACACGATGTGGACACATCGATCCATTATGGAGCCTTCCACGCGTGGGAAGATAACTGTAGGTTTAGTATCACACTGGAAATGCTTTACACAGTTAGTTGTATAACTATCAACAGTTTCAAAGGCCTATCCTTGCCTAAGTCACACAGGCGCCTTGCCTAATGCCGATGAATATAATCCAGCAAAACTATCTGTTATCTTGCTAAAGGGGCTATCACACTTGTGGAATAAAGGTGCTGTACTGGCTAAACAATTCTAGATGCCTGATTTGTGAGCAAAAAAAGTTAATTTGGCATAGAGTAGCCAGAGTTGAACTTAGGTCAAAGGTGAAGGAGATGGATACTGTTGTTACATGATGCAATTTGCACAATGAAAGCAAACAATAATCAAAATTTAACTAGCATTTCTGGTAAGTCACACTAATGAAGTCATTATAACAAACACAGTAAGCTCATTTCACAACAACTAACCGTCAGCCATCACAGTCAGATGCTGACAATAGATCAGTAGGTCTATCAATACACACACACACACACACACCCGTTTAACGGCCCTTTTTCCGGGACTACCCAGGTGAGTCGGTACCAGAAAGGTAAAACCAATCTGGATTTAACTGAAGTAAGAGACAGTGAGAGGCAGTGGCATCAGCTGGGCCGTATGCAAGTCTGCACCTTGCTCCAGACAGACAACCACACCAGCACCTCACCACTCAGTTTTTTACAGGCCGGATGCCCTTCCTGCCGACCAACCAATGAATACGATACGATAAGTGATGACTAGTTATGTATGTTCACAAACTAAGGCTCCAGTGACTGGGCAGCAAGACTGAAGCCAACTCTGGTGACCACTGCAGTGCTCAGGTGACAGTGCGGCCGATGTCTCTAGAACAGAGACGAGAGGCCAGTCAGTCACACTGATTGACAGAGCACTGCGTTGCTCTTCCACAGACGTAACACTGACACTGCACCAGTATCAGCACTGCCAGTTGACTAGCTCTGTGGGTACACAAACGGCAATGACTTCTCATACTGGACGCTACTGCTACTGGACGTGTGGTTACTGCAACTGTCTTGCAAAAACATAACAGCCAAAGTGGGAAACCAGACAGGAACGTCTGCAGGATTTTAGTTAGGGGGGGGTCAATGCCCCCTTGCCGCCTGAGGCAAAGAAAATTTGACAATGAAATGGTGCATTATGAAGTATATCTGAATCAACATGTGGTCAGCATAGCGCCGTTCTCTACACCTGCCTGCTCTCAAAATATAACATAAACATAGAAAACTGCTCTTTTTTGCATGTTTTTGCTTCTTAATTTTTTATCCATTTTCCAAGGGGGTGCGGATGCCCATGAAAGCAGATATAGACGTAGAAGATGTACTGGCACAGGCTATGTGCCTCTGCCAGCTTCTCAAGTAGGTAATACAAAAATACATGATAAATGAAACAATATTTACTCTCGAAACCTCACTGCCAGATATACTTAGTACCTTAAGTGCTCTAAGACAGTACGTGAACTCAACTCAATCGGAGGTTACAGACGTAGGTGTTAACAACTCTACGTTATGTCTGCCTATGTCTAACTAGTATTTGGCCTTCAGTGCTTTGACGCTGTTGGTTGGGCGACAGGAAGGGCATCCGGCCTGTAAAAAACTGAGTGGTGAGGTGCTGGCGTGGTTATCTGTCTGGAGCAAGGTGCAGACTTGCAT
>Ga0136654_1000645_pt1 | contig 10168 bp, 6 predicted proteins | sample InaspJWI70metaG_FD_94865 | JGI IMG/M metagenome (GOLD analysis project Ga0136654, IMG submission 94865) | Marine gutless worms symbiont microbial communities from Oahu, Hawaii - Inanidrilus sp. 1 OAHU.JWI-70 metaG (version 2) | ecosystem: Host-associated > Annelida > Digestive system >... | reverse complement strand
CCGGGGTTGATAAAAAAAAGGTTTTGCTTTTTGTTAGATCGGCGGCGACCAAGTTTTCGATGAGCGGCCGGGTCAGGTACACCCCGTCCCGGCCGCGGTCTCCGGATAAAAAGGCCATATCATGACGGATGGCCTCGGCCGGCTTGGAAGGTCGGCTGCCGCCGCCGGCCAGACGGATGTTTCCATCGGCGGCGGGTTCGGCGCCAAAGAGAATGCGCAGGACCAGCGATTGACCCTGACCGTGCAGTCCGCCGAATCCGAGAATCTCACCACGCCGCAGTTCAAAGGATATACCCCCCAGGCGCGGTCCGGTCAGATTCTCCACGCTTAGGATCGTCTCGTTATTTTCCCTGTGCACCTGGCGCCTTTCGGTTTCAACATGCGTAATCCGGCCGCCGACCATGTGCTCCACCAGGGTGTCACGGTCAGTTTCGGCCAGCCGCAGGCATTCCACGGATCGACCATCTCTGAGCACGGTAACCCTGTCTCCGATCTCGAATATTTCGCCCATGCGATGGGAGATAAATATGATGGCCCGGCCCTGGTCGCGCAATTCCCGCACCAAATTGAAGAAAACCGTCACCTGGCGTTTGTCCAGGGAGGAGGTCGGCTCGTCAAAAATTATGATTCGGGAGTCGGTGGCCAGGACCTTGAGCACTTCTACAATCTGGCGTTGATCGTTGCGCAGGTCCTGGACCAGGGTATCGATGGTGAACCCGTCGCCCGTCACCCCGCTGAAACGCGCCACCAATGCTTCTGCCCGGCGCCTCAAGGCGGCGCGGTCAACCAGACCCGGACCCCGACGCGGCAAGGCGGACAGGAACAGGTTTTCCTGAACGGACAGCAGGGGCACGAGACTGAGTTCCTGATAAAAAACACCGATACCCGCCCGGCTCGCATCCTGCGGCCGGTTGATATCTGTGACGGATCCCTGGATGATCACCTGTCCGGCGTCAGGGATGACCGATCCGGCAATAATCTTACACAAGGTGCTCTTGCCGGATCCGTTGGATCCGATCAGCACGTGCACTTCGCCGCTTTCTACTTCAAGCTCGGCGCCTTCCAGCGCCGTCACTGCGCCAAAGCGCTTGTCAATACCTCTGGCTTCAAGTACAGGCATAACTACCGACTGTTGGGACATGCATGCTTCAGACCAAGGATTCGCTCCCCTGCGGATCCGCGAATATCCCCGGGCACTATTTGAAGTAAGCGGCCGCCTCTGCAATGGTCAAGGAACTGGAGACCGAGTAGTGCCCCGGCTTGCCCTGAACCTGGCCATACGCATCGTCGAAATTGTTTTTATCAATGAAGGGAATGGGAATATAGAGCGCATTGCCATACTTTCCGTCGCTCACCGGTTTATTGAACTTCTTGCCCGACAGCATGTGCACCGTCACGTTCAGAGCGCTGGCCATACAGCCCGGCGGATTCACGGAAGCCCCGGAATTGAGACTTTTGGCCTTCCAGGTCTCCAGAAAGTCCTTGCGGATTTCTCCGGTGGCGGCGATATTGGTGCGGCCCTCGGACAGGATGGCCCGCCAGGCCCCGGCAGCCATGCCGTCCTGCACCCAGACGCCGTCGATATCCGGATAGGTTGCCAGCAGGTTCTGCATGGCCTGCTGGCCCTGGGCCTGGTCCCAGTTGGCGTTGACTTCGTTCAGAATGTTGATGCCCGGGTACTTGGCAAAGATCTCGCGGTAGCCTTCTACCCGCATCTGGTTGGCCGGGTGGCCGGCCACACCGTTGATGGCAACCACCTTGCCTTTGCCTTGCAGGGTATCGGCCAGCCACTGGGCTGATTTCATGGCCCAGCCCTTCTGGTCGATGCCCACGTAGATGGCATCCTTGGAAGAGACCTCGGCGTCGGTGGAAATGACGACAATGTTCTGTTTTTTGGCCTTGCGAAATACCGGATCAAAGGCGGTGGGGCTGTTTGGATTGATAATAATGGCGTCGACACCCTGGTTGATGAAATTGCGCACATGGGCAATTTGTCCCTGGATGTCAACATTGGCGCTTTGGACAATGACCTTGACCTCGATCCCATGCGCTTTCCATTTTGCGGCCATGGCCTTGGCCTCGTCGATCATCTGGGTGCGCCACTCACTGCCCACCCAACCATTGCTGAGACCGATGGTGTAGCTCTCAGCTTGTGAATTCCCTGCGACAATCATTATTGCAGCGACGGTCAGAATTAATATCGTAACGTATTTTTTCATCATGCTACCTCCTTTAGCGCCTGATTTTGCCTCTCAAGGGCGCAGTTGCAGTATTTCGTTTACACCGTTTTTACCACCATGATCATAAGTTGTTTTTCATAGTCGATAGGGTTTTATCTTTCAAGGAAAAATTGCATCGAACTTACGGCGTATCGCTGCAGGTTTTGAGTGCGCGGATTCAACTTCGGTTCTGGATCGAAACTCATGAAAAGTCGAGCCCTTTTGACAGAGAGGACGATTTTTTGATATAATACCCGCAATCAAACCCGAGAAAAAGCCAAACTCCGAAAGATCGGGGGGCGGAAAGCCACGGATCTTATCAAGACAGCCGGGTTGCCTGGGTTTTTACGACAGCCAAGTTGCCTTTATTCAGGTGGCCTGGCTTTTTTTATGCACAAAGTCCGCAGCCATTATGGCGGATTCCCGTTGATCAACGGCAGCCCGGGCGTGTTTGTAAGCCGCCAAGTGAAAATATCGAGAGGAGCCCATAAGCACGAACTTCTGGATACCCAGCGTACCCCAAAATACCGATCCGGAGAATAAGCATGAAACAGGCTGGATGGAACGTAGGTTATTGCTGCACCTTTTTGACGATCTTTTTATTCTTTTCCATTTGCATCACGTCGGCCAACGCTTCACAGTCGCCTGCGGAACCGCCGGCGGCGGACTGGATCGCCGGTCCTATCCGTGTTGATCTGGGTGAAAATCTAGCCGATCTCAAGCTGGAGGAGGGCTATATCTTCGCCGATGCAGAGGATACCGCCGTGTTGCTCGAATACATGGGCAATATTCCCAACGAAAAAGAACTTGGATTGATTACACCGAATGAACCAAATAAAAATTGGTTCATCGTTTTCAGGCATTATCCGGTCGGCTATGTCAAAGACGATGAGAAAGACAGCATCGATTCTGCGGCCATATTAAATGCGATCCGGGAAGGAACCGAGCAGGCCAATGAAATCCGTGCCGAAAAAGGCATCACTCCACTGACCATCAAAGGCTGGTACCAGGAACCCTATTATGACGACGTAACCCATAATTTGACTTGGACCTTGCTGGCCGAGCAGGATGGCCAGGAGATCGTCAACCACAATGTCCGTCTACTGGGACGACACGGGTATGTCTCCGTCGTATTGGTTGCCGATGTACCGATACTGGATGCCAGCCTGGAGGAACTTGACGCAATAATCTCAAACGTTACCTACAAAAAAGGGAAAAGCTACGCGGAGTTTGTTAAAGGCGATAAGGTGGCCAAGTACGGTCTTACCGCACTGATTGCCGGCGGATCGGCTGCCGCCGCCGCCAAATTCGGTCTGTTCAAATTCCTGGGCAAGGCCTGGAAGGTGATTGTTATCGGTACGCTCGGGGTGCTGGCCGCTTTGAAAAAAACCCTCAAGTCTGCTTTTGGCGGAAAGAAAAAGACGGCCACCGTATGACGGTCGCGGCGATCGTAGTGCCGCTTTCGAAAAGTTGATGGACACGCCCTGGTAAAAACCATGCAAGATGTCTTCGAGGTCCTGTTCCCGTATCTCGTTGCACTTTATGTGCTCGACTGCATTCAGTTTGTCAGCCGGCACCACCTGCTGCTGACATCGCTTACCGGCCGAAGATTCCGGCTTCACCGAGCGGGAGTATACCTGACAGGGATACTGCCGATTGGACGCACCTTCCTGACCCATGACTTGCCGCTGTGGGTCACAACCGAGGGGATATATTACCTTCGCGCTAATTCTCCGGCCCCACAAATCGCGGAGCAGCCGATGGACCGGCAGTTCACCTCCTTCCGGGACCTGAAATCCCTGCAGGCCGAGGGCAAGCGTGTTATTTTCAACGGCGATGCGAATATAAAATTTCCTAGTGCCGATTCGGCCCGTCGCTGGGTATCGCTGATCCAAAAACTGCAGCACCATCCACCGTCAGAACGCACAAACATAATCTGCACCCTGCTCGGTCAAACCCAGTGCACAACTCGGCTGCTACAGCTGAAAAAATTACATGCCAAAGTTCTCTCCAGCCTTGAATTGACCGGCAGTCTTTTGTTTATGGGTACCTTCATCCTGCTTCCGCTGGCCCTTTACTCGCCGTTGAAGCACCACGTCCGGTTTGACCTGCTCATAGCGCTTATCGCGGCAATCTATCTGGCGACTATCATCCTGGCTTTCCGGAGCCACAGCGTCCTGTACGTCGGTGACCGCAGCGGCCGGGCTCAATTTCTCCTGTCGCTTGTCTTCTCGCCGGTAAATGCCATCCACGCCGGCTGCAGCCTGACAAAAGACTTGTACAGCCGGTTTGATTACTTGACACTTTGTGCCTGTTTTCTGTCCCCCGAGGCGCTTGGCCTGCTGATAAGAAGAGAAGCCATCCGCATCGATTCGCGCCAATCCCTCGCATACAGCCAGGATTGGAACGAATTCTGGCAGCTGAAAAAAAGCGCACTGAAACGCCTTCTCGAACCATTAGGCGTCTGTTTGGCAGACATCAAAAGGCCTCCAGAAAAACAGGATCCAACCGCAAAATGGTACTGTCCCGCCTGTCTGACGGAATACGTAAAAAATGCCGAGATCTGTTGCGATTGCGGGGCGGCACTTAATAAATACTAAACTGCCAATGATCCGCACTTCTTTAGACCCATCATATCATTGCTCCAGAACCCATGTTTCCACTATTTGAGCAATCCAGCATTCCAATAGCGAGCCAAGTTAACTAAGTTTTAGTATAGCCGGTTAATAAAACTGCCGACCACCTGCGACCACCACCGTTCGGGTGGCAGCGCCGGTTATCGATCAATATCAAAAATTCAGGTTGACCGCGGTTGAAAGATTGCATTACAAGCCTAATATAAGTCGCCGGAAAATTTAATTTTCCGATCAATCCGCGGGTTGCCGCTGTCGTCGATTCTCGAAGGGATTTTTCTTAACCACTGCGAGGTGCTGAGCTTGAACTTCTTGCCTCGGTTGTGACTCTGAAAGTTTCACAGTTCGATATTACCGGTAAATATCCGCAGCAATTGCCGGGGGCAGGCCTTCATACCCAGGTGTCAGAAAAGATTACAATTGGATGCAGGTAGACCAAATGGCGCATCGTGCAAACTCACGGGACAAGGGCAAGCCGGGGCGGGAAGATCCGCCACGGCGATCGCAACCGGTGGCTTCTGAAGCAAGGCAAGAGGGCACCATCGACTTGGGACGCTATCGCAAGGTGCGGTGGTTCTTTGCCAAGGTCCTGTGGCAAGCTATCCTGTGGGATGTGTTTTTTACAATTCCGATCTTGCGCTGGTTTCGGTCCGATCCTCTGACCCGCTGGCAGACTACCGCCCGCCAATACAGAGACTTGGCCACCAATTTGGGCGGCATTCTCATCAAACTGGGACAATTCCTCAGCACCCGTGTAGATATTCTCCCTCGCGAAGTGACCCAGGAACTGGCCGGCCTCCAGGACGAAGTCGCACCGGACAGGTTCGAAGATGTTGTTCGGGTCATCGAAGCTGATTTCAGTTGTCCGATCTCCGAGCTTTTCACGCTTATTTCACGGGATGCGGTGGGATCGGCCTCCCTTGCCCAGGCCCACGGGGCTGTTCTTCCCACCGGCGAAGAAGTGGTCGTCAAAGTGCTGCGACCGCGAATTCACTTGCTCGTGGAAACGGATCTTAACGCCATGCAGCTGGTGTGCAAATGGCTCAAACTTTTTAAACGTATCCGCAACCGTATGGATCTTGATCTTCTTCTGAATGAATTTTCCACCACGACTTGGAAAGAACTTGATATGATAATGGAAAAAGAGAACATCAAGCGGTTTGCGGTGGATTTTAAAGACAACCCGCATGTCGATGTACCAAGGATCTACGAGGAGTACTGCAATGCCAGTGTACTGACCCTGGAAAACGTCGCTTTTATCAAAATCAGCGACATCGAATCGGCCAAAGCTTGCGGTATTCTTTGCTCTCAGGTTGCCGACCGGCTTTATGACATTTACATGCACCAAATTTTTGTGACCAATTTTGTGCATGTGGATCCCCACCCGGGCAACATCTTTATCAAACCGTTGCCGAGTCCGGATGAAACCGCCAAAGGTGTGACCGCTTTTGCTCCCGGTGAATCCGTCCCTTTTGCAAGCGAACGGCCTTTTCAGCTTATATTTATCGATTTTGGTATGACGGCGATGATTTCAGAACGGTTAAAGACCGCCATGCGAATGGCGGTGATCGGCCTGGGCACGCAGGATGTGCATAAAATAGTTCAGGCCTATGTCGTTGCCGGCGCTTTGCGACGGGGTGCGGATATGCGCCGGCTCGAAGAAGCGCATCAGGACTGGCTTCAAAAAATCTGGGGGCTTCGCCTGGGGAAAATGCACGAAACCGCTGTCAGGGAGCTGCGCTACTTCATGCGTGAATACCGGGACCTGATCATGGAAACGCCGTTTCAGGTTGAAGCCGACATGCTTTTTATCGGGCGGGCGACCGGCATATTGGCCGGTCTGACCACCACCATCGATCCGGAATTTGACCCCTGGACCAAAACCTTTATTTATGCCAAACGTTTTGCCAAGGAAGAGCTGACCGAAGACTGGCAGGGAATATGGGAGGAGCTTCTGATGGTGGGAAAGCATGCCTGGAAAATTCCGGCCCACCTGGAACAGGTGCTAGCCAGGACCAAACAGGGAGCTCTGGCGGTTCAGGTGTCGCTATCGCTGCAAACGCGCAAGGCCATTCGGCGCATCGACTCATCGGTCAGGCGTTTTGCCTGGATGGTCATCACAGCGGCCCTGCTGATTTCAGGCGTCAACTTGCATATCGCCGGCAAAGGCCGACCCTTCGGCGTGATCATGATCGTCCTGTCGATCCTGGCCTTTTTATGGGCCATGCGCAGATAACACGGGCCCGGGATTGGATAATTGTTGGAAAACGGCGGTATACATTGGGTATTAAAACGTCTCGGTTAGCATATAACTTCACGGATACGCTTACCGCAGCAAGTGCGCGGTTGCAATTTTTCCGAGATATGATTATACTTTTAGCATCATGAACGAGCGATTTGAGAAGATACCGGATCCCAAGGAAATCGAAAAAGAAATCAGCGAATTTTTGTCGAAAAGATTCAAAGACAACGTCAAAATTGTATCCCCCGTGGTGCTGCAGCAGGAGCTGGCCCTGGATAAATCCGCTAAGTCTGCAAAGAAAAAGAAAAAAATCAATTTCGACCTCCTGCCCGAAAATCTGATCGCCTACCTGGACCAGTATATTGTCAAACAGGATCGGGCCAAGGCGATTCTGGCTACGAAAATTTGCACCCACTTCAACCGCATCAAGCGTGCCCAAACCAATCCTGAAAATGTCAGCCAAATGGTGGGCAGTATCAAGAACAATGTCCTGATGCTCGGCCCGACCGGCGTCGGTAAAACCTATATTATAAAACTCATTGCCAATAAGATCGGGGTGCCTTTCGTAAAAGGCGACGCCACCAAATTCAGCGAAACCGGCTACGTGGGTGGAGATGTCGAAGATTTGGTCCGCGATTTGGTGCGTGAAGCCGATGATGATATCGAGCTGGCCCAGTATGGCATTATTTACATCGATGAGATCGATAAAATTGCCGGCAGCCGCAACCTGATCGGGGCGGATGTTTCCCGTACCGGTGTTCAGCGTGGTCTGCTCAAACCGATGGAAGAAACTGAAATCGATCTAAAAGTCCCCCATGACCCGATCTCGATGATCCAGGAAATCGAACAATTCCGCAAAACCGGCAAGCGCAATAAACGCACGATCAACACCAAAAATGTACTGTTCATCATGAGCGGTGCTTTCTCCGACCTGCCTGAAATCATCCGCAAGCGCATCAATGAAATGGGGATCGGATTCGGCGCGCCCGTCAAAAATGTCCAGAACGACCTGAATATCCTGCAGCACATCAAATCGGAAGACTTAATAAAATTCGGATTTGAGTCTGAATTCGTCGGACGACTGCCCGTGCGGGCTGTTTTTGAAAATTTAACCGAAAATGATTTGTATGAGATATTAAAAAACCCCAATAACCCAATCATCTTAGGTAAAAAACTCGACTTTGGCGCTTACAATATCGATGTAAAGTTTGATGAAAAGGCCTTGCGGTTGCTGGCTACAAAAGCATCTGAAGAAAATACCGGTGCCCGCGGTCTTGTCAGCGCCGTCGAAGGAGCCCTGCTGCCTTTCGAAAAAAAGTTGCCTTCGATCAGTGCCCGTAAATTTCCGGTCACCGCGCGTGTGATTGAAAACCCGGATGAAACACTAGCAAAGATGATTGAGGCGCCGCAAAGCGACGATTTGGAGCAGACATTCGCCGTGCTCTCCCAGCATGAGTGTGAATTCATCAAAGATTACCTCAGGTCGAACAAGAACAAGCTGGCAGAGAAATACAGCTTGACAATGACGACGTCGCGGATGGAAATTGTGGCCCAGTATTACGCCAAACGTATCATGGACGTCGGCCAGGCGATTCAAAAGCTCAAATCCTATTATGATGAAGTCAAAAAAATTGAGCTCTACTTTTTCAAAAACCATGATATCAATATTGTCTTGGAAGAAGATGCCATTGATTTTATCATTGAAAAGTTCGTGACATCTGATATTCATCTGGATGAATTCTACCAACAGCTGAATATTGATTTTGAGCACGGTCTGAAACTGGTACGGGAAAAAACCGGGCGAAGCCGCTTTTTCATCACCCGCGCGGCGCTGCTCGATCCGGAGAGCTTCATCGGAAATCTGCTCGCCCAAAAACCCCTCGCACCATAAGCACACAGTGAAGACGACACCCGCCGTGTGACCTGAGCTGCCGACCGAACAAAACCAAAGAAAGATTCAGGTTAAACAAAAATGATCGGGATATCAAAGCTTTATTGCGGAACCGTAGAACCGTCCGATGCGCTGCGTTATGGACGCAGTTCATCGAAACTGCCTTCCCACCTTCTGCAATTTTCGGAGGACAAACGACCGGTCGTGGTTTGGAATATCACCCGTCGTTGCAATCTGAAATGTATGCACTGTTATGCCCATGCCAAGGACGAGTCATTTGAGGATGAGCTGACCACCGACCAGGGTTTGGAATTGATCGACGACCTAGCCCGCTTCGGCGTCCCGGTCATCCTGTTTTCCGGCGGCGAGCCACTGGTGCGCAAAGACCTTCCGGAATTGGCCGACTATGCCGTGAAAAAAGGAATGCGGGCGGTGATATCCACCAACGGCACCCTGATAAGCGCCAAAAAAGCGCAGAACCTGAAAGATATCGGTCTTTCCTATGTAGGCATCAGCCTGGATGGAATGCAAGAAGTCAATGACCGTTTTCGGGGGATCAAAGGCGCATTCAATTCCGCTTTGGAGGGCATTAAAAATTGCCAGGCAGCCGGGATAAAGGTCGGTCTGCGGTTTACGATTAACAAGTTCAATGTAAAGGAAATACCACACGTTTTCGATCTGCTGGAAGAAATGGACATCCCGCGGGTCTGCTTCTACCATCTGGTGTATGCCGGTCGCGGTTCGGAGCTGGTAAAAGACGACCTGTCCCATGAAGAATCTCGACGGGCGGTGGATCTGATTATCGATCGCACGCGGGATCTGCATGCCAAGGGCAAGCCGAAAGAGGTCCTCACGGTCGACAACCATGCCGATGGTCCTTACCTTTACCTGCGGCTGCTGAAGGAAAATACCCAGCGAGCACAAGAAGTACTCGAACTGCTTAAAATGAACGAAGGCAACAATTCCGGCCGCGGTATCGGTTGCGTCAGCTGGGACGGTGAAGTTCATGCCGATCAATTCTGGCGCCACTACAGTTTCGGAAATGTCAAAAACCGACCCTTTTCCGAAATTTGGGCGGACACCACCGAACCGCTTATGGGGCGGCTTAAAGAAAAGAAAAAACATGTAAAGGGCCGCTGCGCCACCTGCCGGTGGCTGGATGTCTGCGGTGGCAATTTCAGGG
>Ga0136654_1000644_pt1 | contig 10179 bp, 5 predicted proteins | sample InaspJWI70metaG_FD_94865 | JGI IMG/M metagenome (GOLD analysis project Ga0136654, IMG submission 94865) | Marine gutless worms symbiont microbial communities from Oahu, Hawaii - Inanidrilus sp. 1 OAHU.JWI-70 metaG (version 2) | ecosystem: Host-associated > Annelida > Digestive system >... | reverse complement strand
ACATTACTGACTGTATTTGTATTCTGTATTTTTTACCTGGCTGCGTTTAAGAGGCATTATGCCCTTCGTTTAGCCATAGCACCAGAGTTCGTTCATTGTTCTTAGATGTGCTTATTTTATGTGCGTGCTTCGGGTTGCTGAAATAAAATATGTATGTACGATGTATGTGTATGCACGGTGTTCATACACGATGCGATTCTCGACGCGATCGATCGCGTCGTGTGAACGCCGTCTGACATTAGATGGACAGGAAACACAGTTGCTGCTATAGTCTTCACGCGACCTAATGCGTTCTGCACTTGATTTGACGGCGTAATTGCTGAGATCGTTGCTGATTAGCGGAATCTGATTCGTGGATTGCAATACGATTGCTAAACGCGTAATTAACATGCGAAGGTCGTCCGCCAAACGATAATTATGGTGACTAGAAACTCCGCTATCGATCGAGTATGCCTCGACCAGACCGACCACGTTATACCACGCTCCACGCGCTCGTCTGTGCCATGCCGTACGCCTGGCCGCGCTAGTTCGCTGCTGATGACGTCACAGTGGAAACCTATTATTACGGCCATCGACCAGTACTCATAGGATGCCGTAGTAGATAGGTCTACTCGTGTAGCACACAATTATTATGCATTGACTTTTTGAGTTTTGACCTTAACCTACGATCTTGATCTGCAATCCCCAGCGAACTATGGTCATGAACAATTTACATGCAAAAAGGTCAGTTGGTTCAAGAGACAGAGTAGAAACAAACAGACGGTCGGACGGACACGATCGATTGCATTACCTTTCCCGTTAACGCGGTCGGTTCTGTTCTGTTCTTTAGCCGTCGGCGATCCGAGGGTTGGCCACACCGTGGATGTACTTTCTCGATTTATCTCTGCCCTCTGTCATTCTGATTGACTCTTCCACAGGGAGTCCTGTCCATGTCTTGATGTTGTCCATCCAGGCCGTGTGTGGTCTTCCTCGCCTGTGTGCACCTGGCATTGTTCCTTGCATTATCGCTTTCTCCGAGCAACTCCCTTGTTTCCTCATGGTGTAACCATAGTATGCTAGCTTCCTTACTTTGACGGTGTTTAACATTTCCCTCTTTACTCCAGTTTTGTTAAGAACACACTCGTTTGTTTTCTTTGCTGTCCACGAAACTCGTAGTATCTTTCTCAGTCCTTTCATCTCAAAGGCGTAGTCTATCTGATTCCGAGTGTTGCCACCAGGACAGGTCCAGGTATACCGCCGCCTTGGATGTTGTTTGAACATGGTATTGGCCAGAGCCAACTCGTGCTCGAAGCAGAAGTCTTCTAGCTGCTCACCGGCTTCATTCGATTCTCCTAAGCCATATAGTTCAACCGCGGATGACATTGCAGATGGTTCTCTTCTGCCGACTTTGGCGTTAAAGTCGCCCATTACAAGCAGCATGTCCCCCTTGCAATGGGGACTTGTTTAACTGCTTGAGACAAGTCTTGGTAGAACCTCTCCATTTCTTCATCCGTGGCTGCTGTCGTTGGTCTATACACTTGAATCAGAGTACGCGGTCGGCGAAAGGGTTAAAAAGTTAGATCGGTCTGCGGTTCATGGGTGGGCCGCAGCGGGCCACCCAGTGCGTCGTCGTCGTGGTCGTTCGGTGAAAATTCATTCCGCGCACGGCACTCGGACTCATATAACACATGACGTGACGTCGCTTTTCCGTGCACACTCGCTCGCCGTCATCAGATGTGCCAGTCTCTGCAACCTGTTAGCGAAACAAGCCATGCGTTATCCCATATTCGTATGAGACACGTATGGGGCTGCATGGCACGGCACTCGGACGCCAGCGTTAACATCTGCGACCCGCTGTCAGTTTACGTCATTGTGTCTCGACGTCGCCCGTCCGCCGGACATTTGACCCTCCGCTAGGCACCGACACATTTTTCACAACGATAGAGACCATGAATTTTTCATCATGGGTGGTCCCAATAGGCACCCAACTATTCCAAGATGGCGGACGGCCGCCATTTTGAAAAACCGTTAAAGCGCCAATGTCCGCAGCCGTTCGACCGATTTTGATGAAATGTGGCAGGGCGACGCATATTGGACCCTTACAGATGACTGACCGTTAAAATTTCGAATTTTTGAAAATCCAACATGGCGGCGGACGCCATCTTGGAAATCAAAAATAGCGATATCTCTGCAACGGTTTGACCGATCTTCACGAAATTTGCTACGGTGACGCAAAACAGGTCTCTTAACCGTCCTGATCGTTAAAAAAATTGAATTTTTAAAAATCCAAGATGGCGGACGGCCGCCATTTTGAAAACCGTTAAATCGAAAAGTAAGTAAGTTAATATAACTTCCGAGGCACACGAAAACAATTAGTCACAATGCGCCGTTGTCAACAGGCATCAGGCATATAGCCTTATATTATGTCTTTTCAGCGATTGCCTGGAATGGCTTTAGTTATTATCCTGTCCGAGATATGACGGCGAGGCGTTCCACTTTCACACTCGAGGACCGACCGGCAGCAGAGAAACTGTCGCCGAAGCTGTCGTGTGTTGTGTGTGGCACGACACAGATCGTCTCAGACGCGGACCGAGGCTGAGGTCTGTCCGTGTCGGCAATGAGCTGGATGTCGGAAGCCAGACACGCCGGTGTTTGTCCAGCCAGCGACTGGCCGGCGCAGTAGGCATGCCAGCTTGAGAGTCAATATCTTACCACCGCGGACATCTACCCGAGGCCTAACGCTAACCCCCCCGGGGGGGGCAGATGCCCGCGATAGTAGTTTTCTGGGGGCAGGAAGTGCCCGGATGGCGAATGTCCGGTCACGGGTCCAAAGCGTATGTCCGTCGCTACCACCGTCGTCGTCACCAGCATCAGCAACCGCCGCATCCTGCATACATACACTGTTTCTTCCGCCATAGCCTAGCAGACAACGTCGACTACTGTGTAATTATAGATGAAAGCGCAGCGGTGGCGACGACAGTCCCGGGACGGCAGTTGCATCAGCCGGATCGGGCGCGTTCGTTCAACCGCGCTGCTGCAGAGGGCGCCACACGTCGCCGCTCCACGTTCCATTAACGCACTCACCGGGTCGACCGCGTGATTTACACATTCGTATCCATTCTACACCGCATGCCGGCCGGCAAAGAAGACTACTTCTACGTGTATTTCAGGACAGCTTGGCGGCCAGTTTAATGAGCGATGTGCTTATCTGGAAACCTTTCGAGTGTCTGAAATAAAGCATCAAACGTGCAAGATAATAGCAGTAACCACCAGTGCCATCTTTACTTTGGGCCCTGGGCACCCCCAGCCGAACGGGGCCCTCGCTAGAAAGGATTTACCGGGTCTCCCTTACAGTTGAGTCTTTGCGAAGGTTAAGGCAGAAAATTAGCAGCATTTATTGCACCGTTATCTGCAACTATCCCAGCGCAGCACTAGAACAGCCCATTACGGTAGGTCTATTTTGTATTATTTACAATGACAGTTAACCAGTTGGGGGCCCTCAAAAAGAAAAAAGAATCGGGGGGCCCTAGGCACGTGCCCAATGTGCCCATTGGTTAAGACGGCCCTGTATGTGTACTTTTATATTGCTATGTATCGTCTTGTTTCTCAGTAGGGGGCCTATATAAATTCGTGATGATTACTGATGACGATAAACTTGGATCTGAAACGCACTGAATTCAGGCTCAAATTATAAAATTAGTGAGATGTAATTTTTCGTTCTGCTGCACATGGCTTGGCCACGTTTGTGAGTCAAGAATATGAGTTTCTTTTACTGTATTATCATACCTGATCTGAAACCTGAGTTCATCCCGTGTCGAAGACACATTGGGCCACACGTTGACGCCAGCTGCTTCTGGAGTGTGCTAGTTCACTCGCTTCATCCTAGACCCAGGTCATACGCCATGCTGAAAAATTTACCAGTATTCTCCCACGTGTGCAGTCACAGTCTGTGACGGTGCAATATCTGAGCTGGTTTCTGAGATACGTACGCTTCGCTAGACACGGCAGTCATCGCCGTCGTCGTTCATTTGACCGACTGCCGCTAATCTCATCACATCATGATGTGACGTCGATTTTCCATGCACGCTCGCTCGCCGTCATCAGGTGTGCCGGCCTCTGCAACCTTTTAGCGAACCAAGCCATGCGTTATCCCATATCCGTATGAGACTTATCACGGAAGGAAGCTTCGGAAACGGCGCACATACGTGTGTGCCTGTGTGCCGCTTTCGAAGCACTTTGCTGCCGTTTTTTCTATCTCCTGGCGTTGGCGTATTCAGAAAAAAAGAAAGAACCAGTGCATTGCATTTTAAATATCGATTATTTGGCATAATGTTGTCTCTATTTAAAAGTAGCTGACGCTTAATTCTGGACTGTTTCGACGCTTCAGAATTGACTGGTTGCTTTAGAAAGTTGTGGAACTCTTCGGCACTCAGTAGTAGCATGGTATGGTGATGAGAAAACGGAAACATATACTGCACAGTGTTGGTGAATGTAACAGGAAAACAGGCGGAGTGCGACATTAATTTTGTTTGGAACAGACGTTTCATTACTGCTGAACCGAGCGTATATTAATATCTCTATCATTCGGCTTTATTACGGTACTTTGCCGCACTCGATCTGTTGCCGCTTTTCTGCATGCCATTTTTTTACCTCCGCGCACAGAGTGGCGAGGTAATGTTTCGACCCGTATTTGTATGTCTGTTTGTTAGTGGAAACCTCATTTTTATGAAATTTTGGAGCGAGTAGAACAGAGAAGAATTGAGAAAATTTAAAATTTTAGAAAAAGATCTGGGATTTGTTTTGCATATTGGTCGGTGTCCAAGTCCGTTGTGCTGTATTGGTACAACGGTTACCTCACATACATTATACATACAGTGTATACAATATTTTCCCGTTTAGTTCCATTTTTGTCCGTTGCTTCATAGGCTTTTGTAATGCGCTGTCCGCGCGATTTGTGTGAAAATTGGACTGCGTCTAAATGTGTTACAGCTAAGAAGCACACACAACAATGGAAGAAAGTACAGTAGCTGAAATGTTCCACGACTTCAAACGAAGACTAGTAGTCGGCGACGTGGCCTTAATTCTAATTAAGAGATCTCTCTGCAGACTCTGCAATAGCTAAGCTTCTCTATAAGCTGCATGCCGTCCAAGATGCATTTATCTTTATCGTATGCAGATAAGAGCTGAGCTGTAATCGAATAGAATGATGGACGCAGTCACGGATTAGATGGCTTTTGGTCGTGATGGCCTCGGGTATAACGGGTGGATTTCAATAGATCATTTTCAGCCGCAAAAAGTACCACGCGCGACTGTGGAATGCTTTGCATCCACGCCAAAAGCCAACATGTGGCCTGCACAGTATGATGGTAAAGAGATTAACGACAGTGAACTAACAACGAGGCTTACATCGGCCACGGACACAAGGGACAAAACGTATGCTAGCCGCGTCGGGGCACTGATAGTTAATCGTAACTGCATGATGGGACGTTCACACATACGCTGCGCTGCGCTGTTAAAACGCTTATTGTGTTTTTACTAGCGCGGCAATGCGCAGCGCAGCAACGCGCAGTGTAGGTGTGAACGGCTCCTTAATGTAAGAAAAAGATGGGAGAGACAGACGGACAGACACCAGACCGTTGCTTTTCGCTTTCCGCCGTGAACGAAATGCTGCCTGCAGGATTTGGACGAGAGTACATGGCTGAGTTCCATTAGAGAACGAAAAGGGTTTTGTTCTGATGCGATTTGGTTCAACGGTCCATCCGTGAAAGGAAAATGTGCCAATAATCACATTGCCTTATGGTTGCACGCCGCGGGCGCGATTACGCGGTGGACTGTAAACCGAAGCTCGCTTGAATGATGGGTGCCAGCTCTAAGTCAGACGGGCGTTTACAGCTTATAGTCACGTGTAGGATGCAGCAAAAGTGGAGTCGATTTAAAAATGCAGGAGCGCAAAGAGAAAAACCAAACAGCGCAGCGTGGAAAATGAACGACAAAACAAAAATGACGTCATGGCCTAAAAAGTTTGATAAACTTTATAAGTAGGCACAGTGCAATATAATACACCGAAAAACTGCCCAGTCGTACATGAACACGACCACGAAATACCGTCCTATTTGATGGGGTGCTCAGTGACGCCACCAGACGAATGCGACTGAACGATCCGTAATCGACGGCGATGCGGCCTTACGTCAGATTACCTTGACCACTTGTTGCACAGATCGTCCGTCGCCGCTACTCACGGATCGATCAGTCGTATTCGCCAGGCGGTGCCAATGTGCACCCCGTCTAACACACGGTTCCTTGGACTCGCACGAGTCTGCATCCAAAACAACATCTCGATCGGTCCAGCCGTTCTGCATGGCTCACCTGTGTGCCCAACACACAGAGACCACGGAACGTGCGACGCGTGCAATAGACCGCATGTATACGATGCACTCGATGCGGATTCATAATTATAGTTGCCTGTCGGTATCACTGTCGCTATCGCCGATACGTTTTACGTTGCACGGTAGAGATGACCATGGGAATGGGATTCCCAGTAAGAATAGAAATCCCATGGGAATCGGAACAAGATTCCAGCTTGGAAATGGGAATGGAAAGGAATGGGAATGAACGTAGATGGGAACGGTAATGACACCTATTCCCATGGGAAAAAAATTCCCACGGATTTTTTAATCGTTGTAGATCTGCATTAACTTGCTGTAGACCAAATCCTGTGCAGTGTGCACCGCTGCGCTATTCCACCATAACTGTACTGACATAACATTTTGAAGGATGACTGTAAAAATATTTTGTCTGACTTTCCAAGTACTACTAGTTGTGTCTTTAGAATTCTAATTTTAGACTGATGGCCAGTTTTTTTTCCGTGGAACTGTTTTTCTGCGGCTCGATTGTCGACTGGAGTATACCATTTACACTTTATTGTTTTGCTCTGCGTGTTTGGAATTGGATGGGAATGGGAATGATCAAATGGGAATCCCACGGAAGTGGGAATAAGACTTAAACTTGGAAATGGGGATGGGAAGAAATGGGAATTGACTGCATGGGAATGTGAGGGAATGTGAATGTAAAAACCCATCCCTGACCATCTCTACTGCACAGCATGCATCGCATACACGCGGCCTATTTCTACAGCGACACATGTCGCAGGTTCCGTGGTCTGTTTGTCAGTCTGTGTCGGACACACAGGTGGGCTGCGAAAAAGGATAAACCGATCGTGAGCCGGTTTGGCGATCAGAGTGAGTCTAAGGAACCGTGTTATTAGACTGGGGCGCACAGGTGCACATTGGCGCCAACTGCTGAATGCGATTGCAAGATCTGCACGCGGTGGCCACGCGTCTGTTGCTATCACTATTGTGACAACTTGTGGTCAGTCCGTAGAAATCTGTCTTAATCAATCCTAGCGTTTGTCGTGCTGGACCCAGGGATTCGTGTGTTGCAATGTGGCCGGTTGTTGGCTACACACGATGGCTGTCAGACGTCAGACTTTCGGTATAGCCTACTTTTATCACGAATATGCCGCTAGCCGGGCCCGCATGTGACAGTCGTTGTCTAGCCTCGGGCAGACATGCGCAGTTGACCGACCTCATGCACAAGGCGCCCTAACGGCGGCCGATATTTCAAGCTGCAGTCGACTTGCGTTTCCGGGCGTCGCGACGACCCGTGCGTGGAGGCAAGGGCACGTGGTGCGGGCGATTTATTGCCGGCGACGGATTTCGACCGGACAGCGACGCCCAGGAGGGAGACCGGGGAGAGGAGTGGAAGCCATTAAAAGCTCGCGGTGTACAGCAGACTGAACATAGCTTAGCTGCCGACAAAACGCCGGCGCATAACGAATTTAACGGACGCGCGTCGTTAAGCGTTAGACGACTGCGACTGCGTCTGCCGTCCAGCGGTGCCTGGAATCTTGGTCGCCTGGAATACGCCGCCTGGTCGCGCCGACGAAACTCCGCACGCGACGACTGCGCTGAATTTAATGCAGCAATTTAATCGCAGAGACACGCAAAGGTAGCTAGGCGCAAGGCTTCTTAAGCTGGCTGTCGCCAGGAACCAGCAATTGCCGTAATAGCGTGAGCTGGAAAGATAAGAGGACCGACCGAGTATAAGCACGGTGCTACAAGGGACTCCAGTTTTGCCCCCTTTCGATTTTCCGTCGCACTGCATACACCGCTTGAGTGTTTCAAACGACGGCATGCTTGACTTCATTGTACACAAATTTATGCCGTTCGAGTATTTGTGAAATTGTGACCATTTCTCGATCTCATCTCTTGTGATGATGAACTACAATGATTTGTGAACTGTATGAAATAAAAATAGATAGACTTGTGTTGAACTACACTGTGAGTCAGAAAAAAACAAGACAATTGCCCATAACTTCACCAAATGTTAACCGATTTTCACAAATTTTTCACTGACGGACTCGGTAGTAAATTTACAACAAACTTTGTTTACGTATTCCACTACGCCTTCAGCACGTTGCTACACTACCTTGTGAAATACGAATGTCAGAAAACTAGCAACAATCTGAAAAATATATTGCGATTAATGATAAATCACAAATTAGTATAACTAAGCATTTAACGTGTGATATGTTACTTTACTACACTTTTATTATTCAGTTTGCTGCTGAATGAATTTTTAAAATTGGTGAGCATTTGGCAAAGTTACGGACAAAATGGTTGATTGCTTTATTCGTCCCATTCGCCTTGCGCTTTTTTCCACAAAGATGCAGAACTCGCCACATAAGTAGAATAACTTGTGTATGACGAACATAAACTGTTTCTAATTGTTGTTATGTTAACTGGCAGATTCATCAGACTTTATTATCAACAAATATCAAACTGCTGTAGGCCAGTTTTGACTTACTGACTGACAGACTGACGCCATCACTGACTGACTGACTTCTGATCATGTGCGCATTTTGCTGCGTCATCTTTTTCTTTGTTGCAGCAGTTGTGTACCGTGGGTCATGCGATTTTTAACATGACTGATGTGAACGCCTTTCTGGCCGGGAACTGAATACTGCTTATTTCACCACACATATATTTTGAAACAGTTCTTTTGAGTGGCTGTCTTACATGGCATTTCGCTGCACTTCTTGGGTGTGGCGATTTTTTTGAACACATATATTTCACAAGGTAATGTAACGACATGACTAAGGCATGATGGAATGTTTTAACATGACTTTGTTGCAAATTTACTGCTGAGTCTGCCAGTGAAAAAGTTTTGAAAATCAGTAAACATTTGGCGAAATTACTATGGTGTCTTGTTTTTTTGACTCGCGGTGTAGAACAATTATATTCTTCAACTAAAACTAACTCTGGAACTAGCGGACTACACTCTCGTTCTTCCTTTCAGGATACAAAAGTCCTAGGCAAAAATCAATATTCTAATCAAATCAGCATAGGCCAGTGTCACTGAAATATTGAAGAAAATTGCCACTGTCCGTCAGATTGCTAGAATATCAAATGACCGCTGCAGTCCTGCCGCCCAGGAGAGCAGAGCATGCGGTGCAACTGCAATAAGCATTCCGTGGTTCGTTACTGGGATATTATGCGCAAGGCCATAGAATCATCAGGTTAATGTCGGATTTATGTTCGCATGAGACCAAGTCTGTGTAAAATGCATGAGATGTGTACCGTTCGCGAGTATATTTAAGCAATCTTCCGAGCAACTGATTTTCCCCATCTTCCCCATGAATGCTAGAGATAACCACGCTTATTCTATAGGGTAGAAACGATGTGTTCTGCGACACATTAGCTACTCTATTCCACTACAAGTGATTTATAAGCGGCTTAATGGCGCAAGTTTCCCACCGGCTTCACAGATCGAAGAATAAATTCATCGTCCGTGCAATGGTCATGATGTCTATTATTAATATTTCTTGTTATTTTACTCATTGTGTGCGTTCATGCGTGTGTGTGTGTGCAGTATACGAAGACTAAAGCAGAGAAAACGGCCGCCTACTCCTCCGCCCGAACCTACAACCGCTCCTAGGTTTTCTTACTTACTTTTTATTTTATTTATTTAAACATCGGCGGCAGAGGGCGCAAGCCACTTACATGCCGGTAAAATCAAGTACAACTAGAGGGAAAGTACTCTCTTGAGAGTACAGATCCCCGCGAAAGCGAAATTCGCGCCCACCTGCGTCCGTAATTCTCTGTTGAGTGAGTTGAGTTGAGAATGTATTACTTATTTATT
>Ga0136654_1000642_pt1 | contig 10190 bp, 9 predicted proteins | sample InaspJWI70metaG_FD_94865 | JGI IMG/M metagenome (GOLD analysis project Ga0136654, IMG submission 94865) | Marine gutless worms symbiont microbial communities from Oahu, Hawaii - Inanidrilus sp. 1 OAHU.JWI-70 metaG (version 2) | ecosystem: Host-associated > Annelida > Digestive system >... | reverse complement strand
TGGCGATCTGTAGACGTAGACGCATCCCTCCAGGAGACGTCGTGCTGGGTTGCAGCCTCCCTCACGACCAGCGGAGGGACGTCCGGCCACCCCTGGAGGAAGTCATCCAGCTCCGTGCCAACCGCCGGTGGAGGGTTCACCGGCGGCGTCTGTTGAATCGCACATATGTGTACACACTAAAAACAACTGTTTTATCTGGTGCAAACCTTTGAAGGGAGAATGGAGAAATATGAACGTAAAATCTTCTCAATTCAGTCAATAGCAAAATGTAAACAACATCATGACAATGCGTGCCTAAGCTCTCGATTGCTCACCAACAACATAGAGAAAATTGTAAATTTGATCATAGATAACTACTATAATGAACGTTCTATCGACCTAAATTTAAAAAAAAATGATTAAAAAATGATTTACAAACGGTGTAATTATTTCGACAAAACGATGTTGCCAAAAGGATACAAGGTGCAACACAGGGTTTTTCCGATCCATAACGAACATAGTTCGAGTATAGTGTGTTCTTAATATACCTGATAACGTCGCCGAGTTTCACAAGACCCTTAACGGATCGTTAAATCTTCGTCCAAGACCCTTGAAAGTAGACTTTCCACTATGATGTGTGGTTCGATGTCGTCATATCATGTCACTGAACACGTCAGTTGCTAAAAGTAGATCAAATTTCAATGCTCCCCTCAATCGGCGGAGTTCCTTTGTAATTTGTAGTGCTATAGACGGACCCATTTCCAATAGAAAATCGTCAATGTCGCTCTCAAGACGATGGTTCGCTGGCAGATGTGCTCTGTATATCATCTCTGAATCGTATTCTGGCAGTGTAAACAGCAGTATCAGCCTCTGTAGATCGCCAGCCATATTCATTTTCAGCCATATAGTGGCACTGTTAAAACCACATGTTGTTAGTGTTACTATCAATTTTTGGGAAGTATGTCGGCGATATTAAATTTTGTAGCAATGAAGATTCATACAAAGTACAGAGTACACGCATGCGAGGTGACGTCATTTTTATGAGTATTTCAAGCTGTTCAGACACAGTTGCTGCAGTCTTAGCAGCATTGACACTGATCTCTGTACTGACTACAGCTTCCATGGTAGCCACTGCACCAGCGGATGGGGTTTCTGCTGCCAGTAAGTTGCTCTACAGTGTAGTCTAATTATTTGAACAGTTCTTTTCGCAGCCAACTCTACCGTGACCTATACTGTCACTCAGTTACAAGCTACAAAGAACAGTCAACACAAAACACACAGTTTTATTCTAAAAGTTTGTATAGTAACGAAACTGACACGCAGCTTAGCTGCTCTTAGCCTGGAACCGGCTGCACGCATCACTACAGACCGTCTGCACTTTTAAACGCCCACAGCTTTTACCACAATATCTGCCGATTACTCTTCACTACATACAGCCCAGCTGATGCCTCTGCCATTCACTGTCTTGCTTCGGTGCAGGAACTGTGAGTGTCTGTGGCAAGTGATCTGACGTTGGTGATCTTAAAGCAGCTCAGTAGTTCACACATCACTACAAACTATGTCCTGACTGCTGATGTGCCATTAAGAAACTGCTTGGTCATTTCAGTGTTCCTGGCTCACTGCTTCAGGCGCTGCTGCTTCTCATGGTCACTGGCTTAAGCTACCTTATTTCTGGATCATCGACAGATATTCAGTTTAAGCTGCTTGTGCAGGATTTGTTTATGACATCTCTGACAGTGTGAAGAGCCCAGACTGTGTGTTTCTCCAGGTTAACTGTTGTTTCGTCAACATGTTGCTTGATCATTCATCCTTTAGCAGGCTGTTACTAGGCGTGTTTTTTATATTCAGGCAGATGTGGAGACAGGCTTTTCTCTCAACAGACACATTGTTGAAGAATAGGGACTGCAAAAATAGCCGACATATATGCAAAAATACTATGATCTCACACAGTGACTTTTGGGATAACTAGCCAAGAACAGAGAATGCAAAAATGGGTTTGCAGCATGGCCTTTGCCAAATTACTTTAAACATTTGTCAATTTTCATTTGGCTGTCATGATAACTGTGTGCTATTTTGACATAATGTAAGTTACATAAGAACACCCGTGTTTGAAAAGCGATCAGCTGCATTAGCTGGATGCACCCAGCATGTCTGTTCGGAAATACAGGCCCGTTGCATGAGCCAGATAAAAGTCGTCAGTTGCCGTCAGTATAAAAAAACACAGCACAGTATTAAGTGCTGAAATGCCACATTCGATAACAGTCGTTAGAAGTAATGTCGCCAGCAGTGTCCAGAAACAAGAGAAAATTGTGCTTACGTAGCTGGAGGTCCATGTCAGTGAAGATTAGTGAAGATGATTGCTGCTGCCTATCTATTAGTACGCTCTTAGGCTGAGACTGTCCCATTTACTGTCTCGTCGGGCCGTCACCCGTCATCTCGCCAATTTCCTCTGCTAAGTCGCAGTTGATGCCATAATCTTCTGTCAATCCAGTGGACAAGGAAGTGAGAGGAGGATCGCACCTGGTGAAAGAATTGTGAGCCTCCAGCCATTGCAGGATCTTCGTCAGGTCTGCTGTATCACGCTGTGCTCTTGACTTTCCCATCTCGACATGTTGATCGCTGGAAGTTTGTTGAAGTCCAGTCAGTTAAGTCATTGCGGGGTGAACACTGGCACATTGATGCATTGTGTAGATCCATGAAAGCCTGACGTTTTCCGGAAATCCACGGCCATGCGTCAATCCTCCACGACTTTTCAATGAGCGCATCAGCACCTGCTCGATAGCCAAATCCGTTAACAGACCGGCCCAGTACCTGTCGGACCTTCTCACAGAGTGAAAACCATGATCACTGAACTGACTATATAGCCAAGGGTGGCTATTAGGAAGTTCAGTCATCATCTGGACATACAGTCTAGCACATTTGGCATAGTTGAGGTGTCCTGTTGCTGCAAACAAGTTTAGCATGCGAGTTGTAGCAATAACGTGCAAATTCCAGTTGCTAGTTCGCTCAGTCCTGATGAACGTCCTCACTGTCTCAACTTTGTACATAAACTGTAGCCAGAGCTTTGCTGTTCTTGACTGGTCTGACATCTGGCACTTCAGCATGTATAGAAGCTGCTCGAAAATCTGCAAAGCTGGTGTCCGGAAACCCTCTCAGCTGCCTGACTACTGACATCACCCAGCACGCTGTCGTACAACTTGTCCATTTCCTGCATATCATGATGTAAACGGGACAGTCTCAGCCTGAACTATCACAAGTATGTACACACAGCAAGTCCCATGCTACCTCCAAGTACATAATTTACCTGGAGTGTTTCTATTTACTGACATTACTTTTTCATTAATTAGTTACCCTGAAAAGGGCAGGTTGTGGTGGTGGGGACTTCACATACTGAGAGCACGGATAATGCTGGCACGGAGGGCATTTTGCCCCCTGATTGTTTAGGTGAATGCCTTCAGAGTGGAGGTGAGTACGGCCCAGGACTCCATGATGGTGCTTCCAATAGACCACTGTACCCGGAAGATCTGGTTAACCTGGTCCACTGCCGCATTGTACTCTGTCAAACCAATACCGCTGAAGTGCAAGGTACTCTGCCTTTGTGTCACCTGGCAGATCACAACCTTTGGTACTCCAAACGCTGTGATCAGATGCTGTGCAAGATCTACAGACCTGCCAAGGTCCAGAAATGAAAATGCATGAGACCGTCCGCCATTTAACAAGATATAACTAACGACAACAGTATTCTGATTCATTGTTCAAACAGCTCACTCATCATCAATCACGAAGTGATAAACCATGCACTTCATTCATCAAATTTTTCTCAATGGCCAAAAAGTAATGCAGAAGACATTGAGGTAATTTCAAGTCGCAAATGTTAACTGTCATACAAGTCTACAGATCGAAAATTGAAAATGTTTATTGCGTCGAGTGCAACTGATTGTATTCCCACATAACTTTTCGTGCTTTCTTGTACACCCTTTCGTTGGGATTGTAACCAAAGCAAGGTTGATCTGCTGGCCTATTCATCTGAAATGACAGAATAAATGGAACAGTGCAGTGTTCACTCAAGCTTCCCCTGAACTTAGTAAGAGTCTTGTTGATTCGAGAGAAAACTCTTTCCTCGTCTGTATTGCTGTGAGGTAGTGACATAATAAGTTGAGCAAGTCTGGCAATGTGGTGGTATTTCCTTCGCGTTGTTCTTGCAATTGTCTGAGACTTAGGGCGTAATCCATTTGTCAAAACCGGTTTCGGTTTCAATCATGAAACTGGTTTTGGTTTTTTCGCTACAAATGGATTGGACGGTTTGCTTGCTGGTTTTGATCAATATTTAATATGTTGATCTATGGTGTTAATTATGCAGTTGCTTTGACAACGAATGCTATGTTTACGTTTCTTTGTAGTCTGCATGTAGGCCAAAGGTGACGGTAAGCCAAAGAGGCTGGAAATACACAACATGCTCATTTACCTTCAGTAATAGTTACGTAGCATTGGTCCACAATTTTGTGCCATGCAAAACTGTGACAGTAGAATTCCAGGACTTTCCAGGACCGTAAAGGTAAATTTCCAGGACTTTACAAGACTAAAGTGATTTTGTGGACTTTCTAGGGCCTGGAACGAACACACACACACACACACACACACTGTGTTAGAAAAAGGACAATACAACCAAAAAACAGGTAACCTGTAGCTAATGTAGGCGTAAACTGTGAGACGCTGCAATTTTGCATATCACATATTTTTGGTAGCAGATGTTTACTCATAGATAAAGCACTACCGTGGCTGTATTTCATTGCAACACATAATACTGTGACATTGGTACAATTTGGGGCTAGTGATGGCATCACTCAGCTACCACCAACTTCAAGTATCGATTTCTACTCGTGTGCTCAGTTTTGCTTTATTCATTTGTCATTCTAAAACAACAGTTTAGTGGCATGACAAGACAGTAAGTAACAATTTAACAATCACTGTTATGGGACAACGACGACTAAAGATGACTAAAATAGTAATTGAATAGTGTGTGTTTACATATACAACTAGAAAAGCACTTGGAAACTGCATAACTGCGCCAAGCCTAGTGTGACGGGCGACGCAGTCTAGACAGCCTACTGGTGTGCAGTCCACGGCAACAGCCACATAATAACCGTATCTCCCAATGGTGAACAATGTGTTTAAAAACTCCTGGATCCAGACTGTGGTGCAAATCGGCACCCAAATGTAATCATTTTCTTCATGGGCCCATGTGAAACCTTGCCAAAAAAATTTCACGTAAATTAGTTCACAACTTTTTGCAAACAGTTGCTAACTTAAAAAAACACAAACAGACAAACCAATGCCACGCAAAACATGACCTGCTTGGCGCAGGTACTGAACCAACGGACATTACCAGTACTTACCAGCAGTAACGAAAACGACATTCTCATGTTCGTCTCTTTCAACTGATCCATCTGCCTTCACTACAATCTGTAGATTGTCACCGTTGACGGTAATTACCGCAGTTTGCCTGAAACACAGAAACAAGGCTACAATGTAAATGCTCTGCAAAACACCACAATATGAAGGTATGACGATGACAAGTAGAGGTTTCAAGTACAGTAAAACTGAAGGCCGAGTATTTTTGTCTGGCAACTGGACCGCCTATTCTTGCGGCTGCTGGATAAATAGTGTTTGAGGATATTTGTCCATCCGGCAGCCGTGATCCACTGTTTCGGCAGATGGAGCCATCACACCCTAACCCTAGGACCCACGACCGCATGCCTGATCCTTAACGACCCATGAGGCCCCCAATTTTTACAATTAACCCTAACCATAACCTTCGGACTATTGAGCAGCCGCAGGGAAATAGCTCGGTTTGCTGACCGCAGCCACTTCAACTGATAGTTAAATGTTTAATTTCAACAAACCCGTCAAGGTTGGTAGTGCCTTAAAACACGTGTGTCACACCTCTCACAGTTGTCAAATTACACATACATTACATTATAACTCCATCGGCAAACGAGAATAACACAGGAGGCTGCCTGGCGGTACAGATAACTTGGATTACTCGGCCTTTTCAACGCTTACATTAAACAATCAGATGCTTAATAATGTTTTATACTCAGAATAGCAGTTAACACTACATACACAACGAAGATATGCAACAACAGTTTACAAACAGTCCAACAAGCAAACTTACACTTTGCCATCCGCCATATTGGTTTCATGCAGTAAACCGGCTCCAAAAACGGTTTGCTAGGTTTAATCCGAACCAGTTTAGGTTTGACAAATGGAGTGACAAAAAAACCCAGTTTCAGTTCGGTTTGGCAAATGGATTACGCCCTCAATCTGGAAAGCGACGAGGTCGCCGTACCTCGCGCCGCGGTCTAGGTGACTGAACTTAGCTGGGGGAACACCGGCCATGGCTTCTGGCGTGGTCGTCGCGCCACGTTCACCACCATCAGCTGCAACAGATTACTTTTTCATTTTGTGAATAGAATTGCATATATTTACATTACTAATATGCCGTAATTGCAAAACGTTTATAATTGAAAGGAATTTTTGGTGGAAACATAATCTGATTTAAATTTCAAAGAACAACTTAAATCCCCAAACAACGGATTTTTTAATTATTATTTTAAAAATAACGATTTACATCAACCCCGTTTGGCACACACACCTTAATTCAACACTGGATAAGCTGTCTTCCTGGAACTCTTCATTGTCGTCAGTCAGTAGTGATATGTAGGTTTCGTAAGCAGTCACAATGATGCCACTGCAAACCAACAAGCATCACTGTTATATTATGTCTAATATATTAACACATCCTATCACAACGTACAACAGTGCACATGACGGACAAAACGGCAGGTGCAGGCAAGTAGCCAAACTGCGCTACAGTGTCAGGCAAATACTGAGAGTTCTTGCGATGAATACAAACAGTAAGCCCTTATAAGTTATCACAAATGACAGTGCACCATCATTGCACACAAGTGCTTAAATGTTAGCTGAATGTTCTGTTTATGTTGGAACAAATGTTACGGCATTTTCGCAATGAGCACTGAATGGCTTCTACAGATGGAAATTGGGAGATGTTCAGCTGTATATGTGCAAGTGCTTTGTGTTGTTGAGTATGGTGTTAGCATTTCAGTTACGAACGTCTCGTCAGTGTGATTGCTTACATGGCAAGGGCAAGTGACAACGATTCCATAATCAAGTTTTTTATGTTTCGACTACCCAGCTGAATGAGTACTTGTCTTGATAGTGAATCATTATCTCGATTTATTGCGCCCAGACGTTGAACCTTTTTAATGTCCTCCTCGATGAGACCCATGTTGAGTCAATTCAAGAACTGCTGACAAAATCTGGTGTCCTCTCTCAATCGAGTTGCTCCCATCACTGAATTGTTTTCTGGAATGATATTGTTACTCACTTCCATGGTTCTCTGCAGTTCAGCTAATTCATCTGTAATATGACTTCTTGCCTTCTTTTTTACTGTATCGTCCACAACATTTCAAAACGAATTATCAATTTTCTGTATGGTGTTTTTAATTCTCTTTATTTCTTTCTCTGTCTCGGTCTGACTCTCTTCAAATTTGCTCATCACTTCCTGCTTCACAGTATCTCCCACAACGTTTCTAATTGTGTGTCCTTAATCTTCTTTATCTCTGCATCTGTCTCCATTTGCCGCTCCTCTAAGCTACTCATTTTGTACTGCGGTTTGCCATTTGCCAACGCTCTTTAACATCTTCACTGCATGTGAATTACACTTCTTACAAAACCAGTTTATCTCTTCAATCTTACTTAGTACACTATCCTATACGCTTCATCACTGACTCCTTCACATGCAGCATGGTACCACGTGTCACACAGCTGACACAAAATACCCAGGTCCTTCTCCATCACAGCCACCAGTGGGGTCCCAGGCTAACCAACAATTTCAAAGTTCTGGACTCAGTCAAGATGATTCTGACGGCTCCCCCACCAGATAACTGGAAGAGACCACCAGGGCGTCCTCGTATCATGTGGCTGAACACTGTCGAGCACGATCTGAGAGCCTACAACCTCAGACAGAAACGAAGAAACATATTTTTTCATATTTTTTAGAAGATGCGACTTTGCGCAGCAGCTCATTGTTCACAGAAACATACGCATGAAACTCTATGCAAGACAGTTTCTTTAGATTATACTTTGTGAGAAGAATTCCTCTGACTGAGTCAACAGACAGTCTGTTTCTGTCTTTCGTCCACTGTGCGTTGATCAGGGAAAACGCTCTTTCAACGTTGGCATTGTGCCCGGGAATGCAAAAGAAAAATTTGCAAATCTTCAACAGCTCTGAAAAACAGTTTTCATTTGCACAGCTTTGAAAGTACGAACACCACTGTTCATGAAGGAGACTGTCAAAATACTGTTCATCTTTCTGTCCTGCGAATGACTTCAAGTTGCAGTACTGGTCAAACAACTGAACATCGTTTACACTGACACCCTTTTCGTTCAGATAGTGTACACAAGGCAACAGATCATCGAATACACTGTTTTTCACTGTGTTTAGAAACATCCGCTGAAAACACTGAAAGTCATCGAAGGGCGTCATCCATTTCTCCAGATAATCAGTGCATCTTTGGTACACAGACTGAATCTCGGTCGCGAATGTCTTGCATTCCGCATCCTTGCCATCTTCTCGCAGCCTCTTCAAAAGTTTTTTCACTTTTAGTTAAAGAAAATTTTCACTCTTTCTGTTTAAAAGAATTTGCTTTGTCGAATGCAGTATGCTGCAAACCTCCACAACCGACATTTCTTCCCTTTCAATGGCGGCAATTTTCGTCTGAAAGACTGACATAAGCGAATGCAGAAACCACAAGTACACTTATGAGAAACTGTTCACGAAAAATTTTTTGATCAACAATGGTGGCTGACTTATGCTAAGAAAGCTTCAGTGCTGGAAATAACTGCAGCATCCTCTCGATTGCTGGAAATAAACTGAGCCACCTGGTTTTGCTGTGATACAGCAACTGCTGATAATTAACATCAACAAATTCACAAAAATCTTTTAGAGCCTCCGTGCGAACGGTATACACTGCAAAATAGTTGAACACTTTCAGCACAATGGCTTCAACATCAACTGGCATCAAATCTGCGCCGTGCTGAATACAGTTGTGAAGAACATGGGCCGGACATCCAAGACCTACAAGCGGCTTTTTCAGCATCACTTTCAACTGTGAAAACACGTTCTTGCCGTTCTTGCCGTCTTTCCTGTTGATGCCTCCGAAATTTACATTAGCGTTGTCTCCTGCAAACGCAAAGCATTTGGACTGTATTTTTCGAGGGTCTCTGTCAGCTATGTCGATATGTTTCAGATGTTTCATTTGGTGTGCTTTCCAACGCAAGCAGTTTTGTCTGGATTCCACCAGCCTTCCAATCAAAGTACTGAATGATAATTGGGAATAGTTTCTATGCACCATGATTACTGGCATCTGTTGCTATTCCAATGCAGCTAATGTCATTTAGCGACTTTACAACTTCCGCAACCGTGTGGGGACCAATAACATTGTTAATGATTGCTTCCGTTTTTGTTCTCGCACATGTAATGCTGTTAGCAATTTGAGAGTCAGCAAATAGTTTACGCATGAGACCAGTGCAATCCATCGACTTGTATGACTGATGATGAGTGACAGTGTGAAATGCTAACGTTGCTTCAGCAGCACGAGCCTTCACAGATTCCGGCGAGTGTTTTGGTTGAAAAAATGCAGTGACTTTTGCAGATGAAGCAGATGTTCTCACCATGTTTCTGTGTTTTTCGCTAGCAACATGTCGTTCTAAATCAGTGCTACCCTTGTTTGCAACGGACACGTATGAATCACAGACCAGACACTTTGCTTTGTTTTCGTTGCATCCGTCACCAAAGCACGGACACTTTGTCTTCATGTGATCAGAAAATTTGCATTTTCTCTTGCTAACGTTACTGACGGCCGACTCGGACATCTTAAACTAAAAATTTCGGGCAGAATACGTAAAACAAATAAACAAGACAAAACATGGCGACGCCGTCACGTGACAAGTCAAATACGGTCCTACTAATCACCATGTCCATATCGAACACGCGTCGAGCGGACGGTCCCGTCTCTAATTACTGTTTACGAGTTTACGATTAAATCTGTATACACAATAGAGATGATATTGTGCCATTGCAACCAACAATGTGGGCAAGTCAGTGACTGAGAAAAGCCGGACATTTT
>Ga0136654_1000638_pt1 | contig 10215 bp, 5 predicted proteins | sample InaspJWI70metaG_FD_94865 | JGI IMG/M metagenome (GOLD analysis project Ga0136654, IMG submission 94865) | Marine gutless worms symbiont microbial communities from Oahu, Hawaii - Inanidrilus sp. 1 OAHU.JWI-70 metaG (version 2) | ecosystem: Host-associated > Annelida > Digestive system >... | reverse complement strand
TGTGAGTGGGTGAATGTTTCTTCTGGTACCAGCTCATCCGGGTGGTACCACACAAAGGGCTGATAAAAAAGTGTGTATATACACTGTGGACTTCGAAGTCACTCTGAGACATCAGAATTGTCCTCAGCAGTGTAACTTTACACTGTCTCTATAAATTTCAGAAAAATATTACAAAAAGCAATATTAATTCGTTCAACAATGCGACAACGAAACCATGAACTCCTGCTATTAAGTAACATGCAGCAAGCTAAAACACAGACCATTTTTAAAAATTCACACTGCTAATAACATTTTAGTATGTACAAGAAAAGAGCCATACTAACCGGCAGGAGAATTTGATCTTTTGTCTAAAACAACACAGCATAAACACAGTACTGGTGAAATATGGGCTGACATACATGCTATCTGTGGAGTGACAGAAATGACACCCATAGGCTAATTTATACTGTCTGGTGACAGAGGCATGGAACAGTTCTTTATGTGTTTTGAACATTTTACACTGTTGCTTGGGTGGCAGGAAGGGCATCCGACCTGTAATGAGTGATAGGGTGCTGGCATGGTTGTCTATCTGCAGCGAGGTGCACACTTGCATATGGCCCAGCTGATGCCAACGCCATTCATAGTCTTTTGCTTCAGTAAAATCCAGGCTGGTTTTACCTTTCTGGTACCCGCTCACTCAGGTAGTTCTGGACAAATGGCCGTTAAACGTGTGTTAGTTAGCTAGCTGGTGACAGAGTCACGTATGTGTGAACAACTTGCCTGAGGTTGTTAACCAAAAGCGGAACTAAATCCGTGAAATTACTTTCTGCATAAAGCGTCTGTCTGCACCACCTATACCCAGAGATTGTCTTCCAAAAACATTGAAGGAAAAACCTGCAAACACAGGTTCAGCGAAAACAGCCACTAAAATGGAATTACACGGGTAATAAAATATGGACTGCAGAAGCATTGAAATCAGCAACTCTTTTTACCAAATTCTTTAGAGAACTGTACACATGAAGAAAAATGCAAAGTTCTTCCCAAGCCATGCGGGCCAATACGGCAGTGCAGAGCATATAAGTGTGAGCAACTTGCCAAGTGTCATCATGCAGCCACTGTCTCTCACAGGAAATCAAACTTGCAACTGTAAGTACACAGCTCTGCCATTGTGATAACAGACTGTGAACAGTGAAGAGTAAAACAAACTAAAAAGTTCATTAGGTCGAAACAAAGCTACTATTAAATTATGTAAACCAAAAAGTATGAAATAATACAACAAACTGAAGCCATACTTTTGGAAGTCTTTGTTGGTCCTTCAGGTTTGACTTTTGTCGTTGTTGTGGTGGTACTGGCAGTATCTGTCTCTCTATCTGTCTCCAGAGCAGTAACCTTGGGATGCTTTGTCACACTGGGCCTTGCCTTCTCAGCCCTCGTACTAAGCAACACCAACATTCGTCTATTTTTTTAGTTATTTACTGGCATTGTACATGAAGCATAACAAAATAGAAATGTCTTTTAAAATGTAAAAGAATACAAACAGCACAATGCATTTTCACAAGAACGATGCACACTGTACAGCCACGAGATTGATCAGGTAAATCACAATTATAATCTGGTTTTAATAAAAAATGGTTCGATTTACAACTGCTTTCACTGTGTGCTGCTTAAGCGGATAGCACCAGGACCTGACCAGAGTATCCATTTATCCACGTTTTATATTTTACAATGTATCTAAATGGGACCAAACAAATGATATCCATTTCCAATATCCACTTGGGGAGGTTTGACTGTAATTAATAAGACAGATTACCTGCAGCAAAAAATCTGTAATCCATAATTATTTTCAAAAATGTTAAATAACTTGATTAAAAGTGCAACTCTACTTAACATACCGTTTCAGGTTAAGTTTGCATGTAAGCCGTTCGAGAACAAATTCACCGGTTTTGTGATTGATAATAAGTGCAAAGTCTTTCTGAGATGGCTGCTTACTGCCACAGTAAACTGTCTGCTTGGTACTTGAGCCCTGTATCAAAACAGAGAGCATTCACTTAACAACTTGTAACTACTTGTAAAACACATAGGGTGGATCAATGTTACAGAAATTTACGGTTGCGATGCAATCTCTATGTTGTGTGGCAATACAGAATACAATTGGCACTGTATGAAGTTAAGTGATGAAGATATGAGTGATGGAGATGAGACTGGAAATGACCCAGTGAATCACTGACTCAGATCTGAGACCACTGAACATTGGTCCTTCCTGCATGTGGAAGAAGGCAGCCTTTTGAGAACACTGGTGTTTGACTGTGGACATGGCTATGCTCAAGAAGATTATGCCATGAAGAGAAGAGATGAAGATATGTCATATTATTCATATAAAATTGAATTAGTAGGTACAAGAAAATGTCACATCATCGTCTGTATGATCACCACAACAACAAATATTTCTCGTGGATGGAAAACAACAGGCATAGATATGTAACAAAAGAAATTACATCACTGTCACCCTTTCCTTCAATGCTTTGACACTGTTGTCTGAGTGACAAAATGGAACAGTAGAAGAAAAACAACTGATCAAGGTTCACCCAAAAAATGTCATCAAACAGGAAGTGAGGGTGGCGTTGAGCACAAAACCTTGGTACAAAAGCTACAACTACAACTACCACTACATGTTAAATGGCCTCTTTTCCAGGAAAACCTGGGTAAGTCAGTACCAGAAAGGTAAAATCAGTCTGGATTTCAATGAGACAAGAGATGATGGGGATGGCAGTGGCATCAGCTGGACCACATGCAAACAATCTACACCTTGCTCCAGGCAGACAACCACATCAACACAACACCACATATTTTTACAGGCCAGATACTCTTCCTGACAGCCAAAACCAACAGTGTCAAAGCACTGAAGGCACTGGTACAAAAGCTAATGTCTGTATTCACTGATGTTTAATGTTAACTGAATAGCACATGTTACCTATTACAGAAGACAACACAAAGCAAGCCAAAGGTGAACTATCATTCTTGGCAACAAAAATAGCAGCCGCAACAACATATTATTTTCTAGTTAGCAGAGTGAAAGTAAACTAACTGACCTCTATATGTGGAACAGTCACCTTAACCTTGTTGCCTTGTTCAATGTCAATAACAGCCGGCTGTGAAGTGTCAATAGACGCCGGCTTGAAGTCAACTACAATCAGTACAGCCATCAATATTCACCAGCTCTTGCATGGACACGATCGGTTAGTGTTTTTACAATTACAACCACCAAATTATTTCAAGGAACACATTTACTTTCTTAGTACCAGACGGTTATATAATAATGTATACCTACGTCAAAAGCAGTCCGCTAACATTTATCAGTATATTTTATCTGTTTGCTCGATGTCTGCAGTTGACTTGACTAAGGTCAATTTTCAAAAGTTATTTTTTCGTTTTTAAATGGCCCATAATTTTAAAAATAAATATTACAACAATGATGTGTGCGAGTGGTGACGACAACAGGTTACGAGATTACGCTTTTGGAAACAATGTGCTATTTTGAATGGCAACATGAAACTTCAGGCTATCTGTTAGTACCGGGGACCTAGGTTTAGGAATAAGTCGGGTTTAGGGTTAGTGTTAGGGTCCCTGGAACTAACAGGTGCCAAACTTCATTCTAGCCAATTATTCTACCAGTCAGTCGGCAGCATGCAGTACTTACAGTACATGGAGTGAAACGCCAGACAGCCGTCCGCATCAAAACTTCGTCCAAGTTTCAACTCGTGCACGTCTCCGTCGATCGCCAGCTTTTCGCTCATGTCGTCACCAATAATTCTCGTCACAAAGGGCAAACTAAACTGCTTTGGCTACTGAAACATTAAAAACGAAACTTTCCGACAATTAAAAGTTCAAAACATAAACAACGTAAAATATCTAACGAAACCCTCGTTAAAAAAAATTAAATTAGGGATTCGCGAATCGTTTAATTTGCCATTCGTTTAAATAAGAACGTTTCCGGGCAATTAACCGTTTACACGAATGTTTAAACGAAAACGGCGGCGAACGATGACAGACAAAATGTTTAGTCATTAAAAATCTGTTCATTAGATAACCAGCCCTAAATGCAGCGTTGGAAACTTAAGATTTCCATTGGCATCGCATTGCGCATCGCACAATCCCTATAGGTCTATAGTCTATAATTATGCTTACCAGAATGCTTACCAGACGAGGCCTCCCCATACCGGATTGGCCTCCGGAGTTTATTGGACGAAGTCCAATCACAAACTCATCTTGATTCATTCTTCGTACAGTACAATTACAAGTCGATCACTTGAGCACAAATTCTTCTTTGATCCACATCCTTTGCAATTGAGATTTAAAACTGTTGACCGATGCTGCACAAACTGTTGAATTTTCCAGACTGTTCCACCAGTTTATTACTCTTTCTGAGAAAAAGTGAAGACGGAGACTATTACTTCTCTTCTTTTTCAATTTCTAATCATGTCCACGAGTTCTGCTACGGTGCTACCATATAGTCCACTTCAAAGAAGGTTTCTAATTTCAATGATGACAGACCATGGACCATTTTGTACTCTATCGAATCAGCTCTGATTCTTCGATCTTCGAGTGACCATAATTTCAGTTTGGCCAATCTGTCACCATATGTAATCCGGTATCATTCTTGTTATAAAACGCCTCTGTTTTTTTCAATCAACTATCCTTCTCATAATAAGGTGACCAAGCTGATGTACAAAATTCCAAGTGTGGTCTTATATAAGTGATTTATAAAAACAGAACAGATTTGCAGTATCTTTATGTTTAACTGTACGGTTGAGAACTCCGAGTAATTGTATGCTTTTGAGTATGCCTGGAGACATTGCTGTGAAGTTTTGAATCCTTGGCTTGTCCAAACTCCAAGATCCTTCTCATCAGTAACCACGTAAAGTTTGCAGTAAGGCACATATTATAGTCATATTGCAGATTTGATGAACCAAAATGCATAACTAATGGTAGGGCAATTTCGTCAGTACGAGCCACTAGATTAATAGCACATATCACTCGCAATCATTTAGGGCTACTGTCAGCAATTAAAGTTACTTTAAAAATGTTTAATCCAAGTCCAACGTCCTAAATCGTTGCATACCAAAGCGCTTTAAACGTGTTTGAATAATCTGACAGTATCCTGCCGATTTCATAGGCCTAATCGAAATTCTCACTGGGTTGTAATGGGTATTATATAAGTCCTTAGGAGGTTGCTAGTAAATATTGTTGTATTTGTGAATAAAATCACACAGAATGATAATAATGACGCGACAGTGTTCGTTCACAAAAGCACCTCACCGCAACACATGACGAAATATCCATGTGCTGCCATTTTAAATTAATTTTAATTTAAACGTTTTCCATAGTTTAGGCTAAGTATTCTAGATTATAAGCTATGAACCGTACTGCTTTAACCATATTGCCGTGATGCATAAGTCATCACACAGAAGCATGACGCTCTTTCCCTACGACGGCTGAGCGTCCTGTTTTTTTCTAATCGATAGGCTACATCAGTATTACACTCGCTACTCGCTAGGTGTATAAGGCTATGCAACGGCCCAATTAAACCACAAATCGACAACACTTTATTATGACTATCAGCAACGTGGTCTCTGCCTAGAAATGATCTAATAATATTAACAAAAAATTCATGATTTTCTTGCCAATTGCTTCAAGAGTTAATCACAAAATTAATGCCACAACGACTAACAGTAGCCACGTGCCAGCAACGTTACGCCGGCCGCGTCCGTAGCTGAAAGCGTAAAGCATCGGTCAGGTGTCCGTCCGTCCGTCTGTCCGTCTGTCCCGTGCATTTCGGCCCTTCTGACCGACGACCAATAGGCCTACTCTTTGTCGTTATTTATCCACAGGTTAGTCAAGACGACGACACAGTCTGAAAAACGCGCCAAATATGTCACGTGACCGCGTGTCTCGAAAGCATCACGGTCAAAGCAAATTTCAGTAGGCCGCATCGCATGCACTCAGGGCATAGACGTGTTACAATGTTACACATGTAGCGAGATCTGTGTGTCTGTCTGTGGGACAGATTGTAAGCCCCAAAAAGGAAAGGCAGCCCAGTCGATTACCGAGCGTACGATTCCGGAGCTGATCCCGGTTCTCGGCAGTCAGCCTGCAGTTGATGTGAGTAGGCGGTAAGCTGCCATTACTTTAATACCGCTGCCAGGTCTACAGTTACCCCCGCAACCCTTAAGAGGGCTCCTACCAATTTCGCTGCTTGGTGACCAGAGGCACAATGGGTGCGAACAGTTTACCTAAGACTGTTACCCGACAACGTCGCGGCTGCGATTTGAACCCGGGCCCTTCAGCGCCTGAGTCTGAGGAGCCACCCCGTAAGCCCTACAAAAGCAGAAAAACCGATCGATGTGCCGTTTGGTTATGGACTCAAGAGCCACGTGATAGGTGGGTGCCCAGTTTCTCGGACAAGAACGAGCCATTTTGAGGGCTATCTCCAGGCCACTGTAAAGTATAGGAAATATCCGGCGTGTGCTCGATATTCTCAACCTTATTCGGGAGGTGGCAGCAGCAGCGATGCGGCCTTTCGCTGTCGGCACTGCTGCAACTTGCTAGTATTGTCGCAGTTCAGCCGCTGGCGGTTGTCGAGCTGGCGACGTCGTTTCTTAGCAGGTCAACGTCCAGCCAGCGCTGATTGTTTAAGGTCATCTCAAGGTCATCGCCGTGTCCCTGAACTTGACCTTCGACCGAGTTTGCTGGCTGACCTTCGCCCTGAGCGTCGCGGCGGTGCCGCTGGCGACGACTAAAGGTGAAAGTGATCCATTTGCGTGCAGACGCGCTGTCCGGAGCAGTTGGTTCAACCTGGCACGTAGCCGCGGATGCTGAGAACCTGTCGTTACTGGAGGTATGTCGACGACTGGACCTGGAGCAGCGTTTTTCCACCTTGGACTTCCTTATCAGTCGCACACTTGAGCCTGCAGTCTGGAAGGCCTCTGGATCGCGTGGAAAAGTAGGTCAAGGTCAAGGGGCGTGGTTCAAGGTCCCTGGGCGAGGATAAAGGTCACTGGACATGTTTCAAGGCCAGGGAAGGGCTGGAGGGCCTTCGTGTCGCGTGGATGTGTGGCTGAAGGTCACTGGAAAAGGTTCAAGGTGGCAGGGCGTTGTTCGAGGTCAGTGGAGTGGTCTGGAAGGCATCTGTGTCGCCGTGGTTGGAGCGATGCTGTGGAGTTGATCGTCGACTGTTGGCTGTCGTCTCGTCCGTCTCGTCCTCGCTGAAGCGGCTGACGTCTCTTCGCTTTCGTTAGCCAGGTCAGCGCTCTGATTCTCTGGTCGAAGTTCTAATGCCCCGCGTCTGCAGTCTCGTCCTCACTGAAGCGGTAGGTCGAGTTACGTACAGTCACGTCTCTGTCGCGGTCGTCATTCCCACTGGCATCAGCCCGCGGCGTCACGCACGGCAACAGCACCGACGCCAGACCCGGACCACTGGAGCTTCGACCCGCGGCCCTGCGGTTTCGACCCAGGGCTTAAATATCTTCGACATGGGACATCAGAACTTTGACTCGGGTCTTGGGAGCTTCGACCCGAGTCTGCAGCTTCCATCTGGATCACTAAAGCTTTGACCAGGGAAATTACTGCTTCGACCGGGGCCATTAGAGCACCGATTGGTTCTCAATACTTTCGGTTTTGGGTCGTGGAGCTTTGAGCACGGAAATTACTGCTTGGGCCCGAGTCTCGGCAGCTTCAACCCGGGACACTGGAGCTTCTTCTGCCACCTGGCGAAGCGACTGGAACTACTCTGGTCCTGGCTAGGGCAGCCCCGGGCACTCCCGCTCCCAGGACAGCCGCCGCCGGCTGGATCTGGAGTTCGACGGCCGTGGGAAACCCGGAGTGGGGAAACCCGGACTGACATCCGCCGTAGGTGCAGGTGTCGTAGCCGCTTCGTCGACTGAAAGCATATCTTTCCTGCTCCACGGCCGCCGCCATCTTGCCTTCGAGGTCACGTGACTCCAAGCTGGTACTCGACGACGTAGTCAGCCTGCACGAAAACAGTCTCAGAGTCAGAGCCTGCGCAGTCGACATGATGACGTCACTCGTTTTTTTCAGAATGACAGCCAAAATAACGCAATCGACAACAGCAGACTTCGCCCCCATGCGACGTTCTCACGCAGTATCGGATTCAAGAGGTTCGCCAGGTTCCGACGAATTCATCTTGCGCCTGCAGACACTGTGTGAAACGCCGTCTATCTATAGCTATATTATTTACATCGTAAGAATAACGCACTGAGCATCCGTCTCTGGAATAGCCGTCAAATTAACACAGTAGGATGTCCTGTCACGAAAATTTCTATTTTCGTCATATTTACCACTTTCAACAAAAAAATAACTTATATCCCAGTATTCAAAAATAACAAAATTGATTTTTCCTGCTTCCATTACGACGCAGTAACACTAATACAAGAAACGTTATCAGTAGGCTTGCTGAGAAAAAAATACCTGCACATTTTAAAGACAATGTTTGAAAAAAACGTTGTCTTACGTTCGCTGAAGGCAGTGGACGGAGAACAGAAGCAACAGTCCTGCCAACATTCCAAGCACGAGACCAATCGCCACCGCCCACGTCAAGCCTGAAATTACACCATCGAAACACCCGCCATTATTATCACTCGATCTTGAAATATAGAGGTCTATAAATTCTAAAGGTTTGTGCAAGCGTACGAACAAAGCCGTTCTGAAATGAAGTTCGCGAACTGGGGATCGCGCGCGGTGAACACTCTCAGTGGGATAAACGCATTCAGAACTGGAGTTTCGTTTAGTTCAGTTCAGTTTATGTGCTGTAAACAAACCTTAACAGTTACAAGGCATTCGAAGATAGCACACTGTAGACGCACCATTGTGTGAAACGAGAGCATGACGTCATCGACAAATCCGGAAGTAAGGTACAGAATAACGCATTGCACTGTTGTCGGAGGAAGATTACGGCTGGCACAAGTAGGTTTTTTACGTTTTAGGTTTTTTTAGGTTTTAAAGAACTAAAATCTGGAAAGGTCCGAAATTAAAGTTTTTTTAAAGTTTTTTTTAAATTTGCACTATTTTTTCTCAGACAAGTTGAAGTTGTTTTTCAAGTTAGTTTGACTAAATCAGCAATTTTATCAAGGTATGTGTAGTTAATGCCGCAGCTGGATTTCTAACGTAATGTCTGCAGCGTAGGTGGGCTATACCTATAAGCGCTGTACAAAATATAAAATTTTAAAAAACCTGTAAAACTTTAAAACGTTTAAAACCTAAAGAAAAACCTAAAAACTTACATTGTTTTCTTCAAAACTAGTTTCTTCCAGCTCTGAGGAAAACCGAGCCACGGACACAGTTATGGAAATTTCGTGAATTTTGGGCGTGTTGTTTTTGAGATACGCGAGCGAGAAATAGCCACAGACAGACAACAATTTCATCGCAATTCTTTGCACTCGTCCCGGGATGAAGTATGGGAGGTTAAATTAACCGTACCAGTGGTTAAAATAAACCACGAAAGGAAACTACACGTAAAGAGCTTCAGCTGCGTAAAAGCAGAGCCCAATGGCGCGCCATAGATATCATATTCATCGCATACATTGTTCAGTGAAATGTGGAAATCTATGTAAAAGAAAAGCACGTCTACTGGCCTCTCAGTTTGTTTTGGCGAAAACTTCTGACGTCAGAGCCGTTGACGGCAACCGGCGTAACTTCTGCGTACAAACATTCACATCACGTCAACGCTTCTTACAGCTTTTAGAGCTGGTAAATCAGGCAATCGTAGACATCAGACTCCGCGACCAGTTTGGTGCTGCCCTCTGGTGGGTCACTTTTAGTATGCGTCGCTATGTCAAATCCACGCTGCCTCCTGTGGAGTCACTCTGAGTACCCGCCCTTTTCGCGTCGCCCTTTTCTGGCCATTATGTGCAAAAATGACGCCATCAACAAAACCGGAAGTAAGTAATGTGTCGCAACTCTGCCAGGGAGGACTGAGCCACGGCCATAAGTAATATACATAGGCTACAATTTTGGCGAACATCGTATGTGCCGTTCTGGAGATATGCTCGCGGACACACCGACAAACACACACACACACAAACAAACAAACAAGCAAACACGATACATAGAGTGACAGTGACGTAATTTTGTTCCATGTCAACGCCAGTTGATTTTTGCCGCCATCTTGTACGTAAAAACTCTGGGAAATGTTCGTCTCTGTGATATAGCGCTTAAATACAC
>Ga0136654_1000637_pt1 | contig 10217 bp, 6 predicted proteins | sample InaspJWI70metaG_FD_94865 | JGI IMG/M metagenome (GOLD analysis project Ga0136654, IMG submission 94865) | Marine gutless worms symbiont microbial communities from Oahu, Hawaii - Inanidrilus sp. 1 OAHU.JWI-70 metaG (version 2) | ecosystem: Host-associated > Annelida > Digestive system >... | reverse complement strand
GGTTATCGTTGCTGCCTTCAGTGCTTTGATGCTGTTGGTTGGGCGGCAGGAAGGGCATCCGGCCTGTAAAAAACTGAGTGGTGAGGTGCTGGCATGGTTATCTGTCTGGAGCGAGGTGCAGACTTGAATACGGCCCAGCTGATGCTAGTGCCACTCACTGTCTGTTGCTTCCGTAAAATCCAGATTGGTTTTACCTTTCTGGTACCAGCCCACCCAGGTAGTCCCGGAAAATGGGCCTTTAAACGGGTGTGTGTGTATGTGTGTGTGTGTGTGTTATCGTTGCTGTCAGTTGGCACACATTGATCAAAGAGACTCGGCGGAATTGCTTAAGATCGGCATCGTCCCGTTTCTTCCTCTGCGATATTCTTTGGATGCCGAAGAGAGACACGATGCAGTAGTGAAGGAGATTTGTCGACGGTGCTGAGCTGCATAGAGTTATCTGGAAATAAGTCGAGAATTCTCCCAACATACTGTTACTGCTACTTCTTTTGTTTTTACGAACACTAACAGGCTAAATATCTTCAGGTCCAGATGTAGCCGAGTGGTTAGCGTGCTGGACTCAGGCGTAGTAGGGCCTGGGTTCAAATCGCAGCCGCGACGCTGTCGGGTAACAGTCTTGGGCAAACTGCTCACACTCACCTCGCCTCTGTTCACCAAGCAGCGAAATTGGTAGCAGCTCTCTTAAGGGTTGCGAGGGTAACTGCAGGCCTGGCGGAAAGTAATGGCAGCCTACCACAGGGTTTATGACTCACGTTACCTGCAGGTTGACTGCCAATAATGGGGATCAGCTCCAGAACCCTATGCTCGGTAATTGAGTATGGGCTGCCTTTACCCTTTTTTATTGGATTTAAGGGGGCCCAGACCACAGGCCTCGAACCAAACCGTTCATATTTTATTTCTTGCTAATGACTTTGCTGTGGCAATATGGAGAAAAGTGTCTGGCCTTTGAATTTAGCCTTTGTGTTGGACGTTATGCATTGAAGGTACTATACAAGCGTGATCCTTATACTGATAATAAGTTAATTGATTATTATACTACCATATTCAGTTTTGTTACTTACTAGTTACTAGACCTGCATTTTAGCTTTTACAGTCTCCATTTATCGACCCACAATTAAGCTGGGGCTCCGGTTTCCCACCAGCTAAATCGGGTGCTGACAGAAAAAAAGTCTTTTCATCGATTGCCAGAATATTTGTATTAGATGATGCTTTTGGCTGGTGCAGTTTGATGTGTGATAACTTTAGGAAACTGACCGGTCGTGCATAATGGGCAGCAGCAGTATTGTTTGTAAGCATCGTCTGAGAACTAGGTTCTGAGCATTGACATGCAGTTGTAATGGTCATGTGTTTACTGCATTTGAGGCAAAACGATATACTGACACAGTGTTGAGATTTCACTGTTGCCACGGAAATATTTATTAGGTCTATTATGTGTTCTGTTGGACAGTTTTGTATCTTTTGCTAACTACAAAGAATTTTGCGTTTGATTCAAATGTTATCAGTGCTTCGTTTTTTTAACTTTTTTTGGCTTTTTCGGCTTTGGTGATATTTGACCTGTTGTTGACAGCTTTCAGCAACTGGTACAAATGATGTGATTGTGGTACAGAATGTATTGTAGAAGCAACTTCACGACAGTGTTCAGTAGAGTAACATGATGGTTATTCATTGTGTTTGTCTGTAGTATTGTTAACTTGCCACGCCGACACTTGAACACACGCTCGTGGAAAATCCTGGAACAGACTTAAAATAGGTCCTGGAAAACCTGTTGGAATGTTATGTACGAATCCTGTTTTTGACTAGTTGTCGCCTGCTGTGAGCACTCAACCAACAACTATTTCTTTGCATCTGACGTGAAATGTCCAGGAACAGTCGATATTGCATGTCGTTTATTCACTACGTAGGTAGAAATACAGTAAAAAGAATAAAGACAGATAGGACAGACAGACTACGATCTACACAATGACTTAAACTTAGAATAAATGTCACATCGTAGACAGTCACGATCAATCATATTGCAATCGATATTGCATGTCATTTATTCACTACGTAGGTAGTCCAAACATAATATTCGGATATTGTACAAGAGTTGAATTTTTCTTATTTGGCCAAGTTGCCGCCTGCTATAACATACCTTTTGTAAGCTGATGATGAAGCGATGTTTTCAAGAGTTGCAGTGTTCGGTGTTGCCTTGTTCTGTACAGATGCCGTCACTTTGTGTGTGTTTGTATGCTTTGAATCAGGACGTTTACCTCATCATTATAGTTTTTCTGTGCTGTCAGTGAAGTGTTGAAAGAAGTTTTCGTATGATGAGTGACATCGTAGTTATTGCTGGGCTTTCGCGTTAGTTTGGTTAGTGTAAAAAACTGAGTGGTGGGGTGCTGGCGTGGTTATCTGTCTGGAGCGAGGTGCAGACTTGCATATGGCCCAGCTGATGCCACTACCACTCGCTGTCTCTTGCTTCAGTAAAGTCCAGATTGGTTTTACCTTTTTGGTACCGGCTCACCTGGGTAGTCCTAGACAAAGGGCCGTTAAACGGGTCTCTCTTTTGGGTTAGTTCTGAATTGAAAAATTTCGCCAGGGCACGTCAGCTTTGTTCCGCCTACGGTGCCAGTTGTACTTTATGTCGACGGACTGGAAGGCGTCAGCCTTAAATGTCCGCATCCACGTCAGAAAGTAGTTTCCAATTGTTGAAACTTCCACTTCCAGTATTTATCCAGTCTATTCTTGAAACAATTCACAGTTGGGGCCTTCACCACGTGTTGAGGTAACTGGTTCCAGAAATCAATTACTCGGTAGCTGTAGAAATGCTTTCGAACATTTAGTCTAACACTTGGTTTGAACAGTTTCAAACTGTGACCCTGTTAAGGCATATCTGGAGTCACTGACAGAGAAGAACTGGTTCGGATCGATTCTTTCCTTGTGAGTTAATAATTTATACATTTCAATTAAGTCAGCATGCAGGCGTCTGGTTTCAAGTGTCGTTAGACCCAAAGTATTTAGTCGTTTAGTGTAGCTGATTTTGCACAAACTGTCAACCAACTTTGTCGCACGACGCTGAATCTGCTCCGAACAAGCTAGGCCTATATCTTTCACTAAACTGGGTGACCAGCTCAGGACACGGTATTCTAAATGTGGTCTGATGTAAGCTTTATATAGGATTAAGAAACTCCTTGTCAATGTACTTGAAGTGCCGCCGTGTCAAACCCAGCGTTGAGGCGGCTTTTGCTGCTGCTCTACCACTATGTAGTGAGGGTTTGAGCCTTCGAGGTCTGAAGTTATATAGACTCCCAGGTCTCTCTCTTCATTGACTGTCTGTAACAGCTTCCTTACTTAGTTGATCAAACTTTGTGTACCACACGATGGGAAAACATTTGTTGCGACCTAGGGAGTAGCACTAGCAAAGCGATATAATATGCTATTACTCGGCGTCATTTGGCCAAGAAACCAATTCGCGTTACTTACTTATATTCCAGAACACCTGCGCACGTGACCGATTTGTTTTCTCACCTGCGCCACAGGTAAGAAATAACAACAAGATGGAAGGTGAGTGATTGTCGTAGTTTGCGAAGGTAAACCGACAGAGTTTCGACAACAAGAAACGATGAAGCTGTGGCCGGGCAAGCGTTACGTCCTGCTTACTGCGCTGATACTGGATCTTCTCAGCTTCGTTTCGCTGATTATCGCCTTCTCGACGCCCTACTGGTACATATCGTGGCCGCGCGTCTACTCGGGGTTCCGCAATATCGGCCTCTGGGAGGCCTGCTTTGCTGGACTCGTGCTCGATCGCGACCCAACGCAGAAGTCCTACCACGGATGCTGGTGGATTCTGGCTCCTGAGTTGTGGAACATCAGACGATGGGTCATGCCACGTACGTATACCTTTTTCTTGTTCTGCGCGTTCGTGTACAACACTTCACATCACGTAGAGGAAACGGATGCAGGCCTTGACGGGCCTATGTATCTGAGAAATAAACTTTACGATAAAACTTTAAAATCACAAAATTACTACTCTAATATGCTGCGGTAAGATTGCGTAAGATTATGGTAAATCTGCACAATAGCTGGCTAGATTATTTACGTTTGGCAGTGTTAGGGTTGATGTTGATATTCTTCTAGAAAACTGAAATGTAATAAATTAGCCCGGTGGGTAAAATGCAGATCTGCGGATGTCAGATGTAACATGCAGATGTAGTCTGCACTTGTTATAGGTAAAATGTGGATGTGTAGATGTTGTCAGATAGAAAGGAATTATTAATGAAAATGAGATTTTAGATACGATACGAGATGATATTTACGTGCTCTCTCTTGCTTATCAGTTGACCAGAAATTTCTTCTTCACCTTGGACAAATTTTCGCATACTTATGGACATAGCTGGAAGTTAAAGTAAGTAGGATTCAGCACCAACTTGACACAGCATTTTTTCCGTAAAAGGATGACTACATGGTGGAACAGCCTGGACGAAGACACTGTATCGGCTAATAAAGGTTGCTAAGGTGGAAAGATAAAGATGAGTTCACATTTGGACATGATGTCTGATGAACTCCAGTGGCCGAGCCAGTTCCCTAGGGAGGCCAGGTACGCTTAGTCTTCTGCACAGAACCAGAAACTAAAAGGGGAAAAAGTAAAAAGTAAAGATGGATATACTCATTAGTATTCGGTAAACAGTCCGGGGAATCCATGGAGTCAGTCCTGAAGAAAAAGAGAAAGTTATTTTTGCTCGCATTGGTTGACTTACTGAAAAGTGGTTGTTGGTTGTGTGTTGGCAGCATGGTTCGTTGTCGTCCAGATCCTCATGACAATCTGTTGCTGCATTGAAGCTGTTAACGTCGTGATTGTCATTCTAATCTGGCTGCGAACGTCCAAGAAAGACAAGTCTGGTCACGGGGAACGCCGTCCGTCGATCTGCAGGGTCCGGACGACAATGATCGTTGCCATAACAACAAGTAAGTGACCATGTTAGTGTTAGTCTATGACGTTCTGTGTTAGAGACTTAACACAGAACATCCGCAACTCATGAAAATACTGAAAATCTACTGGAGTGTCAAATCCTTTGTAGCAATACTGGAAGTAAGGATTTTAAAGTAATTGATATTACTAGAATTTTTGAAGTGCATCCAGTTCAACAGTTGTAAATTTTTGTTGCTGATAATGAGCATTGGTCAAAGCTCATCATCGTGTGCATTGTCAGTTCGTTCGCATATTGCTTGCTTAGTGCATAGTTCTTCTGTTTTCCACTTTTTTAGTTGTTGGTTCCATGCAGTAAGATTAAGCTCACTTCTGTCAGCAGTCAGCTTTTGAGTGCATATTAAAATAGCTTCTCCTGTAATCATAGTCGTATCATGCGTATATCTACTGGAATTTTATTAGAATGTTTTCTGCAAAAGCAACTGGAAGTCTACCACAAATTAGGTTAGATTTATTTTAGATATTCTCAAACAATTCTATTACCAATCGTTGAACCGTGAACTGATATATGCAAGACCTGGATATGGGATTTACATCCTGTGATCATAGTACAGTTGACATCATTACGAAAATAATGAGTTGGATGTTAGCTGTGCCAAGAAACAGCAGTCCATTGGAAACTGTAACTTTTCAGGCAGCACACACAATTAGAATATTTGCCAGTAAGCCCTGGAAATGGATTAAAGTAGTATAAATGGATGGTTTGCGTGGTGGTCCTGTGATGATATCGATTGTTGGGACAGGAAAGGCATTCATCCTACAAAACACCCAGGAATGTCCACAGGATTTTTTTTAGGGGTCAATGCCCCATTGTCACCTGAGGCGAAGAAATTTTTGAAAATTTGACACTCCTTACTATTCACTCTTAACAGAGCTGTTTTTAAAAGAAAATCTTGAAAATTTGACTACGAAATGGTGCATTCTGAAGTATATCTGAATAAATATGTGGTCAGCATAGCGCCGTTCTCTACACCTGCCTACCCTGATTGCTGTCAGAATATATACATAAACACAGAAAACTGCTCTTTTTTGCATGTTTTCGCTTTTTCATTTTTCATCCATTTTTCCCGGGGGTCAGCTGACCCCATTTGCCCCTATGTGCAGACGCCCACGAAAACACCCGTGTCTTTCAGAACAACTGAAACGCACACACACACACACACTGACGTCGGTTTGCCTAGCTCTGAACCTGTCAGTGGTTTGTGCGTATCTGTTTGCAGCGGTAATGAAGGTGATATCCGTCATCATGTTTGGCCTCGGGGCGGAGTACGACCAGTACTGGATGCCGAACCCCGAGTACAACTACCCACACTTCTCGTACGGCATGGCCATCATCTCGGCCTTCAGTACGATCTTCTCGAGCATGGCTCACCAGGTGTACCACGGCATCGTGCTGCGGGAGTACAGACAGCCTGCAATGCTGCAGCGTGGACCGATGCGGGCATCTTACAACATTTAAGCCGTGATCTATAGTTCTGTCAGAACTGTGTCACAGATTCGCAATGAAACCAGTTTCAGATATACTCTCCCGGGAGCGTAGATCCTATGTGTTTTTCTGGGTCCGGACCCACCCACTTTTTTAGGAGCGGGGTCCGGATAGGCATTGGACCCACCCACTTTTTGAGATGAATTGTTTATTACTGTGTCTGCATCCAACATGACATTGACAGAAGTCAAATATCATTCATAGAATTATGTAAAACATTGAGAACGAACAGTGGCTTAAGGGCTATTATAGCAGACTGTGGAGTTTGGACCCACCCACATTTTTACACAGATCTACGCTCCTGTACTCTCCAAGGTAACAGATGCAAACACAAACAAACGAGGCTATTTGAAATAGTTGCGTGAATCATACCGGCAGTTGAAAGTATGTCGTACGTGCAAAATTCATACAAACATTACTGTTATCGCCCATCAACTGACTGCTGTCATTGTTCACAGATTTCCTTACCCATTTATATATTTTTTGCTTCATTCTCTTTATAAAAAATTTTGGTGAAACCAACATCGAAGCAGGTTTTTGCTGTGTTCACGAAACCGGTTTCAGTTTTACAATGCACAGTTTCACTGGTTTTGACAAATGGATCATGCTCTTAGTTCACTGGCAAACAATTACGCATCGAGACGTGTACATTGCGAAAGCTATTTTGTAGTTGTATGATATCTAACTTGCCAGAAAAGACAGTATGCCTTGTATTACGGCATGTGTACATTGTGAAGATTTTTGTAGTTGGACTGTGTGTTAAATATCCATGTGCCCTGTTGCGGGCCCTAGGGCAATCAGGATAGGCCCATCTGTTTTCAAGCCAGATGTAGTACAAGATAAGGCAACCAAACCTGGCTTTAGTTTTTATGCTTTTGGTATTACAGTATGTTTAAGTTTATCCGTGCATACATGCTTCAGTTGCATTAGGTTGTATGTATCTTCAGTACAACAGGAAGTTTCTGAAAGAAGGTTCTGTTTGTGTCAGCTGGGATGCAAGTCCTTTTTCCATCACAGTTAAGCATGAAACTAATTTATTTCGATTTGATGGCATTTGAGGTCCATGCCTGTCATGTAATTTGCTGGCGAGTTGCTGTTCCTAGTGAAGCTGTTCTAAAGTGTATTTAGTTGCATGAGAAGATTTTTCATATCAAACTGATACTGTTTGTATTATGCGGCTGTGGTGTAAAATCTTACTGACACTTTTGTGGTGTTTCAACCACTCACACACACACGCACCCATTTAACCAACAGTGTCAAAGCACTGAAGGCACACACACACACACCTGTTTAATGGCCCTTTTTCCGGGACTACCCGGGTGAGCCGGTTCCAGAAAGGTAAAAGCAATCTGAATTTACTGAAGCAAGAGATAGTGAGTGGCAGTGGCATCAGCTAGGCCATATGCAAGTCTGCACCTCGCTCCAGACAGATAACCATGCCAGTATTCCACCGCTCAGTTTTTACAGGCCGGTAGCCCTTCCTGCCGCCCAGACAACAGCATCAAAGCACTGAAGGCACAGTTCTATACAAGTATCATAACTGTGTAGCCAGTAGCATCACAGTATGCTGAGGTAACTTAGGTAAGAAACAAAACACAGTCCTTAACTTACTCTTGCTTCACCTCAGTTACAAACCTATTTTATTTTATCCTGTTGCTCAGTTAAATACTGAACCTGCAGGCTGCACTGTGAACAGGAACATGACACTTTGTACGATTGTCTGGGAGAAAATTAGTTTTATCAGTACACACACCCCCATTTAACGGCCCTTTGTCTGGGACTACCCGGGTAAGCTGGTACCAGAAAGGTAAAACCAGTCTGGATTTGACTGAGACGGAGAGTGGCATTGGCTGGGCCATATGCAAGTCTGCACCCCACTCCAGACAGACAACCATGCCAGCACCCAACTGCTCACTTTTTTACAGGCCGAATGCCCTTCCTGCCGCCCAACCAACAGCATCAAAGCAGTGAAGGCAGAAATTAATGACTTTCATCCTTAATGTCACTAACCTTGTTCTTGAGTCAGTCGCAATGGTGTTCTGAAGACATCAGTGCCACAGCAACACTTGAAGAAACATCCATGGTACTCAGTAATGGGCGGAACAGCAGAATATAACAAAAATCAATGATAAATTGATAGAATAGAACGAAACTATGATACCTAACGACTACAGGCCTGTTTGTTTATCTGTATTTTCCTGTACTGTTTTGTTTGTCAGTATCAGTCAAGTGATTGGCTGTGAAGACCGCCTCAGAGATGACCTATACTGTGTCGGGTGGGGCGTTAAACTCTACTCAAACAAACAAAAGCCTGTTTGGATCATAAATGGCGCTAATCACTACCCATTGACAATCTGGTCAACAATGGCCTTGGAGTTAAAAGCCTTCCAATCAAAAGTCGTCTGAATCATAAGTTGTGCTGACAATACTGCGTCAAACCATTTTTTTCTCTCAGATACCTCTGTCTACAGTATGGCATCACACAACTTGAAAAGCGTAACTGTTTTTCCTTACTGATATTACTGTCTGCCGCATAAAGCACCACAGTACATGACGGACTGCTGCATCCACACCTCAGACATTGCTCGCCAGCATCTGCGGTCCGCCGGCTGCCATCAGCTGTTCGTACCGCGACACCGGCGTTTGATGTTTCTGTAGCCGGCCCGGCGGCCTGGAACTCGTTACCCGCGAGAGCTGTCACGTTCCTTTGACAGTTTTTGTTGGGACCTGAAAACTTTTCTCATTTTACTAGCATACACAGCGCATTAGGTGCTTCGCGATTATGCGCTGTATAAATCTACTATTGACACTGACATCACTGAAATGTGTGCACTGTGAATTTAACTCTGAGAAGTGTGAAATCAGTTTAGCTAAAATAATAAAATACAATATGTGTGATTGAACATTAAATACAAAAGTACAAACAAACAGTTAAAACAGCTGCGAATGTCAACAACATGGTTTTACAGCAATATAAACATGGTATTACAGCAATATAAACTGCTAACTGATCACAGTATAGATTATATAAATCAGTAGTTGTTAGAACATACAAAATTAGTCAATAAATGCTATACTGCTTAGAAAGCTTAGGTTTACGTCACATTTGTTGGTCATACTGGAGACGTTCATTCCATCACAGGGTCGCAGTCGGTTTTTGAAAAGTGGTCCGGTCACGTAGTGCCGAAGTGCTGTTGTAAGGTGGTTGGGCTATGACTTTAAAGGGCAAAGAATAGTAAAAAAATTCCTGGCAGAAAAAGTGGTCAGGCCATGGCCAGACCGCCGACTACGGACCTGCATTGACTCAGAGTTGGACTGAATAAAGCTAACGTTAACACAAGAAAAGCACCAATAAACGGAAAGATACTACTACTTCTACAACGGCCTCTTTTTCAGGACAACCTGGGTAAGCCGGTACCAGAAAGGTTAAACCAGTCTGTATTTAAATGAGGCAAGAGATGATGGGGTTTTGGGGTGCGATGGCATCAGCTGGACCAGATTCAAACAATCAGCACGTCGCTCCAGACATATTACCACACCGACACCTCGTCGCTCAATTTTTACAGGCCGGATGCTCTTCCTGACGCCCAACCAACAGTGTCGAAGCACTGAAGGCAAAAATAAACGCAAAGATACCATAACACACACACACCCGTTTAACGGCCCTTTGTCCGCGACTACCCGGGTGAGCCGGTACCAGAAAGGTAAAACCAATCTGGATTTTACTGAAGCAAGAGACAGTGAGTGGCAGTGGCATCAGCTGGG
>Ga0136654_1000635_pt1 | contig 10226 bp, 8 predicted proteins | sample InaspJWI70metaG_FD_94865 | JGI IMG/M metagenome (GOLD analysis project Ga0136654, IMG submission 94865) | Marine gutless worms symbiont microbial communities from Oahu, Hawaii - Inanidrilus sp. 1 OAHU.JWI-70 metaG (version 2) | ecosystem: Host-associated > Annelida > Digestive system >... | reverse complement strand
CAGCCGAAGCTGGTACTCGATTAAGCGACCCCGGAGGGATGCAAGGCTGAGTTGACCTAGTTGGCTTGTTACATACCGAGATGGTATACTTACCGCCCAAAGACGGTCACCCATCCAGGTACTAACCGGGCCGGACGTGCGTTAACTTCGTTCATGCGACGAACGCCGCTAACCACTACGCCACGCCGCCAACTTACAGCGCCACGTTTACAGCTGACATGGGAATCTGAACACAGACTTGGTACAATCGGTTCATTTTTGGCTGGAAATTCTAATTTGAAACCAAATCAACTTCATTTCAGACAGTGGACAACAGGGGCGATGGTGCAGTGCAGCTCCGCAACGGGCACACCTAAAATTGATTGCACGGTGGATTCATCTAGTCTCAGTGGCCGCCATCGTCTATAGGTCTAGGACGCGACGCAACCAATACGACGCTGCAACTTTATCGACATGCCTCCATTGGCACGTGGCTCGTGTGCAAATATGAAGTCACCCATCAAGCCGGAAGCAGATAAACGCCGCAAGAGCTCTAGGTCTGGGTGGCTAATTAGCCACGACCATAGGTAACATCAAAGCTATTAAATATACCGAAATATTTAACAGCTTTGGTTGTAAGTAACATGCTCAAAAATTGGTGAAGATTGGTCGTGTTGTTTCGGAGATATGCTCGCAGACAGACAAACATACACAAGTACGCTCATCACAAGTTTACTCCGCTTCTGTACCGGGGGCGAAGTAATAAAAGAGGTAAAAAAAATCGCACAAGAACCGATGCATGTTACTTTAAGTGCGATTGTTTCCTCCTATGCTGGAAAAGACTTCTTTTCACAGAATGATGAGAACCCGCGTGAAATAGAGAAACCCAAAAATAAACCACAACTGACAGATGATGCACGTGACCCAGCTCCGACCAATGAAGAGGCGAGGCTGGCTGATGACGTAGCAGAGGCGTAATTGACATTCGCCTGATTCATCGTCCGAAAAGTGCATGCTTACAAGATAGTTGTATGTTATTGGCTACGTGGCTTATCGACGTGATTTGACTGAACGTTTGTATTTACTGTAGCGATTTACTGCGCGCAATGTTCAACTTACGTTATTTTGTTGAAGCCGTCGAAAGAATCGGATTTCGTTGTGGACGAGGTCATGTGATGAGCGTTAGCCAATCACGTACGAGTGTGCGGCCATGGAAGTATAAAAGCGATCGAAGCCGCGGCGCCATTACGTGATCTGTGTAAATGGAATTATTAATATATCGAGGGAGGTGATGGAAATTCCAAGCCATCAGCAGCAACCAGACGATTCAACTGCAGAAGAAATAATTGCTGATAAGTATGTCGTCATTTTTTCTTCATGTTTGTAACCGGTTGTGCATTACGACGATGTTAATTTTGACATTCAGCCGGCCGCCATTGCAGTTGCGCTAATAGTCGGATAAAACGTTGTGGACAAACAATTGTCAGTATCATCCGATTTAAGCGGAATTCCGAGCCTTAGAACACAGCAGTAAGTTCGGAATTTAGTGACGACGGTTTTGTGATTATTTTTGACCCCGACTGTAGTCTAGATATTACGATAGCTGCCAGGACAAGTTCGAAAGCCAAACGGTGTCGGTTGGAATACTCGCTATGCGTGTCAGAGCAATCGCGGCCGGCGTAATGACCACACTGTTCATGCTGCGTTTAGTGTTTATAATTAATCGATGACAGCTACACGGCCTAATTAGTATTACTTGTTCTGAATGTCTGGTACTTTAAAAGAAGGACAATTACTGCATAATTCCAGGTTTAGGAGGAGTGTGTCACTAATGATGACACATTGCCATAATGCAGGGTATGACGGCGTGCGACATTGGAATGTGGAAACACAATCAGATCGTGGAAATGCACTCAATATTATTAAATATCGTATTTTGTCACATCAATTGCTGATATCTTGGTTGTTTACGTCACTGCAATATGTTGTCGACAAGCTGCTAGCAGTCTGTTACACTGCTGTGCTTTGTTTTAGAGCTTTAGATTTATGACAAACAAGGTATTGTCCTATGGCAGCGAAAAGCTGTGCACAGTGCCTACTTTGGTCACTTCCAGTGGGTTTTACTTATGGCATGGGGTTTCCTATTAGTATTCTATAGTAGGGCCTACCACAGCTCTAAAATGCACTGTTTTATCCAGGCGGACGGATCACAACATTGCTTCATGCCCCCTATGGGCAGGGGCATGATAAACAGTGGTGTGACCTCTAGCAGTAGGCTACTCAGTTAAATCGGGGTGGAGATTACCAATAACCCCCAAAATTGGGCCCAGTGCACGAGTTCTGCAGGACTCCGCACTCTCCACTTCGGTGCTCTCTCACTCCCATACTGTAACGACCATTGTGTGGGTCTTTGTGAAAGTTTAGGTTTTCATGAAATTTATATGAACCATCCTGACTAACTTTGGATACCCAGTAGCATAGGTGAGCAGGAGTTAGCTGTTTAATATTTACTGGCCAGATTTTCCAACCACATAGAAGTCAGTGTTCAGTAGATACCGTGCAAAAATCTACAACTTGACAGTCTAAAACAGTTGTGGCTTTGCATTCATTATCTGCAGTCCTGACTACATTGACAGTTGTTGTTGTTGTTGACTAAGGTGTGGTGCTGTCGACTCGTCACGTGGTGATGCTGATGAGAGCCATGCTGCGTCTGAGTTGGCAGTGAAGTCGCCTGTGGATACTGTCGGTGATGACATGCAGGTAGAGCGTGAATCGGCATCTCGGACGCAGTCTGCATCAGCTGAGACTGTGTCAGGTGTGGATACCCACGCTGACTCACTGAATACGTCGGTGACTGCCAGTATTCCCACCGAGAATGCTGTCTATGACGGCGATGCCGGCAGCAGCGAGATTGTTACGATGGCTTCAAGCAGCATGGCAGCACACAGTGATGTCGTGAATGAGGCTGGAGCAATGGATACAGACGAACCGCAGCAGTCGGAGACTGACGTTCAGCACACTGATGACACAGCTGCTGCTGCTGATGCTGCTGATCAGTCGTCAGAGGATGCCGATACTGCAGTGCCACACAACGCTGCTGTGCTAGAGATGGCTTGTGCGGACGTGCCGCTGACAGATGACACTGGCATCTCGTCATTGCCTCATGATGATAGACCTGTCAGCGACGAAGTGTCACTGGGGCAGTTGACAGAGCTGGCAGCAGCAGCGGATGATAGGCACGTACATGATGATGTACCGGGGACTGACGCCGGCCATGTACTGCATGATGATGAGCCAGTGATGTCAGCTGGGACAGAACACCAGTCATCGGCTGCTGTGACTAGTGACATGGGTGACAGTGTGCAGCAACAACATACAGTGGTACGCAGCAGCCGAGACCAGCAGTCCACGACGCAGGATGCGTTGATGCCACAGCTAGTTGCTGACGATGCAGCCACATCAGTACACATCGCCGATAAAGAGGATGTAGACCAGCAGCCGATGCAGGATGAATTAGCTACTGAGACACTGGGTCCGGCGGCAGATGAACTGGTGACTGGTGGTGAGAGTGAGCCAGCGGATGTAGTGAGTGGAGATGATGAGAGAGTGGAGCAAGAGGAGAGTGAGTTGAGACCAGATGCAGCCGTTGAGACAGCAGATGATGAGCAACATGTGGTCGAGCAGTGTACAGAGCCTGCAGACAGTGCCGCTGTGAGTGTGGACCAGCCGCAAGACACACAGCTGACTGATAGCGGCAGAGCAGAGCCAATGGACACTGGTACTGCTGCTGAGTCCGAACTGGGCGGCGGTGAGGTCGCAGACTCAGTGGAAGAGCATGTCGCAGTGTGCAGTGAGTTGGCCGTCCAGCAGACTGCTAGCACCGATCAGGAGTCGCTAGATTTGTCCATTGCACCAGCCACTGCTGTGACTGAGCATACTGAACCGGTCTCTGCGGTGACTACTGAGCACGTGGTACCTGCTACTGCAACGACGGTACTCGACGACGATGACGAGCCTGCAGCTGTGTGCCAGACAGCAGAAGACCAGTCGGCAGTGGATGACATCAGTGAAGAGCCCAGTGTGATGGAGACTGAGCCCATTGCGACTGAGCAGACTGATACCATGGCCGCCAGCACGGACGCGACCAGTGACGTAACTATGCAGGAGGTCGGCAGTGTGCCCAGCGATCAGCCGTCAGTAGAGGCAGCAGGACGGCAGACAGAAGAGCATGCCTCTGATGCCTCTGCAGGCACGGACACAGCCAGTGACGTGACTATGCAGGAGGTCCAAGGTGATGAGCAGCCGTCAGTAGAGGCAACAGGGCGCCAAACGGAAGCCTCTACAGGCACAGACACAGCCAGTGACGTGACTCTGCATGAGGTTCTCGGTGATGAGCAGCCGTCACTAGAGGCAGCAGGACAGCAGACTGAAGAGCACGCCCCTGCAAGCACAGACACTGCTGCCGCACACAGTCTGTCGGCGCCGGTCGCCGTCATTCATCCTGAAGTCATACAGAACTCACAGCAGACAGACAGCTCAGCACTGGAAACCTCCGCACGTGAAGCAGACATTCCTGAACAAGAAATGGTTCAAGACTCGGCGCCGTCGCAGCAGCCAGTTGAGGAAGAAGTGAAGCAGAGTGTAACGGCAGAGGCAGCAGCAGTCATGTCGTCGTCGCCAGAGGACAGTGTGCCGACGGCTCGTGTTGTGGTGGAGAAAGTTGCCGAAGCTGAGTCGCTGAACATCTTGATTCCAGAACTGAGCACTGAGCTGGTGTCAGAGCAGGACCACGACTCATCACAAGTGTCAACTGCCGCTGACAAGTCAGCAGCGGTGGACTCGGAATCCAGTGAAACTGTGCCGCCGTCGGCAGTAGCATCACAGGAAGGGCCGGCGAAGTCTGAACAGAAGCCGCGAGTGAGCGAGAAACCCGACGGTACAGCAGTCAAGACAGCCAGGCCAGTACCAGCCTCGCCGCAGAGAATTGTGAAGCCGAGAACAGCAAGTACGGGAGGTCGCGGCACGACGCCTAGCAAACAGCACACGGCAGACACACAGCCACGCACGGCAGCAGCGGTGCAGCCTCAGAGGGCTGTGAGAGGACAGCCACAGCCGGCTACACGGACCCAGCAGACGAGCCAGGCCGCTAGTGTGACCACGAGGACCCACAGTCAGCAGCCAGCGTCAACCCGCGGACAGCAGCCGAGTGCCAGTGTGAAACCCACAGCCCCAGTCACAGCCAGCAAACAGGCTGTGCCGTCGTCCACACAGAGAGCACTGGCATCGGCATCATCTAGAGGAGGGACGGTCGCCACGACGACCGCTGCTGTATCGAAGACCACGGCACACGTGACGGCACAGCGTCGTGGGCAGCCAGTAGCATCGGTGGCACCGTCGCCTGTCACTGCACAATCACCTCAGCGACAGCTGAGACAGCAGCAGTCAGTACAGTCAGTCGCACCGATAATTCACTCGACCAAGACCACATCAACAGCACAGCCGGCCGCGGCGGAAGTGATGTCACCGGCACTGGTCAAGTCGGGTGCCAAGCCATGCACGCCGCAGTTTGAGCGTCGGCGAGGTCACGTGACAAACCAGCTGCAGTACATAAAGAACGTGGTGCTGAAGGGGATGTGGAAGCACCAGTTTGGCTGGCCATTCTACCAGCCGGTCGACCACATCAAACTCAACCTCCCGGTACTCATGCTGCTGACATAAGCACCATTTTTACTGTTGTGCTGTTGATGATGTGTGGATTTGTGAAAATAGCTGGACAGATAACTTGGCGAATCTCATTTGCTGTCTCAAGGCAATCTTGCAGTCTTAGCACTTGTGTACAGCTTACGAAAAATCTTGTAAGAAAGTATTTAGAAACGTTTACAGAAAATCTTAAAACACTAGTTTTAACTACTTAATTTGTGTAAACTATAAAAGTCAGTTTTTAACAGTGGTGAATTGTCATCAGGAAGAGCACTTGTCCTGTACACATGTGCGCCAGTTATTGTGAAAGATCCTCTTAGGTTGACTATACATGACTAGTTCAAGCTGGAATAATTCAGAAAAGACAGTTAGACAAAAACTATATGCGAGAGACTTTCCCAGGTTTGTGACTTAACTTACAAAGATTTTCACGTAAGAAAGTCTCAAGGTTGTTTGTCAGCTGGACCTCTGTTCCTTGGCTGTTATTCTTGTGAAAATTTATCAGGCTCAAGCAGTCACACTCCAGTGATAAAGATTCATGTCTGTCTTCTTTGTAATGATGCACATAGATTTGTATGATTAGGCACAAAGCAGACAGTTAATTGTTTAGGCCGAAAGTGTATAGATATCTGTATGTGTGTGCCAGGACTACTACAAGGTGATAACGAATCCAATGGACATGGGCAAGATCAAGAAGCGTCTGGAGTCGTTCCACTACCTTAGCGCCCAGGAGTGTGTTGATGACTTTCAGCTCATGTTTGCCAACTGCTACAAATACAACAAGCCAGGCGACGTATGTACACTGCGCAATGCACACTGATAGCGTGATTGCAGTTAACATCTCTGCAGTCGCCAGAAATTTGAAGTTACTTAGGTAGAGCTGTGGTTGCTTTCTGCACTTGTTGGGTGTTGTATAGAAGAAAGTTCTCTCAAATGTTGACATTTAGATCCTGTGCAGTCACCATGTCGTTGCTGCACGAACTGTGTCACAGAAAACGTCCCTTCTTATTTCTTCAATACCTCGATGAACTGTTTTCATAATATTGCCGGATTTGCCGCATCAGATCCTGAGCAAATTTCCCAGCAGAATGTTACAGCTGTACAATGCAGCTACTGTTTGAAAATTAGAAGTCATTTTCAGCAGTAAAATTAAGATATTTTCGTAAGAAACAAAAGTGTGCCGATACAAATGGCACAGTGCCGGTTCGCTAGGCTGGCCATTTCCAGTGCTAAAACATTAATATATTTTTCAAACAAAACATACGGAAGAAATTTTATCAAACAGCACACGGAAACTGTTATGGTTTCAAATTACCAAAATGCTGATTGCAGTTTAAGAGAAAAATTTTGTCGTGTCATTTATTATAATTTTCGGCACACTTTCGTTCCCTGTTGGCACACAGACTGTGAGCCGTGACTGCAGTGACGTGTGCTCATTGTGCTGTGACTACTGCTGATGAAGTGGTTGATTAATGCGTGATGTTTTGTAGGATATAGTGCTGATGTGTGAGGCACTGGAGAAGGCTTTCACTCAGCTGCTCAGTGACATGCCCGCCAAGGTAATGACAGCTCTCACTAGTGTACATGCAAGTGCCGCGCCTGTCTTGTGTTGAAGCTTCGGTTATGAAAACAGCTCAGTTGTCAGCTGCAGCTAAAGTTGCTGAGTCTGTGCAGTTTGACTGAGTATTATAATTTCGTGAGCGCTGGAGTCGCTGTAGATTCCAGCCATATGACTGTCATCATCCACTTTGTGGAGTAGATTCAGTCCACCTTCAAATTTTGTTAATGGGCACGTGTCGACAGTGTGGTTCATGGTCTGTTGCTGGCCACAGTCAGCATGGGTCTTGAGTCTTGACCTGTCCGGAAACGGTTCATCAGACACCATGTATGACAAACCTGGCTGTTGGATAGTAGGGTTGGTAAGAATAGTGTGATTGACCACAGAAGCCGATGACCAGTCCTCTCTCCACTGCGTAATTGTGTCGACAGATGTCATGTCTGACCACTTTGGGCGTCGAGATGCAAGCTGTGGAGGTTGATGCTCAAAGACATCAGCATACACGGGCCATTTGGATGGGCTTCGATGGTTTGAAGCATATTGTCGATTGCCGCTTTATGATGTAGAGAATCGGCATGTCTTGTTGAAGAAGCTCTGGTTATAAAAACAGCTTAATCGTCAGCTGCAGATAAAGTTGCTGAGTCTGTGTGCAGTTTGACTGAGTGATGAGTGTGTATGTCTGCATCGTGGTGTGTGTGTGTGTGTGTGTATGGTTGACATGTGGTCAGCATACAGTGTTGACATTGAGACTTGACAATTGCAGTTAGGCCAATGGCGGTGTCGGACTGTCGTATCGGCTGATAGCGGCACTGGCCGAGACTGTCACAGGGCACGCGTGATAACTGACTGTGGGCCTGTGTGCTGGCAGGAGGTGGAGCTGCTGGCGGTCAAGACGAAGGGTGGACTGAGGTTTGTGAGTCCGTCATCGGCTGCCAAGAAGTCTGCCGCTTCAGTGACGCCCACACCCAGTGTCAAGCCTGACAAGCCGTCAGCCAGCGTACAGCCACAGCCCACTGCCACCGCTGCTGCTGCCGCTGCACGGAGTAGCAAACAGTCAACTGCTGCCAACGTTACACCAGCTTCACACCTGGCCAAGGTGATAATATCGTCGTTTACATGGTCACCAGCACACATTATGCTAGCGTCACACCTGACCAAGGTGATAATATCATCATTCCCATGGTTACCAGCACACATTACACCTGCATCACACCTGGCCGGGGTACATTGTCAGCAAGCTGTCAGAAGTCGCATTAAGCTGCTGAGCCAGATATTAGAGCTCTAGATTTCTGACAGTTGAACAGTACTGGTGCCGCGTCAGGCAGTAAACAGCTAAATCTGGGCTCAGATTGCCAGTAACCACCACTGCATGACCGACTGCACGCGTTCTCTAGTGACTTGTGTGCCACTGTGCATGTGAACCTGTCTCAGCTAGTTGCCTTTGATTGTACTTGTCCACTTGTGCCAACACTGTGCATGGTCGGTTGCCAGCACTCTGGGTGGTCTGGTATCAGTAATGCAGGTCTTACTGAAAGCATGCCTCTCCTGTTATCCAGCACTCAGTGAGCAGTGATTGAAGTAAAATGATAGCATTAATATTAACAAGATGTCGCTGCACTGGCACTGACATAATGTTCTGACTTCAAGAAGCCATTTTTGTATTTTCGAGTGATTACGCAAATGATAGGCCCGAGACCAAGGCTGTGAAATAGTCGAATATATATTATATTATACCCGTTTAGTGGCCGTTTTTCTGGGATTACCCGGGTGAGCCAGTACCAGAAAGGTAACACCAATCTGGATTTTTTTGAAGCAAGAGACAGTGAGTGGCAGTGGCATCAGCTGGGCCATATGCAAGTCTGCACCTCTCTGCATGCCAGCACCCCACCACTCAGTTTTCTACAGGCTGGATGCCCCTCCTCCTGCCCGACCAAAAGAGTCAAAGCGCTGAAGGCAAAGTAAATACGCAAAACGTGTTAGAAATATTGCTGAATTATCGAAAGTTGTTGTGCTTGGGTAAATGTGTAGAACAAGAAAGCTGTGAAGCGCAAGGCCGATGATAGTGCGCCTAGCACAGCTGTCACAGCGATGTCGTCGGCACCGGCGGCGGCGTCGGTGGCAGAGCGACGTGTGAGTCGGACCGTGAAGCGGCCGCGCAAAGATTTGTTTGATGACTACGAGACACAGCCGGGTGGCACCGGCGGCAGCAGTGCGAGGAAGAAAGAGCCGCTGACGGAGTCGCTAAAGTACTGCGGCGTCATTCTGAGAGAGCTCTTCTCCAAGAAACACACCGTGAGCATGAGTCTCATTGTCTCACCTGTGCCATCTAGTGACTGACAGTAGTTGTAGTAATAATAATAATCATCACATTTATATAGCGCTTTAGGTCGTAGCTTCAGAAGCGCTGGCGGCAGGTCAGACACACACACACACACACAACCTTTTAACGGCCCTTTGTCCGGTACTACCCGGGTAAGCAGGTAGTGGTGCCAGAAAGGTAAAACCAATGTGGATTTTACTGAAGCAAGAGCCAGTGAGTGGCAGTGGCATCGGATGGGCCATAAGCAAGTCTGCACCTGGCTCCAGACAGATAACCACGCTAGCACCCCACCGCTCAGTTTTTTACAGGTTGGATGCCCTTCCTGCCACCCAACCAACAGTGTCAAAGCACTGAAGCCAGAAGCACTGAAGGCTAGGAGGGGAGGCGGCAGGTCACAGTAAATTTTTTAAATGTGTGAGAAAAAAAGGACCATCTTTAGCTAAGATTTAAAAGTTGACACAGTGACACAGTCAAGCACTGTCCTGGGTAGCGAGTTCCAGACAGCTGCTTGTGTTCCAAGCAGCATTGAGTTAATTGAGCATGAAGTGTGCTGCTGCAGTGTGTTGGTGTGTCAGTCACACAGCAACCAGTGCTGATTGACAGCTGGCAGGATGGAACTGCTGCTCTGGAGTAGCTGGATAGTGTCATTTTCCTCCCCTCTCTGACATT
>Ga0136654_1000634_pt1 | contig 10228 bp, 9 predicted proteins | sample InaspJWI70metaG_FD_94865 | JGI IMG/M metagenome (GOLD analysis project Ga0136654, IMG submission 94865) | Marine gutless worms symbiont microbial communities from Oahu, Hawaii - Inanidrilus sp. 1 OAHU.JWI-70 metaG (version 2) | ecosystem: Host-associated > Annelida > Digestive system >... | reverse complement strand
TGGATTCAGCGCTTCGTATAATGTCAGGTAGACTGTTCCAAGCCGTTTGAGACGTCTCAAAGATCAAACAACTTTAGCGCTCTACTGACGGCGCCCTACCGACACGGCGCTCAATTAACTCGCACTCTATAGAGTATAGACGGCGCTTCAGAGACGGCGCTCCACTGACGGCGCTCTACTGACGTGGACCCCTTTGTACTCGATGCTCTGCTGAACGGGCTTCCAGTACAACGTCCTCAGCAACGGGCTGGCGTGGGATCGTCTTGTAAATACATGTAGCCTAGTTAAACGAAAACGATATTCCGGTAGAGTGCACTGTCTACTTCGTTTTGTTCTAGGCCACATCGCATAGACGCGGCTTGTTGTTACGCATGTTTGACGTAGCGTGGTCTGTGTGTTTGGCTGTGTGTTTGGCAACCCTGTAAAAGCAGATGAACCTGTCAAGATGGCGTTTGGAGGGACAGAGGGGCGGCCAAGAAAGGAGCCCAAGAAATCATGTATTACACGGGGGTCCAGATCCCTTGCGGAAAGAAGCACTTTGGGGGGCATATGATTGACTCTCTGTGGACAACGGATTCGTCCAGCGCGCCCGCGACCAAGACTTATGTCCAGATTCCATTAAACGGGCCCGACCACACTGTGTTGCAGGTCGGGTTTGGTCGTGTCGTCTTTAGATTCCACTATACGGACCCGACCCGACCAGACCCACGGACCGCTCGGGTCTCCGACAAGTCCGCGGACTTTGTCTGGTCGTAGACATGTCCGCTCAATCTCGACATGTACGGACTTTGTCCGTGGGTCTGATCTGGTCGGGTCGCAGACAAAGTCCGTGGGTTCGTGTGGTGGAATTTGGCACTTACAACACAGGAGAAGCTTCACGCAGCCGCGATGCCACGACTGTCGCCTGTCGCAATTACTACCGTGGCTACTTCATTTCGTTTCCAGTTGTCATAAATCGCCGTTTAACTTCATGCTCTTTAAGGCCGCGTCGCATCGGCCTGTTCAGATCGACAAGCAGCATACTGACTATTTATATTTGTGCATTTTCAATAAACAAATGATGGACGATGTTTGGATTGCACTGCTTTTTCGGATATTTGCTATAAACTGGTTTGCGGCTGCTCGGTGCAGATGATGCTGATGACGACGCTGCTTCCAACCGTCGCCGCGGACGTCGCCGCGGACGTTTCGGCGACGTGTCGAGATCGTTTCGGTGTAGTCGATGTGGTCAGTTTCCGACAACGATCGTGTGCGCTGTGCTTCTTCTACCTGTTCCCGGGCGTCGGCGGCCTGAAGCCGGCGAGCGGGAATTACACTCACCTGGTCCGGCTGAACGGCAGCGATGTGCTGGAGACGTACTGGGTCGACGCCGAGGATCTGGCGTCACTGGACCGCGTCTGTAAGTCAGTGAGTAAGTGAACTAGCAAGGCGCATGACAACAGTTGGTGACAAAGTGCCGTGGTCGACTAGGTCTGCAGCCTAAACAGTGACTTCTTGAAATGTGTATGGTTCACGTCCTTTCGATGATATGACGGCAAGGCGTTCCACGCACGAGGACCATTAGCAGAGAAACTTCTGTTGCGGAAACTGTTGTGTGTGTGTTTGGAGCGTCTATGGTGGAGTGGTGTGTATATGGTGAACACGGAGGATCTAGCATCTCTGGACCGCGTCTGTAAACAAATAAGTTAGTAAGTGAGTAAGTGAACTTCCAAGGCGCATGACAACAGTTGGTGACAACGTGCTGAGGTCGACTAGCCTAAACATGTCGTTTCAGTGACTACTCGACATGTCTGTATAGTTCATGTCCTGTCGCAGATACATGTATGACGCTGAGGTGTTCCACGCACGAAAACTGACAGAAGAGAAACTTCTGTCGCCGAAACTGTTGTGTGTGCGCGGAGCATCTGGCGGATCGGTGTGCGGTGAATACAGATGATCTGGCGTCACTGGATCACGTCTATAAACAAATAAGTAAGTAAGTAAGTGAGCTTATAATGCGCACGAGAATTGTTAGTGGCAACATGCCCCCGCCAACTGCATCCGAAACATATGTCCTTCCAGTGATTGCTGGAAATGACTGTAGTTGCTATGTCCTGTCAGAGATATGACCCGGTGAAGCTTAGACGCAAAAACCAGCAGAAGATGATGTAGCAGCATGTTGTCAAGTAAGAAAGTAAGTAAGCGATTTATATAGCACTGAAGTCAAAAATGAATCTCGATGCATGCGAGGAGATAGTGGGTTGACATGGAGGATCTGGCGTCATTGGACCGTGTGTGTGATGGAGTGAGTGGTGGAACTTCGTCGACGTGGAGGATCTGGCGTCATTGGACCGCGTGTGTCTGCAGCTGGGCAGCGAGATGGGCGGCGTGGACGGCTGCACGCGCTGGACGCAGTGCTGCAGCACGGCGGGCGAGTGCTGCCGACGACAGCGTCGACGAACCCCGGCCACCACCATCAGCCCGGCCGGCGCACCGGCGTCGTGCGAGGCGACGTGGGACGGCTTCAGCTGCTGGGATCGCGCCGCGGCCGGCGCCGTTGTACGCCAACAGTGCCCGGTCTACATGGACCGCTCCGACGTCACCGGTCTGTCATTGCTAGCCGCATCGTCACCCGCACTGTTAGGCCGCATCGCACGCATCGCACTGATGCGACCTATTTGCTACAGACCTCGAACGTTCCGTGGTCTGTGTGTGTTGAGAACACCGATGAGCCCAGCAAAACGGCCGAGTCGATCGAAATGCTGTTTGTTGTTAAGACTCTCGTTAGCCCAAAGAACCATAGGTGCACATTGGCGCCATCTGGCGAATACAGTTGAACGATCAGTGCACGGTACCGATGTCACTAGTTATTTAACGTAAGTAGCGCGTGATGTCAACACGACTGCAGCGAAGGTTGCGGCAATCTGTTACAGCGACGGTCTCATTCAATTAGCTCCGCCGCCGGTTGGTCGGGTGATGTCGTGCCCGCCGTTTGTTTGTCTGCCTGTTTTCTGTAAAAATGCATGGTTTCTCATTAAATGTTGATATAGGTAGAGACCAAAGAATGGCTTACAGAAGACTGGAAGTGTGGGATTAGGATTAGTGCATTGTGGCAGAGTTGTGCGCAATATCGTGTCTTCTATATAGCGTCAGTGAACCTATCAACCTGTTACTTGAAAAATTGATATAAACCCGCAAAGTTTAGGAAGAAGAAAAAACAACAGATTTTTATGCAGTCATTGAACCAAAAGTTTAAGACATTATGTGTCAACTTAATGCTGTTGGAATTACTCTAATAATATCGTGATGTGACAAAGCGACTTAATCGGGTTTCAATAGCAGCTAGTATTCAATAACCAGTATTTCTCTATCCGCCACTAAATGTTTTGCTTTTTCGGTAAATAATCCGTGGATGTTATCTGGGTTGTATCGACGCCGCAGCACAGATTACTGCCCTTTCTGATATTTGCTGTTTCGCATTACGTATGACAGAAAAGTCTGTGAAAACGTGCACAAAAAGCGGTCAATGGTCGGCGAAAGATGGTCTGGAGTGGACCGACTATACACCGTGTCTCAACAAACAGGTTTACCGATGCCATTATTTATTAATATGGACATTAATTATTGTGATTTATGTCCTGCTGTTGGCTTTGCGTTACGTCAGTTGCAGCTTTGTGCAAACTGTCGTCGCCATCACCATGTATATTGGCTTTTATGGAGTTATGTCATGCGGTAAGACGGATTAAGCAGACTAACCGAATGAATCCCATATAACTTTAAGTCTTCAGTGCCGATAACTGAATATACACAGAATATACTGGGCAGGACAACGGTCAGAAATTTGGCCCACGTGATTCTGGATGTGTGTACAGTAAACTTCGTGTATAAGCTTTATCCGCAACACATACCTGCTCGTACCGGCTTCTGCAGAAATAAATCGGTAGATATAATTTATGCATGTAGGTATAGCATTAATATTGGCTAATTATTGGCACTGTCTGCACAGTATGCAACGGTCCGGTATCCGCCCGTCTGTCGGTCCGTCTGTCGTATCTACCGACCGCTGCAGCAGCGTGCGGCGGGTTTGCTGCTGAGCGCCCGGCGTGCAGGAGATGATCGATTGCTGCCCGGGACTGGGTGCCCAGCAGCAGCGGCTCCGCAGCAACCCGGTGCCGCAAGCAGCTAATGCGGGCAGTTCCACGTTGACAGCTGACGTAGGAAGCTGAACACAGACTTGTTGAATTGTGGATTTTACGGCCGCTGTTGCTGTGGCGGTTCAGGCGTACTTTGATGCAGTCTACGTCTGCATCGCGTTCAATGTACTCAGCATCATGACTCTCACACCGGCAATTGTCATCTTCTGCATATTCCGGTCAGGCATCCAATATTTCGCGCTTCTTTTGTTTTCTTTTTTCCCATTAACGCGGCTGCTCTTTGTCACAAAGTATGGGACTTGTTACTCGATAACTAGCAATCTGCAGCTGTGATATATGAGTGTAATTTTATTCTTCTCGATAAACTTCGGTAAAAGCCAGTTGCTTGACTTATTTGAGTAAGTGTCGAGTGCTGTGTTTGTATTTATATTTTAAAAGGCCTCATTTTATTTATTTTATCACTTACAATTGATTAGTTTTCTTGCTTTCTGTTTGCTTGTGCGTTTCAGTGGCTTTGTGCTGGATTTTGACAGCGAATCTGCTTTGTAAAATGTACGTGATAAACGTACTACATTCAGCTCTCATTTTGACAGGATAACAGGCTTTAACAGCCGCAATATAGACGTAGTTATTACGATTCTAGCATATATTCCGCCAACCACGCACTGATCTCCAATTCTGACTCACCTATTCTTATGAGTGACACTTATTTCATTGGTTTCATCGACTCACCACTCTCATCATTCCACACCCCTCACTCTTTCATTCCAGGCTTAAAACCTTCCTTAAACCCACCGCAGTCTGCCTTCCTTTTCTTCTTCAGGACTGACTCCACGGATTCTCCGGGTGGCTGTTTACCGATACTTCTAAGCATATACGCTTTTTAATTTTTAGTTTTTCTCTTTTCCACTTTTTAGTGTTTGGTTCCGTGCGGTAGATTAAGCTGACTTATGTCAGCTTTCGAGGGCACGTTAAAATCGCTTCTCGTATCGTATACTGATGAGAGATGAAATTCACCAAGTCTGTATGCTGTCTGCTGCGGCTGCTGCTGCAGGGATCTGCGGCGTCAGGACCGTGTGCTGCTTCACGTGCATTTCTTCGTGTCGCTGGCGCTCGTCAACGCCGTCAGTATCGTCTGGTACTCGCTCGTTCACTACGAACTCCTCACCAACCCAGTCGACACCGACTCCGTCATACACCGAAATCCGGTAGGCTATACACCACACGGGCGCTACCCGTAAGGAAACGTGAAACCACCGCTATGGTGACAATCGCAAGGTGGCCGCAGGTTTCGCATTCCGCATTTAGATAGTCTACGTTGCAAACTGCTTATTTTACTTACTTTCTTACATTTATTTTAGCGATATTCTGACACGGAAAATGGCTTTGTTTGAACAGATCGCTACAGTAATGGCAGCAATAGCCAGTATCGTTGCCGCCACACAGATCACTTCGTCGTATTCGCCAGGTGGCGCCAATATGCAACCCTCGTCTAAAACGCGGTTCTTTAGACCGACACGAGTCTCTCCCGAACGGCATCTCAGTCGGTTCAGCCGTTTTACAAGGCTTACTGGTGTGCCCAACAGATAGCACACACAGAACACGCTACGCCACTACGTCTACAGCAATTTTATAGCCCACATTCCATGCTATGCATGCGATGCGGGCTAAAAATAACGTAGCATGCGCAAAACATATCACGGTTTGGCACTTTCGCTCTAGCTAGATGGGGCGGAAGATGCTCTTCTTCCAGTAGCTTAGGTTCGGTTGATCAAAATTATCGACTGAATTTGTAGTTTACGATCCTGACGTGAAGTAAGTAAGCGTTGGAAGACCGGTTGGGAGTGACGTCTGCTGGCGTGTTCGAAGCGCCATCCTCCCAGCACAGTGTCGCGGCTGATTGGCAAACTGATTGATTGGCTGATTGAAAAATGCGTGACACGACGTTGATGACCTATCTATGGCAACTTGATGCGGCTGCGGCCGGCCAGCGCTAGCATCGTTACGGCTTTTGATATGCAGTAACAAGTCAAGTCAAGTCAAGTTGCCTTTAACGAATAAATGAAGACACATCGAAGACAGTTTATACAACTAAATACACTTGGAACAAACGTCGATTAATGAAAATGTTTCCATACAAGGCTGTGTTTAATTGGAGCAAAGAGAACTGATGTCCTCTGAATCTAAGGGAATACCTGGAGTATGGAAGGCGAGAACTAGGGGGTTGAGACAATGGTAACTGAGCTGGGTAAACTTAAGGAGTTTACGATCTGCTCTGTCGATAAGATCAGACATGAGGAAGTCAGAGTGTATCAGGAAGTATCAGTTGTCGCAGATGGACCCGCGCGACGCGCTACTGTACGTGCACCATGCTGCAGACAGAGGTGGACGCTCAGTGTGACAGACTAGCCGTCGACCGTCGTATTGTTAAGTTCGACCGACGACAGTCCTGTTCGTCGCACTGAGCGCGTCCACCTTTCCGTTCTTGACCTCTTTTGTCATTCATAGTAATATTAGCCAGTATTAGATTTTTTTGTTAACTGCAAGTATTGTCTGTAGTTTGTATCGGTTGTCTTATTAAATATTAGTTTATTGGTGTATTTTAATGGTTCTTTTAGTGTTAACTACTAACTCATTGCTGTGTGACATGTTAGTGACCTCCAGTTCCTTTGTCTGTTATATTAAATAAATAAATAAATAAGTTGATAACACGTTGCAACGATCGACGTGCCGTGGCGAAATTCTCCAAGTTCAGGGTTTGAAATCGCATTTTCGTGTAACGCAGTGTTACGCTGATAAGTCGAAGGAAGCATCCGTGCGAAAAATCAGCTCGATGCGCCCAACCGTTTTGATACAATACCGGCTTGTGACAGACAGACGGACAGACAGACCCACGCAGGACCAGAGCATAGCGTCGTGCGGGTAAAGTGTCAGCGTGAAGTCCTTCATTCCTTCACGATCGAGCCACGTGGACTCATAGGGCGGCGCTGATCTCCGTTTCTGTATCCATCAGCCAGAAACCATCTTACGTGCACGGATACAGGCATCGCGGGGCCAGTGCATCGCGTGGCGGAGATCGCAAGGTTTACGCCCCTCTTTCGCCAGCAACAAATTATACTGCTCGGTGACAAAGGCGCATGGGTGCGAACAACTTGTCCAGGAATTGAACTCTACTGGTCCGTAAGTCCGACGCCCTATGCCGTTGCGACATCACGTCACCCAGCAGGCCACGGGATTGACTACCTCCCGTCCCCTCACCGGCAGAAGTCGCAGCTCCATTCCCTCGTGAGCAAGGATAACGGGATTATCTTTGACAATAGGATTATCTTTGGTCGTGTCACGGATGCACGCACACGCCCGCTGCTCGTAGACCTGTCGCGTCGCTGATGAACCCCAGTACTGCGTGATGTAACAAGAGGCTTAAAGCCGTCCGCACGTCTAACTTGAAATAAACGGGAAACAAATGCTGCTTTTAGCATAACATTTCATTTCATTTTATTTCAGTAGGTGGACGACAACAACAACAACAACAAAAACAGTAGCTGGATTTGCTGAAATAAAGTAAACGTGAAATAAAAAAAATAAAATAAAATAAATGTTCCATGTGCGTTTCTGCAATCATCAGTATTCACGAGGCAAAGCTGCTACAGCCAATCACGTCTCACCAACTCAGCTGGTGATTGTTTCGTCATGCTCGCCAACGCGTTTGTTACGTCGCGCAATATCACAGAACTCCACGCCGCTTTTCATTTATTTTATTTCAGATGTGTGTGACGTCCACACGTTTGAAATAAAATAATTATTGCAAGAACAATTTATATTATTTTTTTATTCATTTCGTGCTAGATGTGCAGACGGCATAAGGTACATTCACATCACCGCGATAGAACTGCACTGGCCAGACCAGTTCACTTCAGTCACAGCGATATGAACAAGCCGTTAGTTGTCGCACAGAAATCGCGCCATCCTTTGCTTCAGTCGAAAACTGTTAACTTCCTATCAGTAGTCCATTATAACCAGTGCGAGTAAGTAAGTAAGTTACCTTCTGTTAAGTAAATGCATACCAAAACAAACGCACGCAAAATACATAACAAATGCATTACACGTTAAACACACGGCAAATACAGCAATGGAATCATTAATTTAAAAAAAAATTATAAAACAAACGAGAAACAAAAGAGGTTATAAAAGTCATGCTATGGAACGCTATACCATGTTGTCATGAGTGTTGTAGTTAAATACTCAGCAAATACTTGGAATGTGAATATTTTAAAAAATATTTAAGTACTATTTACATAACGAAATACTTCTTCAGCGTTCGTGGCTGAGTCAGGTGGTTTGTGGGTAAAATCAGCCTTGTGTAAATTAATCTTGTAATGGTGTCCTGACCCGGGGCAGCTTCGGAGACAGAGCAGAGATGCCTCGGCTAACCCACGTCAGAGCAGAGGGTTCATGTTAGTTGTACGACCGCCCCCGATAGCGCTCGGCTTGTGTAGCGTTAGAAGAGAAGAACACGGTTCGTGCAGAAACATCTTATTATTACGAACGCGACAAACACACATAACGTCACATCTCCTTCTCCTCCTAAGCCTAACAGTTGTCTCCTTATATATGTGGCACGTGCCGATGCTAAGTCGCGGGCCATACAGGCGCGGCATCTGGCGTCGGCACACGGCGGCGGCGAGTCACCGTCGGCACAGACCGATACCTAACGAAATAGCGTACAAACAAACACGGGGGACTCAGGACACTCTCCCGGCCCCAACAACAAGCATGTCCGCATGATTAGCATAACAACGCGATTTAGGCCTACTCGTACGTCCGCCCGAGCGTTCAGCCGCCTCTTCCAGCAACGCGAAGGCTGTCAGAAAGTCAGCCCGACGGACCTCGGGTTCACCGTCGCAGCCGTCGCCGCAGAGCCGACCCAGCAGCAGCCGAGCCATTGTCCGCTGGGCCCGACAGGCGACCGCGACGACTATATCCAACAGCTCCCTTGGCGCCCCTGGAGCCACTAGGTCCGGCGACTCCTCCAGGAGGTACTGGGCGAAACGATCGGACGGAAGGTCCGCGCGCGCGTGACGGCGTGATGTGCGGCACGTCGAACCAGCTGGGCGACGCCAGCAGCCCAGGCCCCAACAGTGCCAGGCGTCCCACTTGCACGGCTGCGTTGAACGTCTGGCGGTCCGTAGAGGTTGATACGTCCCTCCAGGAAACGTCGTGCTGGGTTGCGGCCTCCCTCACGACCAGCGGGGGGATATTTGGCCACCCCAAGAGGAAGTCGTCCATGATGGCTCCCAGCTCCGTGTCAGCCGCCGGAGGAGCGTTCACTGGAGGCGCCTGTTGAACCGCACAAACCCGACGTCGTTGGCGACTGTTAGCCTGCGCCGCACGGGACCACCGGACCGCGGCCTCCAGAAGTTTCGGCGGCACCAGAGACGACGGCCGCCCTCGGTGAAAACGTCTTCCGTGCGAACACAACAGATGTCGACGTACTGCAGATTCAGTGATAAAGTTCATCGGACAGACATCGCAATGAAACATGCCCATTGCTGTTACCCTGTCGTACTGTACTACTATGAAGTGACTGCAGCGCGTCAGTCCCAGTATCGTTTTGCCAGTTTACGGGGGCGCTGACTTCTGCGTACAGCCCGTCTCTACTCGCGTCAGCATGTACCGGCCCCATCAGGTCGGCGCGGGCCGATGTAAAGTCCAGGCGCGGTACACGCTGAACCGGTGCATCCTCGGCCGACGCGCCAACGTCTGCAGTCTGTCTTAAACGCCGCCGCTCGTCTCGTGTTCTCCGCAAGGAAGTCGGAGCACATAACTCCACTTCTCCGTGAACTACATTGGCTGAAAGTTTCAGAGAGAATTCAGTTCCGGTTATGTGTTCTCGCGTATCGCTGCCTTATCGGCACGGCGTCGTCATACCTTGCTGAGACCCTCCACGTAACTGCCGACGTAGGTTTACGTCGGCGTCTTCGGAGTTCTTCTGCGTCGACGCTGGTCATACCGTCCACACGACGCACCACGCTGGGTGATCGAGCCTTCCCGGTGACTGCTGCTCGAGCGTGGAATGCTCTTCCGTCGTCTGTTCG
>Ga0136654_1000633_pt1 | contig 10232 bp, 7 predicted proteins | sample InaspJWI70metaG_FD_94865 | JGI IMG/M metagenome (GOLD analysis project Ga0136654, IMG submission 94865) | Marine gutless worms symbiont microbial communities from Oahu, Hawaii - Inanidrilus sp. 1 OAHU.JWI-70 metaG (version 2) | ecosystem: Host-associated > Annelida > Digestive system >... | reverse complement strand
TTGGACTGGGCGAATCACCTGTCAACTGCTGCGGAAGCCTCGAGACTTGCTGTCCGCCTCCATCTTCTCACGCTGCTCTTTTCTGTAAGTCTTATTACCATATTCTTGCTGTTGTGCGATAAGTCGCTCGTTAATTGCTGAACTACTGCTGTCAGCAATGCATACCATGGCTGCAGGTAAACTGGTAGCAGTCAGTGACAGACATTAGAGACTATCTAGCAGCTTACAGTAGTAGTTAGTAATCACTGTATTTTCAGTTCTTACGATTAAATTGGACTTTAGCATTATTTCTTAACAGTGTCTAGCATTTGCTGTTTGTTTCAATGTCATTGTGACAACAGTGCTATTCTCTTACATGTGTGCCTGTAGACCTTGTAGGGATGACCACAGTAAATCATTTAACTGGTCTTTATAGGCTTAGTTACGAGTGAAAAGTAATGAGTAGTCTTAACACTCTGCAAATTATATTCTGACAGAATTTGTCTGCCTGGCACACACATAAATTGTATAATTAACTAAACCCTGAGTAAAGTTTTCAATGCTGGATGACAGTCCGGAAACGTGAGTTTTTTCACACAAAGGATTTGTTAGATTTTGGTGATGTTTTCTTCATCACTGGCTGTCTTTGTGCTGGCTCTGCAGTAGCCTAGTTGGAGTTTCATTGTGTACTTTGACTCTGTTGGTTGGGTGACAGAAGGCATCCAGTGCATAAAAACTCATGCCACTTGTCTCCAAAGAGTCTCATCCAGAGCAAGTTAAGGGGAACCAGTCAGCCCCGGTTCGTCTATAAAAGCAGTCATCAAAACGGGTTGGGCGGTATATGTCTTATGTAATTTGCTGCTAATTCTGTATGGTATTTAAACTATAGAAATGCCACGTGTGTTGTTGCGAGCTAAGACATTGGTGCATGTGTGTAGGAGATGAAGATGGCATGTGCGCGATGCGTGGAAGACCTTGGCCTGCTGAACCTGCTTGTGAGATTGTTAGATTCCACCCAGCAGTGTCTCAGTGCTGCCAAGGGTGCTTTCATGCCAAAGTACATGCCATTCTCCTTACCTCGATCTTTACACTTTCACTGAATTGTGCAGCACGTTGTGGAATTCTGCAGCTCTGCTCCTGTCATTATCCGGAGTGATGCAACAGATAATTATTGAAAGATAATGATAACCATTTATTGATGCTGCCCACATAGTATGCGGAGCAGAGTCTGTGTAATTCTGTTCATTGATCAACAGCAGCAGCAATGGTTGGCTGGTTGCTGCTTAGCACTTTGCAGACAGGAGATATTGGTTGATGGCTGTGGGCGCACTGCAGGCGCCATGCTGCCGTTGCTGGTGCTCAGTAGCAAATGTGGGCAGTGTCACGTTGGACACAGACATGGGAGGCTCATCGCAGACTTATTAATAAAAAATGTCTTTATACCATACGTGGTGTGTTGTGTACACTGTTGAGCCCTGCAGAAATGGCTGAACCAATTGTGACGCCGTTTGGGAGGCAGGCTCTAGTTGGCCCAGAGAATCATGTATTAGTTGGGGGCATGCACACTGGCACCACCTGGCGAATGCAGTTGAGTGATCGTGCACGTAAACCTGTTCTGTATTGTTCATGCAGTGTGGCCTTATGCCAAATTACTTTGATCACTTGTTATTGTTGGTCTGGATAGTTGTAATGTGTGTGATAAGAGCCACATATGCTCTGTTTCAAGTGTTCTGGCATCGTTACATTTCTTCTACCAATATCTCTCCAGTCGTCAATCTCAATGCTTTATACCATACGTGGTGTGTTTCACTGATGTGCTGTAGATGGTTGGCACCATTGCTGTTACTTCTTGATCTTTACGAGAAGTTTGCGTCAGTCTCAAAGATCAAAGCCGTCCTGGAAACACATGTGGTAATGCTGCTTTGGATATTTTTTATCATTAATACACGACCTGCAATTTTGTCACATTAAATCTATTCTATATTCGTGTAAATCTTGCTTTGCACATACAACACCTCAAATGTGTGACTGTGCACCTTGTCATACTTGCAGTGTATTTATACAGGTATCAGAAACTGCCTAAAATTTAATATAAATGACAATATTGTAGCTGACTCCCACACATGAAAGTCACCCACTGCCTATCATTCTTTTTTCATCCATCACTAAGACTCCTGTTCGAAGGTGCATTGCTCCCTTTATGCATGCTGTTCTAACGAGCCCACCAGTATGGAAATAGCGGCTTGCTGCAAAGCAGAAACATGCATTTTTGGATAATATTGGGATGAATGTTTTAGGGCAAGAACCATGTGTGGAAATGGTTTGACGATCGCAGTGGCCGATGGACAAACTATGGGTCCAGTAACAACAAGTCCATTGACGATGCATATCGCGAAGGCAAAAGTTCAGTTCGGTTAGTATTGCTTTCGTTGGTAGTACTTTAGTTCATCTGAAGTACGGTTGAATGTTACTAAACTGAATGGGTGATGATGTAATGCAATGTAATGTAAAACGTTGATTCGTATGGCACATCCTCACCAAAGCCTTCAAAAAAGAATGTTTTGAGAAGACAGCCAAAAGCAGAACTACTGTTAGAAGGGTCATATTAACGTATGGTTGATGAGGCTTTGCTGAAAATGGCAGTGAATAGAATGTAATTATGTCAGTTAATAGTTACTGATATCACGTGTCAGTAATGATTTTGCCGATTTTTGTCTCACAGATAGCATTGATTTACTTCTTTCTGTTTTCCCACCTCACTTTTTGCCTGCTTTCCCTCTGCATTGATTTCAGTGATTGTTATCATTAGTGTATGATGTGGCGTTTGTATTGTGTACTGATTTTTATTAATTTGGGGGGGAAGTTGACATTAATCTGCATGAACTGCTGTGTTTCTGTTCAGATTCACTGCTGGTAGGCGTCGATACCTTGTTCAGTTTGGGACGATGATCCAGGTAAATTTTCATTTATTTGTAATAAGCCTTTGCTGTGGGTTGTTACGTAAAACAGAGCTGTATACAATGTTGTATTCACGTTCATTAATTGTACTCCAAGCTACACACGCAACCATTTAATGGCCCTTTGTCTTGGACTACCCGAGTGAGCCAGTACTAGAAGAAACTTTCACCTACTCACACCCATGAGGAATAAGAAGAAGGATTCGCACTGACAACAAGGTCCTTTGCTTGGATGCTCATTGCTCATCCCCTTTACAGTGCTTTGAGCCAGCTAGGGTTGTTACAATCAATTAAGCCAGCATGCAGCCGAAGTCAGCTGGTTGGCTGGTTCAGATTAATAGCCAGCATCTTTAACTGACTATGGCTGGCAGTCCTGGTCACAGTACCTACTGATATGCAGAACTCACTGCATCTTTTATCAACTCCTCCATTGTTGCTGCCATCTTCTGGATTTTGTGGCGCAGGAAAAGAACAGAGGCAGATGCGCCGACAATCATTCTGGACACCACCCCAACCAGACTACCGGTGCCCCCACCTCTGTGCCCTTTCTGACACAACCTCTTTATTTATCCTGGCTTGGGACAGGCACAGAATAATGCTGGCTTGCATTCCCGGTGACCTGGTTACCCGGTGACACTAAGCTATGTACTGCATATAGTTGCAAATGGAGAATAATTTTTCACTAGCAGTTGTTGTCCATGTTCTGTGCCCTTGTAGTTTTTTCACTTCTGTCACAAATTAAATTGCTTACTTACTTACTTTAGTGTGATCATTGAATACCGTATGCATGTGGCATGTCATACAGGTGAACGAGGAGACGGGAAACAGGAGGCCAGTCATGTTGTCAGTGCTGACGAGGTCGGAGAAAGAAGCTGCGGCCAAGGACCAGCAAGCCACCGCTGCGGCTTCTGTCGACGATACGAATAATGCTAATGGAGAAACAAAGCCGAGTCCCAAAGGTATCAGCAGTGTGACTGGGAATTTAGATATGGGTGTAATAGGGTTGGCAAAATGGAGTGATAACTTTCTTTCCATAAGTATATCAAGAAAGAATGAAGCTAATGGTTGAGTCGGCAGCTTTAAGTTACCTTTCTGTGGTTTACACACTTTTGGTTGGACAACAGGAAGAGCGTCTGGTCTGTAAGAACTTTTCAGTTATCCCCTCAAAGTTTTATTTCGGGAGATGAGCCCCAAGTGGAAGAAATTCCTGAAAATGCAGCCTTTTCATGTAATGTTACTGCCGTTGAACTTTTTCAGTTTCCTGTGTCATATCTGGCTAATGCATTGCATCTTTTGCTGTAGAAGTCATGGATACTGACAGCAGCAACCAGCTTCAGATACTGCATGGTCTTTCAGAAGATGAAGTGCCAGTGTTGATACGGTGAGTTAGAACCAGCATCATTGCTGGCTTTTGTTACTATAGTTTTACTGCCAGATTCTGGTACCATAATTCCTTCTGGTGTGACTAATAGAAATTATTTAGCCATATGTCACACAACAATATATCCAAATTTGTGTTCATGCCCTGTGAGAGGGAAATGAGCACCCTACTCTGCTTGCTAGAGTATGTTTTTGTTGATGTGTACATATTATTTGTTCAGAGCATATTTTTTGTTTTTAGATTTTTTCTTTACTTTTAGAGGTTTTGGGCTCCATGCTGTCTCTTGCTTCAGTAAAATCCACACGGGTTTTACCTTTCTGGTAGCGCCCCAGGTAGTCCCGGACAAAGGGCCATTAAATGGGTGTGTGTGTGTATGTAGGCTCCATGCACTAGATTAAGCTGATGCCTTCAGTGCTTTGACGCAGTTGGTTGGGTGCCAGGAAGGTATCCGGCCTGTAAAAAACTGAGTGGTTGGGTGCTGATGTGGTTATCTGTTTCTAGCGACCTGCAGACTTGCATCTGGCCCAGCTGATGCCACTGCCACTCTCGTCTCTTGCTTCAGTAAAATCCAGATTGGTTTTACCTTTCTGGTACCGGCTCACCTGGATAGTCCCGGACAAAGGACCGTTAAACGGGTGTGTGTGTGCACTAGATTAAGCTGTCTGTTAGTCAATATCTGAGTACATGTGAATATGTCGTATCATATCTAAAAGAGTTTCACTAACCAACTGTTGACTTCCTCGCTGTATAAATTGTTTACTTGCTTGCTGTGACGTGGTGGCAGATGTTCGGTGGTGCTGCTCGGCCTGCCGGTGGACGCCAACACGCTGCACGCCGTCCTGCGGCTCGTGCTCCGGCTGACGCGCGACCACAAGTTTGCCGATATGTTTGCGAGCATGGGCGGACCGCGCCTGCTTCTTGAACTGAACCAGTCACAGCGCTTCCAGGGCTTCTTCTCGCTTGTCGCTCTCATTCTTAGACACATTCTGGAGGACGACCGCGCTCTTCATCACAGCATGGAAAAGGTGAGCCACTGAAACCTTAATGAGTATGCAGTATGCACACCAGCAAGTGTTTAGTACTTGTATGCTGCTACTGAGTTGTACTGAATGCGCTATACTGCTACAAACCTTAGTGTTCATTACTTTGTCCCCAGCATGGGCATGAATTATTGTGATACTGCATGTCTGTCTGTCTGTATGTCTGTTTCTGTGCATAAAGATTTTCTATATATTACCTGTGACCATTGCTCAGTCTTCCTCTGACAACAGTGCAGTACAATACTTCAGTTTTGTGGATCAAATAATGTTCTGACATAATGGGGCTTATACAGGTAACTACTGATAGTCATTCATAATTGTAACAGTTTTTGGCTGTAGTGGCAATGTGTGTTGGTGCCATAATTTCCTGACACTGACCTATGATCTCAGCGCTATGATCTGAGCCTTTTCAGTAGTTATTTTATTACTTGTTTACTGTTATTGAATGTATGTTATTACACTTGTTGTAGTCGTGAATATATATGATTAGTTTGTATTTAATCTGATTGCTGTTCTTTTGGATTGATGACATTGAAATGTGTTTGATCACAGGTGGTACGATCAGCAACATCAGGCAGTGGTTCAAGTGTATGTGGTGTTGCTCCTGGCAGTTACGGCTCAAAGGAGTTACACTATGTATTAAGAACTCTCAGTTCTGCGGCTTGCCACAACCATCTTGTATTTACCGAAGTTGCCAAAAACATTCTTCGCATCAACCTTGTCACTCTTCCGAAGCGAGGCAAGTATTATTTCGTAAAGAATTTTATGTGTCCGTTGTTATTGATTTCAATTCATGTGCATTTGCAAATGGAAGAATTGTCGTTTTATGTAGATTTGATGCAGTGGTATGTTTTTTGCTAGTTTAATTTCTCTAATGCTGAAAGAATTGTTAGTTTCGTCTTTTGCTGAGTATATAGTGAGTGAGCTAAGAGTGAATTAATTCTGTTGACCTGTTGAATTTTGGTGACATGCTGTATTGCCGCACATTTCCAGTATTGTTCACTTTACTGATACTGAGCTTTCCTAGTCGATGTTAATGTTATTGACTGTCTATGATATATTGATAGAGTATTGTGATTCGCCTTCTGCTGACCATTGTATGTTATTTTAACTTACTTGTTGCGAAAAGAAGATGATGATTGTATGAAGAAATGTATGGAGTATTAGTTGAGGGTCCCAGACCAAGAGGAAGACGAAAGAGGACCTGGAGAGAGGTTGTGGAGAAGAACTGTCAAGCGCATAAAGTGAACAAGAAGGATGCTGTTGATCGTAATTGATGGATCAAGTTGATAAAGGATGTCATATGATCAGGATGCGTGTGAGTAGGTGAATGTTTCTTCTGGTACCGGCCCACCCGGGTAGTTCTTGGGACAAGGGCCATTAAATGGTTGTTGTGTTCATAAAAACAAAAACAAACTTGTAGATGAGGACGAGGCACGTCTGACGAACCCAAGTGTTCCACAGCAAGTGAAGTGCGTTGCCAGCAAGCCGGTGACGTTGCCCGTCATTGAAGGCACAATCAAGTCAGTCATCTCTGAACTGCTGAATTCCCTCATCATTGTTGACGCGAGTCAGCGCAGTGAATGTAAGTGATTTGTAGCATCAATGCTTCTAACATGTTACTAGTGTGGCCTGGTGGCGTAGTGGTTGGGTCATTTCACTTGCGACTCTGAAGGTTGTGGATTCGGCTCCCGACCTAGAGCTTTCAGGTAACAACCTTGGGTAAGTTGTTCGCACACATGTGCCTCTGTCACCAAGCAGTATATAATTTGGTAGCAGTCAAGGAGCGGTGATGCTTGTGGCTGGGAAAGTAACTGTAGGTCTGGTGCACTGGCCATGCATCACAGACTTCAGTGGTTTATCTACGTATGGGCTCAAGGTCTAAGAAAGTACTGCTTTGTACTTGACTTTATTATTGTCAGTTGTTAATCAGGGGGTTTATTACCTCTGCTACTTTTAGTAGGTAATTTGCATTTACTACTATTTGTCTGTCTGTCTCATTGTTAGTAAGTTAATGCATAAACTTATGGGTGGATTTTCATAAAATTTGGGTAATTGGCCTATATAAACTATGGAAGAGTCGATTAAATTTTGGAAGTGATCTGGAAGACATATTGGATAATTTATCGTAATTGTAGATAGTCTAGTAGTCAATTGAAGTGGGAAATGATGGCGAATTTGGTAAAAACTGTCTTAGTAGATGCTAATGTCAGATTAACTCTTACTTTGTAAAGTGTGAGCTATGCACATCAGTTGCATATATTAAGTCAGCATGTGTAACAAAGATATTATGAACTTAAAACTGTTTGTAGTTAAAATGTCTGTGCATCTTGTAGCATCGACAGCAATGGACACAAAACAGTCTGAACAGACTGATAGTACTCAAACGCAGCCAGACTCCCAGCAGGATGCACAGCAGAAGAGCCAGCAGCCTACCAGTGTATGTTTCAGCTCATTTGCTGCACCCTAGTCCAAAATGGCCATCAGTATAATTTTAGTCTGGCTCCTCAGCAGATTTGGAAGCTCTTGTGGTTCTAGTGATGTTGTGGATGTGGTAGTAGTAGTAAACGTATTGATAACAGAGACTTCCGTATAAAAGTTGTAGCAACATACAGCACATTTAAGAAATTTACTCGGTTAACTAGATGACTAGAATATTGCCATTGCTGAACCTGGTGTAAGAGGACTATGGCCATATTGACTTGTGTTCATTTGCTTTTCACACGAACATTTCAGCCGAACATGATGTAAGGAAACAGGTGGATAAACAACAGCCAATACATGAGCAGTAGTACTTGTTATAGCCATGTAACTAGCTGGAGAGTTTGCACATATTACTGGAGATTTACTGCTCCACCTTAAGAGATGTATTTATTACTCCACCCCTGGTAACCAAGCATAGTATTGTGATGAGCATGTCTGTCCATCCATGAGCATATCAAGTGAAGTACACCTATGGTCTTCTTCACCAAATTGTATGTGTGTTGCTTACAGCTGTGGCTCATGGCTCAGTGTCCTGTGGCGGCGTTGCAACATGTTACGTACTGAAGGTTTTGTGCATGACGTCATGTTTGTGCAGAGTGGCAAGGAATAAAAAAAGGTAAAGGTAACCCATACTCGATTGCCGAGCGTAGGGTTCCGGAGCTGATCCCGGTTCTTGGCAGTCAGCCTGCAGGTGACATGAGTCATAAACCCGGCGGTAGGCTGCCATTACTTTCCCTCAGGCCTGCAGTTACCCCCACAACCCTTAAGAGGGCTGCTACCAGTTTTGATGCTTGGTGAACAGAGGCACAATGGGTGTGAGCAGTTTGCCTAAGACTGTTACCCGACAGCATCGTGACTGCGATTTCAACCCATGCCCTTCTGCGCCTGAGTCCAGCACGCTAACCACTCAGCTAACAAGCCACCCCAGACAAGGAATAGATGATACAAAAAGATACATACTGTAAGTGTTTCATTAGGGGCAACACATATTTGATACCATGACATATACTACCATACAACTAACCTCAGCAGATGGAAGCATCGTACCAGGGTTTGAAGGCTGCAGTGGTCATTTGTCTTATTGTGCAGGTACCAGCTGCTGACGGTGCAAAGGAGGATGAGCAGAATAAAGATAAGAAGCCGCTGTTGTCCAAGTCGGCAGTGTTGCGGCTCTTGGCTGAACTGTCGCGGTCGTACGCCGGCTGCGCCGTTCTCATCTGTCAACACACGTACCAAGCAGGGCAGTCAGAACTCATCGCCGAGGTCAGTCTGCTCACTGCTTGCCAAAAATCTTTGCTGATGTGGAAAAAAACAACAAACAAACATCCGTTTAACGGCCCTTTGATCTGGACTACCCAGGTGAGCCGGTACCAGAAAGGTAAAACCAATCTGGATTTTTCTGAAGCAAGAGTGGCAGTGGCATCAGCTGGGCCATATGCTAGTCTGCACCTTGCTCCAGACAGATAACCATGCCAGCACCCCACCACTCAGTTTTTTACAGGCCGGATGCCCTTCCTGATGCCCAGCCAACAGTATCAAAGCACTGACGTGGATTACGGGAGTGAAAATATGACTTTATTATTTGTCACTGTTTTAATGGTCATTTTCCGGGTGAATCTGTTTTTTTCGTTAGCCTGTTACCATCAGTGTTGTTTCAGAAGAGAACAGTTGGGATATGAAACGAGTGTCATGTGCCAGATGCCTTTCCTGCCAACCAACCAACAGTGTCAATCGCTGGATGAAATACACAACATAGGTTTATAAAGGCCAGATGTTGCTGGTATTGGTCATCTAGTGGGTATCAAAGCATTGAAGGCAACTAGTTTCATTATTTTGTACTTTGCCACATCATTTGTTGCTGTACATTTTCATCATTATTGGCCATGAATAACTACTTCTGTGCTGGAATTCGCTCAATTACTAAGTGGCATACTGGGTCAACTCAGCCTTGCCTCCCTCCAGGGTTGCTAAATCGAGTACTAGTTTCGCTCGGGTAAAGGCGGGAATGTCACCTCTGCTGGGTGGCAAGCAACACTCTGTGATCCCCTGCATGGCATGTGAGTTCCTGTAGTGGTGTGGCTAGTTGCAAACTGCTGTACTCTATTTACTTTTACTTTGTTTTACCTTTATTCTGTTGTTCTCAGTGCTTAGACACTGTTGATTGGGCAGCAGGAGGGACATCTGGCCGGTAAAAACTGAGTGGTGGGATGCTGGCGTGGTTATCTGTCTGGAGCAAGGTGCAGATTTGCTTATGGCCCAGCTGATGCCGCTGCCACTCACTGTCTCTTGCTTTATTTAAATCCAGATTGGTTTTACCTTTCTGGTACATGCTTACCTGGGTAGTCCCGGACAAATGGCCGTTAAACGTGTGTGTGTGTGTGTGTGTGTGTG
>Ga0136654_1000631_pt1 | contig 10251 bp, 9 predicted proteins | sample InaspJWI70metaG_FD_94865 | JGI IMG/M metagenome (GOLD analysis project Ga0136654, IMG submission 94865) | Marine gutless worms symbiont microbial communities from Oahu, Hawaii - Inanidrilus sp. 1 OAHU.JWI-70 metaG (version 2) | ecosystem: Host-associated > Annelida > Digestive system >... | reverse complement strand
GTGTTGGAGCCGGAATGTAATTATTATTAACGTAGCAGTTCGTACACGAGGTAAAGAAAACAAACGAAATTATTTAAATGAGCAAATAAAATGACCGCCAGTCATTGCAGCCTTGATTGATAGTTGCACCGATGTCGGTCGCTTGCGTTGTGGTGCTAACTGTGCTTCCGTGCTGCTTACGCTGATGTCTACATGGACGGATGGATGAATGGATGGAGCAAGGTTTAACGTCCTACTCGACACAAAATATGTCATTTCGGAGACGTTCTTCCTAGCCAATCTGTTGGCTCGGTAATGAAAAAAAACCACACCCAACAAAACTAACAACACAAAACCAAAGTGATCTAAACTAACAGAGAAAGACACAGAAATTCAAACTTAAACCCATACCTACAAAAAAACACAAAAAAATGCAAACTAAACCTTTAAAAACACACAAAAACTAATCTAAACCAAAACGTTATCGCGCCAGATCGCCATGCGGGTGGCACACCGTCGCGCAATCCATCATCGGCGACTTCGTCTCGTCTCGTTAGCAGCACGGAGCACGAACGCCCGAGTCCACTCGGGCGCCGGCCGCGAGCTGCGAAGGATCGGCCGGCCGGCCACGCGGTCGGGAGGGCCCTGGGTCCTCGCCCTCCAGCGGCGGCGCACCGGCCGCTTCACGCTTCACCGCGCCGCGCCGCGCCGCCGCCGCCGCGCCGCGTTTGTCACTCAGTCCGCCAGCGCGAATGATTAATGGCGACCGGCCCCGGGCACGCCCCGCCCCGCTCGCTTCGATCTCGGCCCCCCACGACGCCCGGCGGCCGCCCGTCCGCTGACCACCCGGCCAATATTGCCAGCGCTCCCTCCCGCGGTCAGCGGCGCACCGTGACGTCTCAATCGGCGAGTTTCATCGATAACGACCCAAGATAGGAAGGAACGCAACGGAACGAAGTCCGGCCAACACCGCACGGACTCCGTGGGTGGGTCGCCAGGGCATCCTCTATCTCCACAGAGAAAGCCGTAGTGGTCCTGGCCTCCGCTGGGTTAGCGTCCGAATTATCTCACCGCTGGATAACTCGTTATCGCCGCCACCCACGGCGACCGGCCGCGTCTTAATTACGTTCACACACGGCGAGATCTCAGATCTAGGCGACAGAGAGATGAGAACGGAAGTCGTCGGCGACGTCACCCGAAATATTGTGTGTGAAGATGACACATCTGTACAGTGGGACCACCGGCGAAGAATTCAATTGTAGCGCTGCAGATTCTAGTGCGATAAATATACCGCGGTCACGCGACAGCAGCATCTGTCAAACAGCCCACCGTGAAAGTTCGCAAGCTGTCGGCTGCGTGAACATAGTGGTGCTTTGCTGTAGTTAGTGGGCCACCCACTGTGCGCGCGCCACCCACAATGTCTGCACCCTTCACAATAAACATCCTGCTGTCGTCGTGTGCGTTTGATTAATGGCGACAGTTCTGTAATGAACGGGCGCCTGGTGTGATAACAGAAACGCGATCAAATTACCTCACAACAAAACAGAAACAACGAACAACTTTTAAAACAATAGCTAGTTATCCTGCCGATTCCTGCGTCGTAAAAATAACACTGAAGCATTAAAACAAGTCAACTACTGGTGGTTTAAACTGTAAATAATATAAAGTCTTCATATTTTTGTAATATTTCTCTTTAACACTTGCTGGTGAATAAAAGACTGTCAACTGAATTCTTATTACAATAACTAAAATCACTTTCGTACTTACTTAGACCTACTTAGTTACTTAATTTGCATAATATTTCCACTAGACGTGGATTTTGAAAAGGTTTAACAGCTTATCAATTTTCACAGTTTTTCGAAGAGTGGCCACGGCACTGTGCTGCCGAAAGTCGCCAGTAGCGTAAATAAATCTTCATGTTTTGCCGTTTAGAGCGGCACAGGCTTGAGCGCCACGATGACGAACAATGGCGACAAGTGGATGGAGAGACGAATTAAGATTTAAGACGCCGAGAGCTGGCTCGTATAAGGAGCTCCCAGACCCCTCCCTACACGCCAGCTGTTCTCGTTCATCATATCGCCCACGCAATCTTAATCTGACTGGCCCGGCGTGTGATAAAGGACGCCGTCGCCGCACCCTGCATGATGCTGCTGTTGCTGCTGCTGCTGCTGGTGCTAATTGCGACGCTTCATCAGGCGCGGAACCGTGATTAATGAGCGCCATCAATTCTCCCGTAAACTCCCACGCAGCGCCGCCGAATGTACGACATTTGCCCCCACTCCGGACATCTGCCCTTCCGGACACCTGCTCCCTCCCTCCGAAAATTTCCATCGCGGACATCTGTTCTCGCACCTAACTCCGAAACCCTAAAGCGCCTAACTTACCCCGCAAGCCCTATACTATCACTTAACGTCTATCACCTTAATGACGTAAACACTAAACTCTGACCCAAACCGTAGTCTAACCTTAAATCCTGACCATAACCGTAACTCTAACCCCGTAACGCTAACTGAATTTAATAACCTAACCCTAACCGCGGTAGGTTATACTGAAGTTTAACCTGACCACAACAACGAACTCCACACCCATGCCTAAAAATCTAAACCCTAACCACGGGGCATGTGTCGGCAATGATAGTTTTAGTCCGGGAAGGGGCAAATTTCCTGTGGCGCAGGTCAATGCCACAGCTGCAGGTCGCTGGCTAACAAAAACTGATGAATCCCAGGTCAGCGGCGTCGAAGCGAGCTCGGCGGCGGCCTCGGCGATTTCGCTGAAAGCCGGCGACACGCTCTGATTAGGAAAATTGCAGACACGGCCGACGCTGCAGGCCGAAGCACGCGCGCGCCATGCACGTAATGGACCGCAGGCGCAAGACAAAGACGCATTTCGCGGAGCTGCGGGAAATGCCACAACCACGCAAACACGGCTGACTTCCCGAAATCTTCACGTTCTTTTTCCGAGTGCGTTCCATTTATTTAATGGAGCTACAGCTAGAGATTATCAGCTACACATTAATATTTAAAAAGATATTTTGTGAATCATATCTGCATTGTTTGTCATTCACGAGAAGGCTTCATTTAATGTTACAAGTGCATGACAATAAATTTATAATTGTAGTCAGCATAAAATGTCGAACTGTATTGCACGGAATTTTTTTACAACATTTTACAGACATAAGGAGCCAAACTCACTGGCTGACTGGCGTTGTAATAAAAGTTGGCTCCTCGGCTTGTTTGCTATCGTACTTTGCAATACAAGAAGTTCTGCTGCTGCAGACGGACCGCGCGACGCGCAGTGTCAGTCAAAATCTTGTCAACTGCTGCACAACTGTAGGAACAAGTTGTACAACAAATTCAGAACAAATCGAAGTACTGCAGTTAAAGCAGTCGACCGACGTGTGATGTGTGTCCAGCAACGACGCGTCGACCGTTCGTAGGTGTGATCAACAAGCTCGACCGTCGACAAGTTTTGTTGACAAAACGATCGATTTGCCGTGGCGAAGTCCAAGTCCAGAATTTGGGGCAAAGTTCCAGAGGGAATTAAGTATCCTTATTTTATAACACAGTGTAGGATAGGAAGCTCCCACGCCAAAAGGCACAAGGCCTATGTATGAGCAGATCTCTGCTCGTCAGAGTAAATTTCACTTAAGATATTGTGCATCGCAAAGCTCTGTATGCCACGCAATCTCTGAACTGAGGTAGTTGTATAGTATGACATTATATAGCTAAAGATTGTTTTGCTCTGTATAACTTCACTTGTTTCCTACTTCGTCATACTGTATATGTGGATGGACTATTTATATTTATAGTTAAGTTAATTAATTTGTTATTTTCCGTTTGTTTTGCTACCGGATATGTTCATTCTGGTGAAATAAACATTTTCAAAAGTAGCTCGATTGTTCTGCCGTTTCGATAGAATTCAGACACAGACGGACAAAGGGCCGTGGCATATACCACGCTAGCGCAGCGTCGCGCTGTAAAAATTGTATTGTGCACGAACCTGCCTGTGCCTGTGTGCTCGGTGTGCATGTTTATTGCCAATTTTGCCATAAATGTCAACTATCATGCACTGTCATAAATGTCAGAATTTTTACATACACACACTACCGTTACGACTGTAGCGTAGTAAAACGAGAAAAAAATTTGCAAATCCAGGCGAAAACTGTCAAAGGAACGTGACGGATCTTGCAAGTACTCTGGTAACGAGTTCCAGGCCGCCGAGCCGGCTACAGAAAAGGCCCGACAACAGAACCAGTATAGTTGGATACACCACAGAGTCTGCGATACATGGCGAATGCGATGCCAGACCTACGGTTACCTTCCCCGCCGCAGAACACTGTCAGTGTTCCTTAGATGGTATTCGTTTCCGGTCCCGCTGGCGGTCAGAGGTCAAGTTGACCCGAGTGGCTATAGCAACACACCAAAAAGGTATTTCGGCGAAAGGTCATCCATCTCAGTACTAATCGGGCTCGAAGTAGAGTAACTTTGTCATTAACACTGTTACCATTTAGCCAAGCCATAAAATACCTTGCCCGATCATGTATATTTTCTAAACATCTGTCACGTCACCTGTAGTGCCCTTTCGCTCTTTGCGAAACTGCATCGTGGAGGTATAACCTCTTTGGGCAATTTCTACCCGCGATTGCATTTAATAGAGTGTTATTATGCTACCATCTGTGGCGAAATAAAGCTTCCCAACTCGTCGATCTTAAGCCAGTCCGTTACCTACTTTGTCTCATCTTTTTAAACGCGGGCGACGTCGAGGGTGGTCCGGCAATGTCCCCGGGGGCACCTGCGGTTGTCGTCTGTCCAATTCGAGCGCGGTTCAACAGTTGCCGATTGAGACCGGCGATCGGGCGGGCGGGCGCACGTGACTCATAACGTTGTCAACGAACATAAATCAAAAACGTCGTCGACGCTGTCGGCGGCGCCCGATGAAAGAAAGAACATTGCGCCACGCTGCGACGGCGACCCCCACGGCAATAAATTATAACATCGCGAATTATTTGCCCGACTGGTTTCGCCCATGCACTGAGGTTTGTTCACAGCACATGAACTGAACTGCGCGACAAGTCGACCCAGTTACGCGACGCGTTCATTGGTCACCGGCGTTCAAGTCACGACTTGATTGGCTGCAGCGAAACTAGGACGGATGGCGCTCAGTCAGTTCGTGCGCTGTGAACACTCCCGGTGGAATACGCGCGTGTGGACTGTGGAGTTCAGTTCACGTGCTGTGAACAGACCTTCAGTCGTGCACGCATGCACTCGTCGATGCAGATGCAGCAGGAGCGAAATTCACACTCGATCGCCGCTGTCGATCGACGCCGAAATTGCTCGCGGTTCGCTTTCGTCGTTCAGTGATTTACGACACACTGTGTCTCTCGGAATTAATCAGCGTTCTCCAACTCCAGCAATCAGTCACGCCGCAATCGGCCGTTTGACGACTTTCGAATCGCAGTCGAATAAATGCACACGTGGCAAATGGCAATATCAGACACTGATCTTTTGCTGAATCACACTGGACTGTCCGAAATGTTGCAACGTCCTACTGCAGCTTACTGGCTGTACTCTTTATCGCTCTTTTCGATTTCTTAAAATCCAGTTATATTTATCCGCCATCACTGTGGTAAATAAAGATCTTCGCAGCGGTGATTTCAAACAGCAATGGCCGCGACGGCGGCAAATACATGTGTGCAACTTTCCTGTCGATATATCACAACAATAATAACAAGTATATCGGCCATCAGACAGAGGCCGAAACGTGCGCTGGCCGTGCACGTCGAAGTATTGCTAATTAAGCATAACCACATTAAAGCCAGAAAAAGATGGCACAGACGGACGGACGGACAGACAGACACCAGACCGCTGCTTTACGCCTTCTACTATGGACGCAGCCAGCTTAATGATAAAGACGTTTTGTTTAAGTACTGAGGTCATGAAGTGCAAAGGCGCAACCTGCCAAGTTGCCTGCAGTACAGAAGAAGCAGCCATTAATTCGGGTGCATTTCTTTGCGGCAACAAAAACTGCCGAAGCATTGCAGATCGCTGAAGTTAATGACGCATTTCAAATCAACAGAGAGAACGTTGACCGGCGTCGGTGTGAATTTGTCGCAAAGAACACGCCGCATTCATTGTTTACTGATCAGAGAACTGCATGCGACGTGAGCATGCAGTCAAACTGAACGCGTGACGGCGTCAGCCTTTGGCGACAATAAAATTCGCACTCGACTCTTGAATCTTTCTGCTGGCAGCATACAAGCGGCGCAAGCTACACAAAGTTCCCGTGCCACCGGCACACTGCGAGTTTACGACACTTGAACACCTGGACAACCGCAACAGGTCTCAAACCTATATCATGCAGCCACTATTTCCATACGTAAATTGTTAAATTTAAGCTTAACTTAAGAGGTACCATTTTTGTCTTTTAATTTTTAGCGCTGTTTCTAAAATTCGAAATAAGTCAAGTAGGCCTACAGCAAAAGAACGATTCCTCTTTTACTTTTGACTTCTTGTAAAGCAGAATCACAGCCGTCATCTGTCGTCGTATCAAACTAATCACAGTGCGTGTAACTGCGGTTTAAGTTCTTAAAATTTTACAGGCATACAAAAAGCTCATGGTTATGCTAAGTCTATAGCAAGATTTGAAGCAAACAGTGCGATTACGCAAGGAATACAGCGAGGAGTACAAAGCACGTTATCGATTCAGTCGAAAATATGACATGGATTCCAGATCAGGTAGAAAGAACAGTGGAATGGGCCTACTGAGGAAATTCTGAAGCCCAAATGTAATGACAAAAGACCTCGAGATTACATGTTAAGAGTTTGAAACTATTCAGCAACAGACACCATTGGCGGATCTAGGATTTTTTAGAGAGGGGTGACTTTGGGAACCCGAGCGAGCGAAGCGAGCGAGCATTGAGGGCATCTCGGCTTACGGGAGAATGAAATTTGAGCCTTTGTGAGTTAGGACGTGGGCATGATTAAGTCACACGCATAATAATAATATGAAATGGGCTGCCGCGCAGGGTGGGGGTGACTAGTCACCCTAGTCACACCCCTAGATCCGCCCCTGAACATTGCGGAGATTTTATGTAACCGACTGTGTGTGGAATGACGTCGTTGAAAAGTCGGGAAAAGTGCAAAACAAGTCTTTTGTAAGTTGGGAATCAGACATCTCGAACAGTGCCGCAAAAGTCGTAAACTGTAAGAATTTATTTAAGCTTTCGCGCCAGGTCGGCTTGAAGTCGCGAAACCATACAGCAGCCGTGGGTCACATCAGCTCCCGTTCTTTCATGTACGTGTTACTAATCGCGCATTACTCCCGCGGCTTCCGGTCATTCGACGATCGAATTAACGAGCGGAGCGACGCCTCGCCGAGATTATTACGACGTCAAAACGACGTGGGCGTAATGTCCCGAACGCGCGCCGCGGCCCTCTGTCTCTCTCTATCCATCGTCATCAGCTGACGCAGTTCGACTCTAAAGATCAAACCGATTACTGGGCAGATGTTAAAGCGGCAATATTAAGTCTCGGTCGGCGGCCCACACGCCGTTCGACGACAAAGGACTGCTTGTCCCCCACGGAGAGCGGCCTCCCCGACGGCCTATCCACCACGTCCGGACCCCGCCAAGATGCAAGACCGCCTCCCCTGGACACACGCGCGTCCCGAGAATAATTGAAGGGGAGTCGAACGCGCCGGCAAACGACCGCGGCTACCAATTCCGTCCGCGCTTTCATTTCGGTCCTATGTAGATATCCATCGAAGCGGAACAGATAATTTAAGTCCACCGGTCCGCCGGCGACCATCGCCGAGCGACTGGGTATCCGAAGCGCGAGATTGAGTGCTTTTTTTCGACCCACCGCATCGTATCGGCCTAAATAAGACGCCATCGAAATAGCGAGACGTCGCCGTTGGACGGAGACAAAGAGACTGCGGAGTGTCGAGGTGAAATGTCAATCGTGCTGCTGCTTTGCTTTGCTAATCGACTGCGACGATCTATACACGGGGAGTGCACTCATTCAGACGACCGCTTTGCGACCTACGACACTGACAATGCTCGTGTTTATACGAACAACGGTTGGCCGAAGAACTCTCTATATACCGTCACAGTTCTGTTTATCATCATTCCGTATAGGTGTGATGATCTTCGTACCGAATGAACATGCATGTAAATATTCGTGTTGAATGTGGGCCAGCATATCTTGCAATGAAGACCACGCGATTAGTTTGCTAATTGAAAACGTTTCAAAGATGTCGGCCTACGTGATTATGCGAACAAACGTTGATTACGACGACAATGCTAAACGGTGTTCTGGAATGCAATCTTTGTTGGTCTATTTTTAATTTTCCGTTATCAAGTCAACTTTTAGAGAACATGAAGAGCTGCCAAATTCAAGACTAAATTTGTGCGTTGTAACTTACAACGCATAAATTTAGTGCAACTATCTCTCATCAGTGTTTTGCTCGCGGTTTTAGTCAATGCCTATCATTATTCGTTGCTGCACTGTACATTTGTAGTTATTTCTGCGGTGAAATAACGACTATCAAATGGCCACTGGCGGGAGATCACGCTGTTAGCTGTTGTTGGTAAATCGCTTCATTGTGCCTTAACCTTACGCAACTCGCGACAAAGCCGGCAAACGAGCAAGCGGCGAGTATCAATAGAGTTCATCTCATAATCCGCTTATTTAGGCTCCCGTTCACCGCCCTTCAGCTGGGGGCGGACGTCGCGGGGACGCCAGATAACGCGATTTGAGAATTGGACTCGCACCGTGCGGCAGCTGTCAGAAACTCAAATCATAGGACATTTGTCCCCCTGCAAAGTTGCCACCCAGGCCTAACCCTAACTTTAACCTGGCCTTAAATTCGAAACCCTAACGCTATGTGACCTTAATAACCTAACACTAACCCCAAGCTCTAACCGTAACCCGTATGACTGTAACCGCGTCGAACCCTATAATGTACAAGTTTATTCGCCAAACAGCAGACAATACAGAGACAAAGGCGTCGGAACGATTTTAACATTGCATTTTAACATTTTAGGTTTTAGAGATGTGCGACTAACATAAGTGTTTGATCGTTACTCGATTCTCGAAATTCTCGCTAAGGATATATGTTATGTTAATTTGTTTCGTAGTATTCTACCTGTAGTACCAACCGAGTGTTACGTTTTAATTGCACGTAGGCAACATAACGACAAAGAGTGGAAGTTCAAGGAACAGCACGCAAAAATGTGGTAAAATTTGCGGGGCGAAAGGATACTCTCGCCCCCGTGATTTTAACATTGCGGGGGCGAGCGCCCCCGTCGCCGACGCCGTTCCGACGCCTCTGTACAGAGACAGACAGAAATACAAACCCGAACCCGATATAACCCTAAATTATAAACCTAACTGCGAGCAGACGTCCGCGATGGTAGTTTCACAACGTTTCAGGGGAGCAAATGAAGGGGCAGGCGTCCAGGGGCGGGCGAATGTCCAGTCACACGCGACGTCGAACGCCGTTAGTCGGTGGGATTTCACGGTCAGACGAAGCGGAAAGTTGCTACACCGATCGACGAAAACACAATAGTCGTTTCGCTGCGTATAATCCCATCGCATCGACCGCCTCTGCGCGCGCCCCACAGACGTCCATTCAACTGCATTGTCCGCTCACTGCCACCCGCCTCTGTCCCAGCGGAATCCGACGTCAGCCGCTCCGATTCTAACGCGGCGTCTGTCCGCCCGCGTGACTTCGGCAGAGAGCACAATCGCAGCATGCAAAGAACGGGCCCAAACGACATCGTGGTTGACCGACACAGTCCCCAGAAGGACGCTTCGCCGCAAACCCGCGTCGCCGATACGTGTCCCCGTCGGCGGTGGCTTTGTACCGACGATCATGTGTCCATGCAGCGCCGCCCATTTCATCACCGGTGGCGTGAAAAAGCGGCGATCGCTGTAACAAAGCGATGACAGGCAGGTCATCATTAGTCACTCTGTCACCGTCGACATCTGCTAGATGTCACCAGTGAGTGCACGGATCTCGCAGTTTGCAATCACGTCAACTGCATTGCTTGCACGATATACCGCTCGGCATGGCCCTACATGCCCGTGGAATGGCAGCCACACTGGCAACAAGTGGCCAAAGTGACTTGCAAAAGGTCGCATCGCCGTTCCCCTTACCGAGGGGACCTGGGCTCTCATCTAACACATGGTTCCTTGGACCCACACGAGTCTGCCCCGAAACCGACTCACTATCGATTCAGCAGTCGACTGTGCACAACGACACAGCTGTGTC
>Ga0136654_1000629_pt1 | contig 10277 bp, 13 predicted proteins | sample InaspJWI70metaG_FD_94865 | JGI IMG/M metagenome (GOLD analysis project Ga0136654, IMG submission 94865) | Marine gutless worms symbiont microbial communities from Oahu, Hawaii - Inanidrilus sp. 1 OAHU.JWI-70 metaG (version 2) | ecosystem: Host-associated > Annelida > Digestive system >... | reverse complement strand
GGCATCAGCTGAGCCATATGCAAGTCTGCACCTCGCTCCAGACAGATAACCATGCCACTGCCAGCAACCCACCACTCAGTTTTTTACAGGCCGGCCGGATGCCCTTCCTGCCGCCAAACCAACAGCGTCAAAGCACTGAAGGAATGCTCTGACAAATAGGCCTATAATATTTCTGCACGTACATAATATTTATAATGTCCGCCAGTTAGGCCTAGTTTGCAGCTATGCTTGCATATGAGTCGAAAGTACTCTAGTGGAAGAGCATGAATTAATTCATTGAGCAGCTTTGAAGCAAGGAAATGCCGCAGTGAAGAAAGGAATAACAACAAATATGACGAAGAGAACACTGACGACTACAATACGAGGAAACGACACACGCGTAATACGAGTATTGTAAACACAGTGCTACGCGTGTCCTATTTTGGTCATTTTTCTGACCCGTTGTCTCCCAACCAAAATCCGTCTGAATTAGAAATACACGTTACACTAGTCAGACGACTTCTTACGATTTTAAACAGTGTAAAACTTTCTGTTGGAGATTTAGAAGTCCAGAGACGAGACACAAACGCGGGTGTGTGGTGTCCTCTTTGGCAGGGCGGCACAACTAATACGTCCAAATTAGTATGGAACTAGGCAAACTACCCTCGATCGAGGATCAAGGTCAGACCGACCGTGATACCATCCTTTAAAACCCTAATCCTAACAGTGACCTATGACGTTAATTTTCAATCCCAGACGAGCTACGGTCATGCCGATATTTGAGCAAAACCATCAAGGTCAAAAATAAGATAGTTAAAAGACAGACGGACGGACAGACACGACCGATCGCACTACCTTCCCTCGTAACGCGGTCGATAGGCCTACTACTACACGAGACACAGTGGTCGGAGCGACTTGCCGGAATGATGAGCCGCGACTGACGACGCGCGGTCGTGCTCGAGGCAGTCGCTTGACGGCCTGGCAGCGGAAGAACGCGTGGTGCTCGACGCAGCGCTTCCAGAAGTTTTTGCACGAGTTCCGCGAACTGAAGTAGAACTCGACCGTGTCCTTGTAGTAACTCTGTGTCACATGAAACACATTGCAAGCTCACGCCTCGAAACTGGTCATAATCATGACGCATTATCATGCAACGGTTTCTCGACAGCTCTAGTAACTGAATTCGTTGTTAGCCGTTGACAGTTTCACAGCAAAGTTTTACAACAGAGACGTACGATCTTCTGTGTATTGTGTTTATTTTTTTACTATTTTTCTATTTTTCTATTTTTGATTTTCTGCAGTAAGTTAAGTCGTCTATCCGTTTTTCGGCACACATCATATAGTACCATATTGTTAACAATAACACTAATCGATCGCACAAGTCTACATTGTGAGCCTAACTATTGCATGATATTCCGAACTCGATCATTATAATTATAGTTGCAAACTTTTTACAACTTTTACAGTTTCTGAGTTTCTTGCACAAAACTGCACTAAATAATTATTGTCACAATGATCATCAGTCAGTCGAAAACTAACACAGCCTTCAGGATGAAGCTTGATGAGAAATTTCTTCCGCCTGAAACTTAGTTTACGAATCTTCGCCCACGAGAAGGTGTTGATTTTCGTCTGATTCTGGAAGACGAGAACTCCCATGTGAGCGACAGAAAGCTGCAGCGCAACGCCCTCGTGGTCCTGCAGCAAATATACGCTACATGGTATATCACCGACTAGAGCTTCATAGACACAAAGATGAAACGTTACCGCACGACACGTGCATAATTCATGCTGCAGTATATATCTTACAATAACAAACGCATCTGCGTATGCGACAGAAGTGCATTCTGCAGACATACAGATCAACCGAGCCAACTTATGGCATCTGGTGGCCGCAATACAGCGAAAATTCTACCAAAGCTGACGAAATCTGCAGTGACGTCATGTAAGATGCACAGTGAGTAACAACAGCCGTGCTCAAATCAGCCTTATCTCTGTCTGTCCGTCCGTACGGCCTGTCGCTATCATTGCTGTAGCAACTTGTTTTGCTACGCACACGTACATTCAGTTTTTGCTTAACCGGCCTTTTTTATTAAGTCACTCGAGAGGCCAGGTTCTCCGTAAGAGAAGTTACAGGACGTTTGAAGCAGGGTTTTACAGATCAAACAACACTCCTGGCGCTCATTCAACGGTGCCAAATCACTGCAGGAATCAAAGTACCGACTCAAACCACCAGAAATCACCTGCTAACCTCAACGTTTTTTGAGGCATCAGCTAACTTCTGGAGAGAAAAACGTCGCTTTCTTTATGCCAACTCTCATATGCCAGTGCCATCTTTTCTTTTTGGCGTCACACATTCAATCAACAAATCAATCGTTTTTTTGCATGAATAAATAACAAACGTGGCACGACAGTTGCAGCACAACACCAACCAAGTCTGCGTTGAGTCTCCTCTGTCCCAAGTCAACATGACGCTGCCCGCATTTGCTGCTGAGCGCGCCCGCAGCTGTCGATCGATATATCCTGCCCACAGGGCGCTCAGCAGCAAACCCGCCACACGCTGCTGCTGCTGCTGTTGATCGATGGGACAGACAGACAGACGGACGGACAAACGACAAAATCTACCGCTATATAGACCCTGCTACGCATGTTATGTGGACAGCATCAACTAGTGCCCTTAAACAGCTAAATTCCAAAGAAAAAGAACCAACAACCTTGGCAGGGTGCATCTGGATGCCGTAGAGTTCGACCTTGCGAGCGGTGTCGAGCAAGTTGAAATCAGCGACCGCCGAACTCTGACCGCTGCTCACAATCATATAGACACAGAGTCACAGACTCGACGTGAAGAAATGACGATATAACTGGAACAATGCCTCACGCGATCAACTCAATTATTCACAAGTTACTATAGGCCTACTGGGTTAAATTACATGCTGTTATTCTGCATTCTGCCATACCGCGGTAATTGCAGCTAATCTGCGCAATGTCGTGTTGATCCTTCCGCTTGTTATTCAAAAATACAATGTTAGTCAATACTTTACTCTATGACGGTGTGGTGTGGTGTGGTGTGGTGGCGCAATGTAATGGGTAGGGCGATAATATGGCTTTCTAAAGGTCGCCGCTTTGATCCACGGCGGTTTCGCTGTCATACGAGTCGTCTACACAAAAGTGTGAGGCTGTAGGAAAATCACAGTAAAAATCCACGATCAGTGTAGCTTATTGGAAAAAAATGCAAAAAATCATGGTAAAATCATGGCGTAAATCATAGTAATTTAGGCCTACTGCCTTCAAAGTCACTATTTGCATGCACCGTGAATGCACATAAGCAAAGGTAGTAAAAACACAGTTATGCCACGCCTGCTCTATCCACATAGGATCAGAATGCCGTAAAAATAAGAGAAATTTGTCAGACGGCAAAAATTCACATGACAAGTCGTGGTTACAAGATCGGTGCATTGCTTGGCCATGGGGGTCTTGCAACCTGCGGGTATGTTCTTGGTCTGAATATTTTGAGTTCAATGTAGGGAGGACTTGACAGGGAATTATGTCATGAGCGACGTCGTACAAGTGATCTTTGTGATGCTCCATGATCTTCATCTCAATGGCGTCAGTCTGCTGCGGCAGCAGTCGCAGTTGTCGCAGGTAAACGCTGCTCGGCCCGAACTCGTCTTCTGTATAGTCGCCGTACTCAGCTGCACACACACACACACGCCAGCCAACGCCAATCACTGATTAGCAGGGCTGCCGTGGGTATGGAGATTCCCATGGGTATGGGTATGGGGAATGTGATGAATCCCCATGGGTCTGTGGGGATTCTATAAAAAAATTTTCGAATGGATGTGAGATTAAGCGGAAACGCCTTTAACATGCGACAAATGATGTAGTCGCTGTTTGAATTTCGCCAATACAGACCAGATTGTAATGTGTTTTACTGGCAATTTTTGTTCAATAGTCTATCATTACTGAATACACATAGTAATACCGTTAAGTGTACAATGTGCTTATTTAAAGATGCATCTAACGAAACGACACAGGGTGTATGGAGGATTTATTACAATTAACGACTAAGAAATTAAAACGGGTAAAGCTCTCACCCGATGTAGTTAAGCAACATTTTCTTACTGTGGTCTTGAACTCTGACCCGTGAATCTGACCCAGATAGGAGCAAGCTGAACTAGAGTACCAAATATCGAGATCAAAGGTCATTTATTAGAAAGTTATTGTCCAAAGTCACACAGGTACACACTGAGAGACGCGTCAACCCGCGATCGTGTAGTAATTTCTGCCATGACCATCTGGTATGGTCGTCGCTAGGGCCTGATCACCAGAAAAGACCGAAATGGCCATCAGCAGGCATAGCATAGGCATATCTTTCCGCCGTCGTGAGGGCAATATTGTTTGTTTAACACTGATGCGCGTCGTCATGCAACAAGATGGTCGTTCCGAGTAGCTAGTGGCCGACCGGCACGCTATATAGCGTGGATAGCAATGGCACGTTGGTTCTGACTTTGATCATCGCAGACGAACGACGAAACTGCATGCTATCAAGCCATATGCATGTCTAGCTAATCAATGCACCGGCGTGTCAGCTTATCGGCCTTTGTCGGCGTTCTCCTTCAACGTGACAGGTCAATTGCTGGACGTTTATTTGTGGCTGCGAAGGGCGACGCCTTGTTTGTGCAAAAAATCAGGGTTTGGGTTATCGTTTGCTGTCGCGCCGATGTATACTATCAGCCATGAGTTTTAACGACTTCATTGATTTTTTAAACGCCGATAGCGACCGATACGCCGATGCCGCCATCCAACTCCAAATATACCGATCTATAACCGCTCGCCCACCAGCAGCAGGCCACCGGCTGCAATACACTGTATATGGATAGATCGCCGTCCTCCGTTGACCGTAAACATTTCAGCACTCAGCCGGCCGGCATCAAAGCAACAGCCAGTGGACGAATGCTATGCAGTGGACTGCCCCTGGGACCGTTCAGCAATACACTCAAGAGGCTTTGTACGGTATTGGATGACGACGACCACGATAACGACTGTATTCACGGAATAGACCTTTAACATAATCGGATTTCCTGTGTCTGACTTTGACTCTGACCTTGATTCATCCCACATCCATCTTTTCACGACTCAGTGGCCATACGCCCACACCATCGCTGCATGTCCTCAGCTGCTGCTGCTGCTGCCATGTCTTCACGGTTAACCGGCGTAATCGCTTTCTATCTTTAGCCTCGCGACCGATACGCGGCTCTTCCGCGGCGTTGTTATTGTTCATCTTCCTATATTGTTATTCCTGAAGCTGCTGATTACGGTGATCGCGCGGCACCGCGCGGCACTGCATCCGATGTGAACGTAGTTTCAGCTGCTGTATAGGACTACGTCACCACGCCAATCTATAGCCGTCTACTGTAAACCATGTAGCAAAGTAATCCTAGAAGCTGGCTAATTTTCGGCTACACTATACCGTGGATACGAGTGCATTGCCCGATCACAGAATATGTGCCATACAGACAAGACATATGAAAAGCTCAGAAAACTTAAGGGCCATTCACACATACTCTGCGCATTGCTGCGCTGCGTGTTGCTATGCGTTGCCGCGAGTTGCTGTCTCGTAGCGACAGCTGCGCTGTGCACTGCCGCTCGACAGACAGTAACTCCGTGTATTTCAATAGTGGCGTTTACACGTCGCGCAGCGCAGCAACGTGCAGCGCGGCGTGTGTGAAGGGCCCTTTAAACCTATCAGCGGTTTTTCGGAAACTGGGCATCGACTCTCGTATTTTATTCCGAATCTCTGAATTATGTAGTAGCCGACAAAACGCTCGCGCTGACGATGATTTACATTCTAACTGTAGAAGACGCCATTAGACGACACTGACACTGTACGATGTAGGAAGCGAGCAGGACGGCGGTGTGGTCTTGACACGGCATTGTACCGGTCAACAGGTCGCGTTTGACTTGCAACGCAAACAAATACCTGCACAACATCACAGCAACAGAACTGCACGCAATAGGACTCACGATTGCAGTTCCGTGTGTTTCATAAAGTAACCGATTAAAAAATTTACTTCTTTGCTCTGAGACAGTTGATTTGGTGACAGGAAGGACATCTGATCGGTAAAACACGTACTGCGTATATCCCCCAAAGATTTTGTTCTCGGACAAGCAGAGCCGAACCCTTTATACGCCAAATCTCTGACGCCATGACGGTAAGAAGTTGTGGCAGCTGTGAACTAGTGAAAAGAGGTAATGTTAGACCTGGTGTATTCTTCCTCTAGAAGACCGGGATCTGGCGTGTAGAACTTGACGATGAAGCGGAAGTCAAGTCGGTGTTGAGGCAATTGACGCACGATCGGCTTATCACGGTCCAACCAGCACTGCATGTGTAACACACCACCACAACGACTGTGTAGGTTATACACTGTGATGTTGTACCTCATGTACAATGCCACGATAAACTAATACTGTAGCTGAATCCGTCAAATATACAGAAATATAGCCTCTGCTGCAAAATAATACGCATGCAGTGTTAAAGTTTGTTCACAGCACAAGAACTGAAATGAACCAATGAACTGAACTCCAGTTCTGAACACGTGCATTCTAATGGGAGTGTTCACAGCGCACGATCTAACTGAGCACCAACCGTCCTAGTTTCGCTGCAGCCAATCTCAAGTCGTGACGCCGACGCGCGTGACCAATGAACGCGTCGTGTAACTGGGTCGACTTGTTGCAGGTCAGTCCAGTTCAGTTCAGTTCATGTTCTGTGAACAAGCCTTTGCACTCACAGTGGTCCCGTGGACGTCGGTGTATTCGAGGTCGAAGTAGTCGGACTCGACGAGTCTGAGTTTGCGGACCACCTCGTCGAACAACACCTGACCGACGCTCTTCATCTGCTCACACGCACGCGCATTCGTCACATCAACTGCCATGCTCACCGAGTCCGGGTCGATAATGCAGTGGCCGATCTTGCTCCGTGCAGAAACGAATCTGATACTAGTTACGCAGCGGTAACAGGCTGAAACTCGACACGATCTAAAACAGAACGGCAATTATTTGTGGCGACAGCTGTGATGAATACGATCGCAGCAGTCGTCTCGTCGTGCGCACACTGTGTTCACACCGGAACGCAACGTAACGCAGCGCGACGCAAGACAATGCACGGCACCGCGTGGCAACGTGCGATGTCTTACATACTGCAAACGTATTCAATCAATCAGAAAATTTTTAATGTGGCCTAAGTGATGCAACCACTGCAAGGACCACTAACCGGATGGTGTCAGTAGATGATGTCGAGATATGACTGCTTGAATAAAAAACGTTCTATATAGCAGTCGACGGAAGGTGGACAGTGAATTTGCCGCAACGATGTCAGCTGGCAGTGTATTCCAGATGTGTGCAGCCGCAACCGCAAAGGCTCGGCTGCCGACTGTTGACAGTTTGACCGGTGGTACCAAGATGCAGTTGGCGTTGGTAGAACGGAGTGTTCGTCGACCGGGCAAGTCGTCGACACGGGTCAGCGGACCGAGGTAACGTAGTGCATCGCCACGCAGAACCTTGTACGCCAGAATATAGCCAGCTTGTACTGAATTCGTTCCGGAACCCGCAACTAGTGCAGACTGATGACAGCATCAGATAATGTGGTCGCGAATCCTCAGGCGATAGATCAGTCGAGCCGCCGCGTTCAGAACCGACTGGAGTCGACGCGTCATGTATGCTAAATACACTGTTTCCCAATTGAAGCGTGGTCAATACTGAAATCTATAGATCATGCCAATCTCAACTGATCAACCTGCATCACTGGAAAAAAGCAAGCGCGAAAAAGGAGACAGCCGTCGGATTCATTCATTCATTCATTCATATTCGTTTATTGCGAACTGTCAAACAGCAGTTGTACACAAAAATAAAACAAAGCGCATGTCGAAAATATATAAAAGTCAATACATACTAATCTGAAACGAAAGCTGTCGCACAGTACAAGAAACAAATGGCCATTCATATGCCTCCACACGCAACAGCATACGACAGTTCATGTCAGAAGTCATATGCTCTGTCATAACAAGCATTAAGCAGCTTCCAACACTACTGTAAACCATATAGCAACGTATAATCCTAGAAGCGAGCTAATTTTCGGCGCCATTCCACAGTGATACGTGCACCGCGCGAGTACAGAACGCGTGCCAGCCAGACGATGCAACACGATAGTAATTCCTATGTCATGTTCAGAGTCCGCTCAAGAGCTGACGGACAGCCTGCTACTGTACAGAATACATAGGAAAATTGACGAAAACTAGAGGAAGAAACAGAAACCGTGATAGCAATGGCTGACGTACAAGTTTTGTTTAGCAGTCAATCAGATATCCGTCTCATCTTGTAGTATTCTGCATAATACACTAAATATTCTCTTCCGCTGTTGTCTGGGATCATACCTCCATTTGTTCCTATACCGAGCTCTTTTTAAAATTACATCTTCGTAATTTCCTTTATGTATTAAAATCACGTATACCCTATTGCAGAGCTCCCGATCCGACGCGACAAATTTGTTTTGTCGTGTCGCGTCGCGTCGGTCGGCGTGAATTGACAACCGTATTTAATCCGTTGCGTCTGCAGCTGCTGTTCCCATGGCAGTCCAGAAACCACAGACAGTGCCGAGGGACAGTATAAACAGATGAGGAGAGTGGACTGTTATAATGACGGAAGTCAGATATAGCAGCAGGCGTCTTTCAACTGCCGCGCGGGACGGGCTAGCCGTGCAGTCGGCCGCGCGAATTTTTAGCGCACGTCGTCACCAGTGCGCAGACGAATGGACGGCGACAGGGCGTGCGGGCGAGGGCGCGGACCCGTGGACGTGCCGCTATTGATTGATCAGTTCGCTGTCATACGCAGAGCCCCGGCACACGCAGTCAGTCAGAGGCCTCGCAGTGAGTGCTACCGGCTCAGTATGAACTACGGCACGAGTACTGTAGAAGACGACTGTGCGACGATTCACACCCCGACTTTGGTCAGTCGTCCAGACGATCTGTATGTCGCAGAACGCATGTCGTTGACGTCGTTCGTTCGGTCCGTCGCTCGCCCGCCGCCGCCTGCCGCTGGATATACGAATCGTCTCGTTGACAGAGCGGAGGCGGAACACGAACCGTCCGCACGCCGAGTAGACGACGCAGAAAACTGACTACGAGAGAGCGTTGTCTGGCTGCGACAGTCATCAACTCACTGCATTGTCGTGCTGAGCCAGCCGCGCAACTGACACTGCATTGATCTGTTTGTTCGTCCGCCCGTCTGTCTGTCCGTCTCTCTGTCTCTGCACTGCCGCTGTCATTAAGACAAGCCGCCCTCTGCAACGTCCACTGTCTTCACTGGCGTCTCATGACTACGAAACAAGGCTGTTGAGATTCGCGCATGGACGCGAATGTAAACAACGTCAGAGTCGACTGGTACAAAAATTACGACTGCCCATCTCGCACTGCTGTGATTGTGATGTTGGTGATTGCTTAAGTTGCTACAGCTTTCTGTGTGTGTTCGCTCGATAACTGCAAGATGTAATGATCTCTGACCTTGATATATGACACGATGGTTCATACTCACGTTGTCTTGGTTGAGTTCGTATGTCAATGACATAGGTCAAAGTTTGAGGTCACATGAGGAAAACCTTTTCGGCTGAAAGTGGGAAGGAAACTGGGAAAATCTGTGTCGGCTCCACAGATGCAAAACAGACCTGAATTTTAAACTAAATAAGTAACAATAGCAGCGAAGCGGTCGGTACGACCTCCAGTGAAGGCGTTTCTGTTTCACTTTGTTAACGATACGATACGAGATGCTATTTTAATAACGTGCGTTCAAAAGCTGACATCAGTCAGCTTACTCTACCGCACGGAATCAAAAACTAAAACGTGGAAAAAGAAGAACTAGAAAGTAAAAACGGACACGATCAGAAGTACTGGTAAACAGTCCGGGAATCTGTGGAGTTAGTCCTTCACATGAAAGAACAACTACAACAATTAAGTCCGCAGTTTGGGACAATGTTCCAGAGAGAAGCCCCCTTATTTTTGGAGATATCCGAAGTTTCTTCTAACACAGTGTAGGACTGGTCGAGGAAAGCATCTGTGCCGAAAACAAGCTCAATCCGTTCAGCCATTTCAATACAGTACCGGACTGTGATGGACACACAGACGCACAGACACATGATCACACGCTCGCACGGTAGTGCGAGAGTGTTGTAAGGGCGACGATGAAAGTCAATGGGAGAGGGGGAAATTTGACCCCCCGCCACCCAAAAACCCCTTAACCGATGGTCACCAAAATTT
>Ga0136654_1000628_pt1 | contig 10303 bp, 6 predicted proteins | sample InaspJWI70metaG_FD_94865 | JGI IMG/M metagenome (GOLD analysis project Ga0136654, IMG submission 94865) | Marine gutless worms symbiont microbial communities from Oahu, Hawaii - Inanidrilus sp. 1 OAHU.JWI-70 metaG (version 2) | ecosystem: Host-associated > Annelida > Digestive system >... | reverse complement strand
GAGTAGGAAATTTGTAACAAAGTCATATTTAAATACCCAACCATGCCCTAAATGTGTCTGTGTCACTACGCTACCTTGTGAAGAGTAAGTGAAGCAAACTGTTACGCAAGACTTAGCCACTCAAACACTGTTTTAAAATAAATGTCTGGAGAAATAAGCATTATTTAATTCACTAACAAAAAGTTCTTTACATCGGCCATATAAACAACCCATAACCCAGTGTACACAACTATTGCAACAACTATTGTCTCTTTTTGACTCGCAGTGTATATAGTTGGAGATTCACATTACATTAGTTGAATGCGAACAGTTTTGAAACTACACTATGTCTCAGAAAAGAACGACACTGACTTGGCATGCTATAATTCTGATGTCCATCAACTGATTTTAATAATTTTGGCAGAGCCATAGCTACTAGAGTAATTTATCTAATTGTGATTTATTTTTCCACCTCCCCTAACTAATGTTTCTGCACTATCTGGGGAAACATAAACCCCAGAAATTGTGTTTTCACTTATACATTGTCTACTGCTTTACCAACAGGGAAACATTATAATTATCAGTTAGCTACAGCTGAACCACGATTTTCTTTGCCGATTGCTCGTAACTGTGGGATGTTTTGAGAAATTGCAATTGTATTTTTAACAGATTTTTGGAAGAATGGGCAGTTATTAGGTGATTCACATCAAGAAATTCCTAAATTAAGTGTTATGCTAGATTAATGTAACGTAAGTGCATGCCCTTTTATTCAGCGCAATCCTCCATTTTTAACTGGGCTACAGAGTGCTTACTAACACAGGTCGGCGTGTATAGTGGTCGTAAAATGGCTGTTCTTGTGTTATGTTAGAATGGATTAAGTACTCATTGAATGCTGATGGTGTCTTTTTATGATGTAAAAGAGTATTTATTCTTGACGTTTTTCGTATGGTCACGTTTTTTATATGGCTCGAACAAGTATCTAATGTGGTTACTTGTGGTTGCTGGTGTCGTTATGTAATGTCTATTTAGAATATGCATTGACTAGTCATTATTCTTGAGGAATAGCTATATCCTGTAGATCTGTGACTGTTAGCCACTGACCAAAGTCCTTGTCAGCAATGTGTCGTGCCACACGTTGTCATTTGTCGTTTTGTAGGATTGTTTCATATGTTAAACTCGGCACACAGTTGACACTTCGTTGTTTTAGTGTTAGATTATGTGAAAGATCTGGTGATGTGGCCTCAGTTTGATCTTGTTGCAAGGACCATCTTGCACAAGGAATTGTGGCATTGGTGTTGCTTGCTTCATTTTCATATATCATCCTGTAACTGCACCTGTCACAAAAATTTCTGTCTACGTGGCATTCGGTGATTTTACACTGTCAGTTGGTTGACAGGAATACTATCCAGCCTGAAAAATGGTGCAAATTATTCTCAACAGTTTGTGTCCAAATAGGTGAAGGAATAAGCTCTAGTTGGCAGCTGGCTAACCCGAGTGTTCACCCCAAGGAGGCCATTGAAACAGTGTGTGTGCGCTTGTCTCCTGTAAATATTATGTTAGTTTTTGAGAATGTTGTTTTTGTTGATTTGTGGCTAGTCTTACCCATGTACCATGGAGAGATGATGTAAGTCATGCTGTGATCATAGTCATTGCCTGTCGTTATCAGTAGCTAATTGATGCATTGGCTTATCAGTGTTCCAAACATAGACAGTCACTAATATCCTTAACATTTGACATTATTTGCGGTGTTTATTTTTGGTTGCAAAAGTTTATTTTCTGTGCAAAAATAGTGAACAATTAGGGCTACGGTTAATATTAGAGTTAGGTTTAGTTGTCACAGTGGTTTAGTGGTTACTATTGAACAATAGGCCGATGCATTAACTAGTTACATCCTTCATTATCACTGCAATAAACGAGTGTATTACTTGCAACTTTTGTGAGTAGCTGCAGGGGCAGCAGTGGCCAACTTAGTGGAGCACACCAATGAAGTGAACACCACTAGTGTGTATAATAAGGTAAACAGCAAAACAAACATACATGAATATGTTTACATTCAGTACATTGTAATAAGTTGATATTTAGTGAAAAAAGACTTACATTGTACAACCAGCTACCACCGTTTTCGGCCATTATACATGTCCACCTGCGTTAAGAACTGGAGTATTTTGTTGGTGCAAATTTCACTGCCCGCATGTCCTTGCTGACGGCAGCAACCAGTTCATTCGGATTACAGAGAAGACGCTGGAGTTCTCCCTCAACAGTGTCTGCACTGTCTCTGTACCTTAATTTTCAGGTGCTTGGTTACTAAGTGCTGTAACACCATCTTGTGGAGTTCACTTTGATTGACAGCTGATGACCACGCCTCCCATTGCTGTGTGATTGGGAGGTTGTGAATGTCGAATAATTGTATGCACATGTGTGGCATTAGCTAGTTTTCTATTTGTTGTTGTACTCACCACAGAAATTTTTGCACATTTTCTATTTCTTTCCATACATAGTATGTAACAGAAGGCTTGTTGTTTGCTGACTCTTTTCTCATCCATGAATGCTATGTATTTGCATGGTTGGAACATTTGAGTAATGGTGTGTGTGTATATAATATTAAAATATGTTTGTAAACTCTAGAACATTAGCTATTGTGTCGTGATGTATATTACTTTTTATGAACAGTGGCTAGCTTGTATATTCCATTCCATTTAATACTAGAAACTGTGTGATATTTTTGTAAAGAATTTTCTGTTAAAATCGACCTGCATTTGGCACTTCTAATGTTACTAAGTGTTGTCTGTGGAAACAACTGTTTGTTTATAGGCCATCTGGTGCAGGGTATTATTTTTATCCATATTTAGAATGACAAGGAACTGCCTTCAGTGCTTTGACGCTGTTGGTTGGGCGACAGGAAGGGCATCCGGCCTGTAAAAAACTGAGTGGTGGGGTGCTGGCATGGTTATCTCTCTGGAGCTAGGTGCAGACTTGCATACGGCCCAGCCGATGCCACTGCCACTCACTGTCTCTTGCTTCAGTAAAATCCAGATTGGTTTTGCCTTTCTGGTACTGGCTCACCTGGATAGTCCCGGAAAAAGGGCCGTTAATGGGTGTTGTTGTTGGTTGTTGGTTAGAATGACAAGGAAGATATCCCAGTATGGTACTGGGTTTGTAGAGCTGGCATAAAGGGAGCAATGCCCCTTTCATCGTGATTCTGGTGAATAACCGTTCTTGTGTATTGCTAAAGTTTAGTGATAACAAGGGTACATTGCAGGATGGAGAAAGTCTAATTTGGTACAGTGTGTTACAGCCTGGAGTTTTAGAGTAGGCTTGTTTATGTCATCTCAGCTGAATACTGTGGCATAGTGGATCACTTGTGATATCGTAACTTTTGATGTACAGTATTATTTCAGATGGAGTTCATGTTCTTTTACACGTTGATGGCAGTAGATAACGGTGATCAGTTGCAAAGAAAGTATGAGGCCAGTGGGTGACTTGCATGGTCGGGATCAGTTGGGGTTGGTTGGCTGACAGGAAGGGTATCCAGCCGCTTATCCCCCAAAACTTCTGTTCTGAAAGAACTTAGGAAAGAAAACTAACGGGAAACTGGCGAAAACATTTTCACGTGGAAAATGGCCGTTAAAACACAAGATGGTGGTGGTAGATGTTCCACAGCTCTGTGGCATCTCTTTCAAGTAGTGGAGGTTTTGGTTGGTCCAGAGTATGCCTGGTAGTATGATGGCACTCTGGTACCAGTGCCTTGATAAGGCATCAGCATTCTGTGGAAAGGTACAGGCTGCCGAGTGCAATTTACATTACAATTTATTTTACTAACTTGCAGTGTCGTGGTAAGACATCTGTGATTCGTGGTATTGTTGAGTTTTTAACAAATACAGACTACAGTGTAGACTGTGTAAGAGAAATGTGACATTAGTCCGGAATTTCTGTAAACTGTAAACAAGATGAATTTGTTCTAATGAATTTTATCGAAAAGTTATTGTGTGTCATTTGATAGATTTGTGACTGTGATGGTGTGGTTAGGGTTTGTTGTAATTGTGGGGTGAGTGAATAACAGTGTTCTATATATTGCTGAAGTTGAATAAGAATCAGGATACATTGAGGGATGATTGGGTACAGTATGTTAGACCCTAAAGCTTTTGAGTAGGCTTGTTTATATCATATCAGCTGAATATTGCGGCATAATGTCTGACTTTTGATATAAACTATTATTTCAGATGGAGTTGTTAATGTTCTTTTACAGATTAATATATAGCTTCAGTAACTCTTTATTATTAATGGCTGTAGGTAATGATGACCAGTTGATGTGACATCTTGTCTGTGATCTATCTATCTCAGTGCTGAAGCTGTATTTCGATTAGCTGGTTCCAGCATGCATTTTTATGACCAATAATATTGGCTCAGGTTGAATTGAGCCAAATAGTATATGAAGGTTTCATATTTTTATAAGCTGTAATACATTCCATTATTACAGTTAGCTTTGCAACTATGTCTTTTGCAGTCTGCTATATTCTGACTTTGCTTTTGTTTTCTGCCGTTTTATTTATCATGTACAAATGCTTATTTATTTCGGCAGTTAAGTGAGTGCCCATGCACTATGTTGTGAATACTTTTATAAAGTCATTTGTTGTCATATGTAATGCACGTTATTATGTATATTGTATTGTGTTATGTCGATATATACATATTAAGTATTATATATGTTGTTACTAGTGCCACTTTTTTTACTCGTGTGAGGGCATTGCTGGTGCTCAGACTCCATTACTTCGATTTGTTGTGGATTTGTTGTGCATGTTGTTTAACAAATCCACACCACGTTGAAGTAGTGGTGTTTGAACATAAACATAGGAAAATGAAACAGAATTGACTGCTTTGAACTATCAAGGCATAGCTTACCTGGAAACTACATGGTGATGCCCAATTCACCAACATGACGTAACTGTCGAGTTTCGTCACGCCAGGCAGTGTTATTTACCTCGTTATTTACCTGGTGTGGCTGCACCTGGCACGGATGAATGCCATCCACATCCTGCATAGGTCTACGCTTGGTCTTTCACCAGTCTTGTAGCCGGATAGGACTTGTAGACTTTGTCTTTGAAGAACTACATTTGCCGAGCACATACTTTTCTCAAGGCGATTTTTGAACGAATTGATGGATGGAGAATCAATATCTTCCTGCGCCCAGCTATTCCATCTGTTTGTAACCCTTTGAGACAAAGAACTGCAAACGTGTATCACCGACAGTTTTTTCCTCATCTTCCAGCTTGTGGGAGAAACGTGACCAGGAAATGGCAGATTACCTTTACCATGTTATATCTGCTTTATCTCTTCTCTCGTCTAGAGACCATAATCTCAGTTGTGAAATGAGTCGGCGACAGTGCACGAATCCTGAAAAGTTTTAACAGTTAACCAGTAGAAAGTAAACATTCATACGCACGGCGTCTGCCAGTCACATAAATATTCAACTTTTGCTTGTTACGTCATTGACCGGCTTCTACCCTATTGGCTTCAGATTTTTTTGAAACTGTCGCTGACTATACCACAGGCGCAGCCACCAGTGGGACGCGTCCTCTCCATCTTTGGAGATCATGGGGACCAAGTGTATTTGGTCTTCTCCAACTGGCTGTCATTTTTTCGCTAGGCACTGATGAGTTTTACAGTGCTTTCTCAGACCTTGCTGAATTTAAGGGGAGAAGAGAGTATAGGGAAGGGAGTGGGTGATACATGGGTAAAGCAATAACGAGAGACGGGAAAGGGACGGAGAAGGAAAGGGAAAGGTATTGGCGTCCACTCCACGTGAGGTCCCCTCCAACTGTTCAGCCGTGGTCGCGCCTTGGACTCGACTCAGTTCGCACCGCCGACGCGATCTCGACAGTTTTATCGCGACGGCGGTGTATATTAGGCGTGAAGAAAAGCATCGAGGATAGTTGAACCAAGGACTGAAGAAGCTTCACAACAGACTTTCTCTTGCGGAGTTTTGTGACCGATGAATTAGCCGTCATGGAGGCGATAAATCGGTGGCTGAAAAGATAGAAGTTGCTTTTTGCACGGATGGTGCAAAATCACTACCTTGTAAATTAGCTTCCGAACAGCTGCACAACGTTTTCCGGCTAATTGCGATCTAATCCGGCTCTGCTGAGAAAACGCATGAATTCTATATCGGATGAGGTACACGCATACTTTCGTTAGCCTAACAACGAGCGATAATTCCGTTATCGCGATGAGCTCACTTTAGACAAACTAATGTAGCTAATGTTCGGATATTCACTCCCTGCGGCTTTGATCTAATTAGCTGAGATGGAGCTCCATTAAGGCTTTCCTCGAAATTTTCTGTTGACGAATACGCTTGCCTTACATTTGTTCTACATTCCACGTGAACGAGAGCGGGCCTTGCGAGCGCAAGCTTACGATCAGTTTATTAATTTTAAATGAGCTCATTTTTGTGAGACAACATCTTTGCGTCCATCGGCCAAAATTCTGAGTGAAAGCGACCTATCTGCCTGATAGATTTGATGACCCTGATTGGTGCGTGATTCAGCATACCAATCGTCTGCTGTTGGCTATTTTCAACCGAGCAATATTGTAAAACTAGAAAACGAAAATGTTACTTGATAATCTTAAAAGTTACTCATTTAGCGACCCCGGGGGATGCAAGGCTGAGTTGTCGAGTCGGGTCAGGCAGTGTGAATTATCTTACGCGTGACAGAAACGTCAGAAAGAATTCATCAGTGAAGCTTGGTCTGCGGGCGTTTAATTAATTTGAGCTAAAACCAAAGAAATTGTCATCGTCTGCGCGTACGTTTGTGATGCCGCCCATGTTGTCTCATATTGAACGTGTGAATCAAGTCCGACTTTTAGGTGTACTTTTGAGAGAGTATCCTCTCTTAAAGCTACTTTTCATGTTCACACTGTGCTCTCTTATCATCAGCCAACGCCGTTTTATCAACTTAAAGCTCAAGGGCCCCCTTTGATGTGTCAGAATACAAAGAAGAGACTGGATCCGCTCGGGGGACCCGCAATCACTGGAGTTCGCAGAGAAGCGTGGTGATGTGATCTAACTGCTTTGATGAAGACGTAGGCCTGCTGTAAGCCTGGCAGCAGGATGGAGGACAGACAGAAGTCTCGAGCATGGAGCCCTGTATACTAGCATGTATAGAGAAGTGACGCAGTGTCTGAAGTCTGTCTAGGATGTGCGGGAAATGCCGGCCTTGCAAACGAGCCATGCGAGTATTATAAGGAACTACATTATGCATTAGGCCTATACAATGCAGCCAGAGTCAATATCAATCATATAGCTCGACCGGAAATTAACCCTGAAGTGCATCAAAGCGAATGGCTTCTTTACTTGTGTAGGGGCCTACTACACATCCGGTTTTTTTTCGCTCATTCAACCCCCGTTGTGTCTTGCTGGCATTATCGTATAACATGAGATTCCGTTGTGGCAGAGGGACCGCGCGACGAGTCATTGAGTCTGCCCGGCCGCCAAACAGCATCTCGCTCGGTTCATCTGTTTTGCACGACTCGCCTCTGTGCCCATCACACACAGCGACACGCAGACATGTAGCACGCTACGAAGGACATGTGTAGCGATAGGCCGCATCAGTGCGATGCGGCTTCTGAAATATTCTGTTGTATAATTCGAGCAAATTGTGCGCCCGAATTGTGTTAATATAATGTAGGTAACGCATTATAGCACAGAGTGTTCTAGATGGGGTACAGCCAAGCAGTGCACCGGCGTATCGGCCTATCGTCCGCTATCGGCATCAAAACATGGGGAATCAATGACGTCCTAAAAACTAGGGGTCGTTATACCGCTGTGACAACTAACTCTAGCCCTAACTCTAAAACTAACCCAACTAACCCTAAACTCTATTTTTTGCGCAAGCGTAAATTAATATACGGCAAATGACGTCATGTTTAAGAATAATAATAATAATAACGTCGCAGCAGCTGCCCGTGAAGCTGGGTCAGCAGCAGAAGAGGCAGCCACTCGTAAGACGGCGAAATATTTAAACATCCAGGCTCATCACATTTTTCAGCCAGTTGACGTTGAGTCACTGGGTCCAATGCGTCGGGTCGCGTCTTCCTTTCGAAACTCGGTCGTAAGCTTGCTGATCAGCCGGGCGACGACAGAGAAAACAGCTTTTTATTTCAGCGACTCTCCGTTCTGATTCAGCGATACTATGCCATCTTACTGCATGACTGTTTTGTGAAGGAGGAGGAGGAGTAAGGTTCATTCCAGCTTAATTTTTGTACTTTTTTGGATTGCATGGCGTAATTTTTTCATTCCCTGGGAATTGAGTAGTCTACCGGGGTCAAAAAAATAATAATGATAATAATAATAAACGTATCGGTATAGCGCCATAAGGTAACTTCAGAGGCGCTGGGTGATTTCCGATGTTTTGAACGCTGATAACGACCGATTGACCGATACGCCGATACATTAATTATCTGCACCGTTCTATATGTGTGGCGCGCTCTTTGGAAGTTTTACACCCACGAATTGGGGGTGTGAAAATACTAGAGTCCTCGGCGTTAATGCGTGATGTTGCGTGCAGCTATTTCGATACGTGTGACGAACAGACGGCAAAACAGACGGACACCCGGGCGTATAATACATAAGGTGAAATGACGTCACAGAATCTGTGGTCAGGATACATTCGCAATTTTGTGGGTATAACTTCGCGTAACGTGTAGAGTTGATGGCCGAAGATTTACCGAAAAAAGCGTATTTAAGTGACAACAGAGTAACAAACATTTCTAAGAGTTTTACCCACAAGATGGCGGCGAAAACCAGCTAGCATAGATACGAAACGAAATTACGTCACTGCATACCGCCCTATGTATACCGCGTCGGCCGGTAATAAATTCTACGGCGTGTTTAATCGGACGCAGAAATAGCCTATTTGTCGTCTGGCGATGCCATTTGATCTCAATATCCACAGACGCTGATTTGGAAGACTCCGATTCGATCGTGATCAGCGGCGCTAGAGAAATTTCTTTCGATTGATTGATCGAAGACGAAGCATCCCCAAGCGGAAGCGAGCCGTGAAAGCTTCGCGCCGGAGCCGAACTGCGTGGATAGAACGAAGCCGCAAACTTGAAAAACTGCCCGCGATCGAGGATCAAGGTCAGACCAACCGCGTTACCACGGCCACACGCGCTGGACTGCGCCGCTGCCGCGCCACGCCCGCACGGCTCGCCGCGCTAGCTCGCAGCTGCTGACGTCACGATCAAACCTACTACAACAGCTATCGATCAATGCTGATAGGACTTCGCAGCATATCGTATATAGCACACATATTTTTGCACTGAACTTTGGCCTTGACCTATGACCTTGATTTTCAATTCCCGGTGAGCTACGATGGTTGTGTCGCACATGCAAAAAATCAAAGTCAAATGATCCGCTGTTGTTTAGGTGTTTCGGTAGGAATGTCATTATTGGGGGTGCTGTATGGTATAGGTAGAGTGGTCCACGGTCCACTAGAAATCTTGGTTGGGCGCAGCTATAATCTGCTTAGGCCTATTATGTGACATTTATAGCCTGTAAGAATATTATACAGATAGCAAAGGCAGCCTATTGCGGTTTTCGTGCACCCCCCCCAAAAAAAATTCGGCATGCATCTCCTGTTCGGCCGCCATCGTTTATTGCAGCAACGCACTGTGAACATTATGCCTAATTCACACCGCCCAACCCGACTCGACAGTCGACAACTCAGCCTGCTTCCCTCCGAGGTCGCTAAATCGAGTACCAGTTTCGGCTGGGGTAACGGCGGAAATGTCACCTCTGCCGGGTGGCAGGTAACACTGTGTGATCCCATAATGGCATGTGAGTTCCCGTAGCGGTGAGGCTAGTTGCTGATTGCTATACTCCGATTATCTTTACCTTTACCTTTACGAAACTGTTTTGTCGCGTCGAGTCGGGCGATGTGAATTGAATCAGCGACAACACTAGACTTTCGATGATAGAACATAGGAAACTGAATGTTCAGTTGGGTCTGCATCTCTACAAGCGCTTAGTGACTCTTTTGAATGTATAGGCGCTATATAAATAAGTTTATCTATCTATCTATCTACAATCTAGTAGGTGGGCTTAGCCACTCGACCGTCCATGCAGACCCGGTGGCAGTAAAAGTAAAGTAAAAAGTAAAGTAAACGGAGTATATAGCAGTTAGCAACTAGCCTCACCGCTACGGGAAACTCACATGCCATATAGGATCACACAGTATTACCTGCCACCCGGCAGAGGTGACATTCCCGCCGTTACCCCAGCCGAAGCTGGTACTCGATTAAGCGACCCCGGAGGGATGCAAGGCTGAGT
>Ga0136654_1000627_pt1 | contig 10304 bp, 10 predicted proteins | sample InaspJWI70metaG_FD_94865 | JGI IMG/M metagenome (GOLD analysis project Ga0136654, IMG submission 94865) | Marine gutless worms symbiont microbial communities from Oahu, Hawaii - Inanidrilus sp. 1 OAHU.JWI-70 metaG (version 2) | ecosystem: Host-associated > Annelida > Digestive system >... | reverse complement strand
GAAGTGCAGTTCACGTGGTGATGTGGACGGGGCTCTAGAACGTCGCGCGGCTCAACACGGGAAGGCGGCGTGATCGTCGCTGGTCGGGTCTGCATGACGCTAAATAACTCCGCCGGGACGCCCGGGCATCAGCATCCACCAGCCGACCATTCATACCCCGCGCACGATACGTCAGAGACGATTCGTTCCCCCCATCATCATCACCGTCATCTTCATCATCATCATCATCGCGTGCGTGCTCCCGACTGGACTCTTCACGAATTGCCTCCACCACGTACAGCGCTCTTGAGCTCGTCGCCATCATCATCATTATCATTATCATCATCATCATCATCATCATCATATTTATTCACTTTTCAGCAAATAATTCAACAAACATTATAACAAATGATGGCGGTAGGCTACCAGAGAAGCCATCTGGCTCATTACACTGGCCGCCTATAGTATACGATACCATAATACATTATTAGTAAACAGACCAGTATTCACTGCAGGCTGGAGGATTGATTCAATTGTCAACAGCCATGTTGTCCTTGGTCTGCCAGGTGGACGCTTCCAGTCCTTCGATGGCCCATGCGTGAGTGAGTGCAGTGCATGTGCGTAGTCTGTTGAGGGCTGGGCTCTCACAAGGTGACCTTCAAAACACCTCCAAAGAGACGCAGTCGCCGAGCTCTGACGTCTGGGTTCTCGCCTGTCCACAGTATTCTGACCTCAGCGTTCGAACACCGGTCACGAAATGAGACGCGAAGAATTCGTCTGAGACGGCGTGTTCGAGTGCACCCCCGCGGGTGTTTTGCAGGGCCTGCGTCGTCGTGGCCCAGCGGCTGGTGGGGTGGTAGGGCGCAATGACGGCGGGCCAGCGTCGGGCCGAACGATGTCGGCGACCACTGGCGTCAACCCCGCCGGGGATGCCGGGGATACATCCCCCAATATTTTCGTTGGGGGACGTCAACGGGAATATTTCCCCAATATTATTACCTACTTTCGGATATAGCAGACCAATATTGGTTGCCCTCCGTTCGCTCAGCCTCAAGCCGATTTCATTCGGCTATAAGACGCCACCAATTCGCTTCAGTCAGGCAGCCGGACAGTCGGCTCACAAGGCTCGTCCCCCCAACCTTGAACTCGCGTTGACGCCACTGTCGGCGACATGTAAACTAGTTCTGTAAAATGGTCACCAACAACTGAGATTCTTAGTTCAGTTTAACGAAAAAATGTTTTAGTTAGTTGTTGATCGCTGCTTACGACGCTGCGCCCACTGACCAATAACGATACATCGCCACCGCCATTGGCGGATCTAGGATTTTTTAGAGGGGGTGACTTTGGGAACCCGAGCGAGCGAAGCGAGCAAGCATTGAGGGGGTCTGGGCTTATGGGAGAATAAAAATTGAGCGTTTGTCTCCAGGATTTGACTCGAGGAGGGGCACAAAACGACATCGAAATAATTTAAGTCACATGCATAATAATAACATGAAATAGTCTGCCGCACCAGGGGGGTGACTAGTCACCCTAGTCACCCCGCCCCTGACCGCCCTCCCGCGGCTGGGGTCAGAATCGTCTCCCGGTCAGATCAGATGCGGAGTACTAATCGTCACACAATCGACCAGGCTCTCCCTGGCGTGGGGTGCTCGACCGTGGCGTCACCGTCTGCGATCGTCCGTATATCGTAATAAACTCGTTCAGGCCCGCACCACGCATCGCGCCGACGATAAATTACAGCTGCCGCGCGGTCGCATTTCGAGGCCAGCCGGGCCGCGCCGGACCCCGTTCGTCTCCACTGAGACCGTATTAAATTGTGACGATACTGTAATAAGCTGCCGCTCTATCCGTCCGTCCGTCCGTTCGTCCGTCTCTCTGTAGCTTCTGTGCTGCCCTGTCTGCCTCGCATCTGTCCCGACTACATTGTGTTACGACACCGACAACGTTTAGGGTTGCCTGGAGTTCGGTATTTGACCGGACCGTCCGGTTTTTGGTACACGGTCCGGTTGACAACTTCACTCAAAATTGTATTTAATCCGGTATATCCGGTATTCATTTTAACGCCACTTCAGTTGTTCTACAACAGAGCATTTAGCAACATTAAGCAAAACTCCATTCGACAAAGGCGGTTCTTCGAGTACAAAATGCACCGAAATCGTTTTCGTTTTGGCCGGGGCTCCGGCTTGGGCCCCGCTGGGGAGCTACGACGCTCCCCTAGACATCCTAGTCGACGGGGGAGCGGGAAACTCCCGTTTCCATTCTCCTTCCTTATCCTGGGCTGTTACATTTGGTACAGTGAGACAGTTGATGTAGTGCCTTTTTCTGTAGTGCATAAAATATTCGGTGCTATGTCGGCATGGCGTACGGTAGGTAGGTGTATCAACGAAATTACCCTGCATCGAGCCGAATTAGTACTGGGATGGGTGACCGTCTTCCGGTGAGTATACCATCTCGGTACGCATAACCAGCCAACTAGGTCAACTCAGCCTTGCATGCCTCCGGGGTCGCTAAATGGAGTACCAGCTTGGGCTGGGGTAAGGGCGTGAATGTCACTTCTGCCGGGTGGCAGGCAACATTGTGTGAGTTCCTATAGCGGCGTAGCGACTTAGCGAAATGCTATATCCGTGTTACTTTACTTTTTCTATACTTCACGAGGGTGACTCGGTAGCCGAGTGCTTAGCGTGCTGGACTCAGGCGTAGAACGGCCTGGGTTCAAATCGCAGCCGCGACGCTGTTGGGTAGCAGTCTTAGGAAAACTGTTCACGCCCATTGTGCCTCTGTTCACCAAGCAGCAAAATTGGTAGTAGCCCTCTTAAGGGTTGCGATGGTAACTGCGAGCCTGGCGGAAAGTAATGGCAGCCTACCGCCGGGTTTATGACTCACGTCACCTGCAGGCTGACTGCCAAGAACCGGGATCAGCTCCGGAACCCTACGCTCGGTAATCGAGTATGAGCTACGTTTACCTTTTTTACTTCACGATGCGTTGGGTTAGGTTGGGTAAAGAAAAAATGACCCATGTCCGTCAGGGGTGTAGTCCTAAAAAAGAATTGGGGGACGCCTGAAACAACACTTAGACAAAGATTTTAAAATAATTTAGGCCTACATACATGCTGTACTGAAATTATCTTACACTGCGTTTCGGTAAGTAACCAGTTGCAACAGTAAACAAACTTTTGCACGAATTTCAGTCCAAAAAGTGGGGAGAGTGGTGGGACGCGTCCCCCTGTCTAAAAATGTGGGGGACGCCGTCCCCCCGCGTCCCCCCACTACACCCCTGATGTCCATCTGTGCTTCAGCGAGTCCCCAGACGCAGTGCTACAGACAGCGCCGGCCGACACAGCTCGGCCGGGTGTATCGTGGTCGCAGTCGTGTAACCGGTCGACCGCCGCTCTCAGCAGTGAGTGAGTCGTCTGTGGATCGGTGTGGATCGGATTATCGACCAGTGCGGCGGCGGATTGCGATCAGCCGACACGACTCAATTGTCGCCGCCGCCCGAGCCTTGCCGCCCGCACTACACCAAACCCCGTGATCGGACAATTCCCCCCTCCGGAAATCACCATTGCAGACACCTGCCCCTAGGCACCTGGCCCTAATCCTAACCTAACCATAAACCCCAACCTTAACGCTGACTCTGTTCTTAATAACCCAACTCTAACCCCAAACCCGAACCACCAACCATCGCCCTTACCCCTAATCCTAACCCATCGCGGACATCTACCGATGGTTGGAATTTAGAATTAAAGGGTTACTATTTAGAATTGCAGTTGCAGTTGGGATAATTAGGGCTGTATAGGATTACGGATGAAGGTTTAGGGTTAGGGTTAGTGTTTTGGGGTTATGCTTGGGTTATCAAGGACAGCTAGTGTTAGGGTTAGAGTTTAGAGTTAGGGCTGGGGAATTGGGGTTCGACGACGGTTATTGTTTAGGGATAGGTCAGTGTTAGGGTCAGACACGGGAGGGTAGATGTCCCCCATGGTGATTTCCGAAGCTGTCCGGAGAGGGATAAATGTCCCACGTTCACCAAATCCGGTGATTTCAGTCCCCGCGAGCCTGGGGACTCGGTTAGGGTGAGTCTAGGTAGGGTGGGGTGCTGTGGCGTAGTGCGGTGCTAAGAAGTGGACGGGGACGATGGTATCATTGCGTGATCAAGTCACTGATATAGTCACGTACTCTGCTGCTGCAGCTGCTGCTGCTGCTGTAACAAGGCTGATGTTACTCGTGCGTCGTTTAGCATCTTGCTTCTGTCTGCCGCGTGACACTGTCAGGGATCGTTGCAGTGCATAGTAAATGCGTTTATACACAGAGATTAGTCAGTTGGATACCTGCAAAACGAAACGAATATTTGCTGATCGAAGCGGCATGAAGTTTCACAAATTTACCCGTCACTGATCTTTTCATTTACATTTTCGACGGTTACAGTATTTTAGTAATAGCATGTTTCAACAATTAGGGCCTATTATAGTACAAAATATAAACTGTTGGACCAACTGTACTTTGCTTAACCACCGATTATCTAACGCTCTCGGATTAAATGCTAACGTATTTGGTATTTGCATTAAATCCTAAATTTTAGTAAAAGTGACTACGTCCAAGTGTCACTTGTTCAGACACGATACCGGTGCGCTCAAAAGATGGCAGACAGCAAGCTTAACTAACTGCACGAAAGCAAAAACAGAAAAAATAAGGAGAAAAAGACTCAAAATACAAAAGCCGATATAGCACAGAATAAAGTGTTCAAAATGTCTATAAAGTGAAGCAACAGAATAGCATTGCTAGCGGCGTTCAGTCTTTCACATTAAAAGATCGGACAGAACAGCCTTGCTCACAATTCAGCAAACATCAGCTGGAGAGTTTCAAGATAAACAAGCGTACCAAATACTCGTATCTAGGTAGGTCAGAAGTCAAGTTTCGCAGTCATCATACGGACACACATGCACACCAGACCGATTGCTCTACCTGGACCATCAAAGAAGTAAGTAAAAGTAGGTCGCAAAAGGCTGACTCGTCCGTGGTTGGACGTTTCGCCTTCACTGTCGCCGATGAAGTAATGTTCTGTGGCACAGCAGTGCGTGAGTGATTCGAGAAACGTTCTCGTGACGCGTGAGGTCGGAAACCTAAGTGAAACGGTTTATGTACGTGTATATAGCGTCGAAATGAAATAAAATTATTGCACGTTGGAGAGTGTGAGGTCGGTCAGTAGGCAATACTAAGCTTACGAGACGGCGAAACACAGGGGGCGATGGAAAAGTGGAACGTGCATTACTTACGTAAATATTTGCAACAATCGTAGTTTTAACGACTACTTTAAAACGACAGGACACAAAGATTACACGACGTATTTAGTGAACATGTTATTATTTGACGATATAGTTATAACTGTCCCGCTGCGAGTATGGACAACAGATGGAGTGCGCGAAAATGATTAGCAAAAGTCCCAAAAAGGAACTGGAGTTACGAGAACGTTCTTTCAGTGAAGTAAAACGTAAGCCTATCTTAGACATTTACGCAGATAGAAGCACGATTGAGCAAATATTTAACACAAAATGTAAACGGTTCACTTTGAATAGGTCTATTGCTCACCCCAATAAGATTTACCGCATTAAACAGACAAAAGTTTATCTCAATCAACATCAAAAACTCGTTTAAGCAAGCAAGCGTTTAATACCTACATTGTGTCCCAAAAACGTCCGAAAAAGTTTATTTCAACTAACTTCAAAAACTCGTTTAAGCAGGCAATCATTCAGGATTTACATTGTGTCCCAAAAATTTCCGTCTATTTTTATGAATATATTTAATGCAAAATGGAAATTTTCCCACTTTCCTGCGCCACCATGTAGCAGTTTAGAGGCCTCGAGCGTGCTGGCGGATACTGGCGTACTGGTTGTATACTACGATGCGGTTGGCGAGGTTAAGTGGAAATTTCTCAGCAGAGCAATAGTTTACGCCCACCGTCGTCGCCGTGGCGTTAATTATAATCAATCTCGAGTCCCGTGGGCCCGGTTTGCTACCTTGGTGACCCCCTGCCGCTGCTGTAGCAGGAATTCATCGCACGATGGCGCCACCAGATGCTGCTGCTGTGCTGCTGCCGCTGCTGCTGCAAATCAGTGGCTTTCGCGACGGATGCACGCCGCGAACATCATCGACCTATACGGTGGCCCGTAATAAGATACGATACGACAGAATAGGATATATAGCGTGCATTCAAAAATCGATTGCTGGCCAGTTTGATCTAGCACGCGAAAACAGAAAATCAGAAAGGTAATTAAAATACTAAAAAACAGAAACGGACATGTTCGAAAGAAACAGTGACCGTAAGAGTCCGTGAAGTAAGTCCTTAACGAAGAAAAAAGACTAAGGTGGGAAAGATTAGCAAAAAGGTAGGTTTCTTCCCAAGACCATACCATACAGTAGATTTCACTATTTTTGTTCCGTTAATTCGTGTTTTGTTTATGCCACTTTTTTATTCTGAATCTTCTTTATTTCGACCACGGTTTCTATTTTTAGATGTTGTCAAAGTTACTCGCAGATAGGGCTTACTAAAAATTCCAACGAAAAGTGGTGTCGTAAGATCGCAAAGAAATAATGTTATTTGTTACTGTGTAACAGTTAACATGATTCATGCGTGTTTATTAATAATCACAAGGCTTACTAGGTGTCAAAAACCATGCTAATAATAATTGCAAGAATTAATAGAACGGTGCCACATCAAGTGCCAAAGTCAGCAGGTGCCAAACGCGATATCGAGGCTCGGGCAACAGTTCCACGTGAACCTAGTCACTATAGGACACTAATAGGAAGTCATACCTTAAGCGCTGCCATCGGCGTGCTGCTCCGATGACCGGACGTACACGCCCGAAATTGCTTTTGGCATCTACTGACTTGGGTACTGAATGTGGCGATGCGGCTAACACCTGCATTTGGTCTAGTTTCCATTAAAATATCGTTTAAAAATACCTGATGCGTGCTTCAATGCGCGCTTGACACCGTCACGTAATGAAATATAGTATCGAGAGACTAATTTCACCTGTCGAATCGAACATTGTTAACCTGCGGCGATGTGGCAGTTCTGTTGCGTGGCATTCGTGCTGCAGCTGCAGCAGCTTTGCATCGTGTGCGTGATAAGCAAGTGCACAAAAGCTGCTGAACGGAACGACCATTCGTTTTTCAGGCACAGTATCGATTCACAAGTAGCCAACCAACACTTCAGTGCTCCGGGGCCTGCATATTAGTTCATCGGTCAAACCTTCTAGCTTCTGTGAATTTCGAACCAAACTGAATAGGCCCATGGCCTATTGTATTAAACAAACCCAAAGTTTATCGTAGTCAACTTCGGAAACTCGTTCAAGCAAAAAAGCGTTTAAATTCTGCATCTGGAAAGGAAAACTTTTGTACCGCGCGGGCCAACGGTAGGCCTACGTGCTATGGCTATGTCACCGTTTGTCTGTGTCTTTCGCAAGAGTAACTTTAGCTGTTTCAGACCTTTCTAACTGTCGTTCATCCTGAAATATAACACGCCGTAATGAGATATAGTGAGTGTATACATGAACTGGATTCCGGGAGATGGAAAGATCAAGAGAAAGATCACAAAAGACTTGGTGTATGACATTTGCCGAAGATCTACAAGGCATGCGAGTGACATGGAGAGAAGCAAAGCGAGTCATCAGCAACTAAAGTAAATTAAAGTAAAGTAAGTAAGTTTATTAAACAGACTGGCAGCTATACAGCTGAATAAATCAATACTGGAGGAATCTCGTCGTCCGATGTTCTGAGAAGAACGGGAGAACCCATGTCTAAGTAAGTAATAAACTACGATAGTATACAAATGAATCTGAAAGCAGCCGCTGTATCAAGACTGAAAGCCTTCTCGAGGTCATAGGCAGTCGCATACACTGTGGAAGTGGGAACATTTCAGAATTTGTGCAAGTCAGACACGCTGCTATTACAGACCACTAATATAGGAAGTGTCATATGGCCTATCAATTCATGCCATTTCAGACGACGTTGAATGACCTCGAAAATCATTCACTTGTTGTAACGTTTTGACTTGCAGTTCATCGAACATTCGTAATGCCATGCAGTGTAAAATAGTGAATATTATTGAGTGTCGTAAGCGAAGCATTTTGCCAAATTTAACTGACACAGCACGTCGCCCGGATCATCGCGCTTTGTGAAAGTCACGGAGTTTAAACTACTTTTTACGTGCCACATGTATAATTATGATCACAATGCGAAGCCCACCTGGTGCCCACCTGATATTTCACCTTTCTTTGGTTGCTTCTTAATGCGGAAAAACTTTTTTAGCGAACGTGTTGTAAAAGTTTGGAACAGTTTACCCCCAAGTATTGTGAATTTTTCTTCATTGGCAACATTTAGAAATTCCTTTAACAAAATAAACCTTAGAATATATACTAAATATTAATGCTTTTAGCACGCGTGTCCTCCTAATGTGTTAATTCCCACTGTATAACTGTCATTTTATCTTTTTATCGTATTGTTTTATTTTGTATTATTGTTTATCATGCATATTCATTGTACTGATTTTACCAGCATATAAGTGGCTTCCACCCTTTGCCGCCGATGTTTAAATAAACGAATAAATAATGTTGATGTCTTGTTTGTTTCCGTACAGGTAGACCATGCTGGCGGCTGTAAAGGGTAAAACCGTGTCAGCATCGCACATCGTAATCGGTAAACAGGCGAAGTGAACATGTTAGCGCAAAGTTGCAAAAGCCTCGAATCCTGGAATATACAGTACACATTATACAAAATGAGTCAAAAATTGTATCTTCTGGGGGTGTTCTGAGCCAACGGCCGAGCACTGTTAACCAAAATTCACACGTCTATTATATGCTTGTGTTTGTATTTACGCTGAATTACAAAATTAATCCAATTATCTATGCGCCCTAACTCATTACTTACCTACTTAATTTGACAGAGTTATGGCACGTTAAATTAACGCAACTGAGTAAAAACAACCGCGAAAAACTGCTATGACTCTGCAGCAGTATGAGCGACCTCCACAGAATGTGGCACGATGATGCAGAACGGGTCTCTCAAGCGCACAACACAATACAATATTATTCACATGCAATACGGTGCCACGATGCAATGCATGACACGCGAGCGCGGCGCCTTACGTCGCAAGACGTCGTAAAGATGCACGCAGAACACATCGAGACCGTTCGGAGAATTTTCTGTTACTGCTATTTTAGCCGGTGGGTGGCTCGGTAGCCGAGTGGTTAGCGTGCTGGACTCAGGCGCAGAAGGGCTCGGGCTCAAATCGCAGTCGCGACGCTGTCGGGTAGCAGTCTTAGGCAAACTGTTCACACCCATTGTGCCTCTGTTCACCAAGCAGCAAAATTGGTACCAGCTCCCTTAAGGGTTGCGGGGGTAACTGCAGGCCTGACGGAAAGTAGTGGCAGCCTACCTCCGGGTTTATGACTCACGTCATCTGCAGGCTGACTGCCAAGGACCGGGATCAGCTCCGGAACCCTACGCTCGGTAATCGAGTATGGGCTACCTTTACCTTTTTATCATTTTAGCCCACGTCACCGACACAGTGCCAGGTGCAGGCTATTTTTACACGTGGGGTGGCGTGGTCTGTCTGTGTGCTGGTCACGACCGTGAACCCTGCTAAAATGGCAGAACCGATCGCGAAACCGCTTGCAGCTCAAACTCGCGTGAGCCACGTATTAGATGAGAGTTCGGATCCCCAACGGGAATGGGCACATGTACTCGACACCCCCTGAACAATGGACGCGTCCAGTCTTAGTGCCCGCCGGACGCAACCAGTTGCACGCAGCAGCGACGTCACATCATGGCGATGCGGGCTGTCGCTTCCATTAATGTAGCAGCTTGTTTCTGTTGACACAGTTTTGTTACTCGGTCGGTTGCGTAATATCGTGGACGGTGCTAAGGCCAGCTGCACCCCCCCCGTGGGGGGTCTTGCCATCAGCTGCGGTCGCGTGTTGTCACTCATCCAGTGCAACCATCACGTGGGATGTAACCAGCCCTGTCTAAATCCATGTGCCAATCATAGAGACAGATTGATGCCTCTATTGTAGGGCTTCGCGTCTGCAACACTACGCCTCGCCTCGCGCCGTACGTCAATTAGCGACCGAATTACGCCACTTACCGCGCTATCATACGCGCCGCATCAGCTGCTGCCGCTGAAGAGGCCGAAATTGCAAGTCATCCATATGCATGTGATACTTAAGTCGCACGCGATACCAGCTCAGTCTGCAGCACGATAACCGTATGTGAAATTATTACGCCGCGTCGCGTGCATGGAGTGCACATATGCGGCCTATTGCAGAGTTGTCCAT
>Ga0136654_1000626_pt1 | contig 10343 bp, 6 predicted proteins | sample InaspJWI70metaG_FD_94865 | JGI IMG/M metagenome (GOLD analysis project Ga0136654, IMG submission 94865) | Marine gutless worms symbiont microbial communities from Oahu, Hawaii - Inanidrilus sp. 1 OAHU.JWI-70 metaG (version 2) | ecosystem: Host-associated > Annelida > Digestive system >... | reverse complement strand
TGCTAAAACGTGACAAGAATTTTTAAAAAACATTAAAAACGTTTTTCACATCTATGCTTGGGCATGCCCGGGCTTGCCTGGTGGTAGCACGTGGTGATGCGGCCGCTCGCTACTGTTAACGCAGCAACTTGTTATTATTATCATCATGAAGTAATTACATCATCAGAAGTGAGGTGTCGGTAGAAGTAGCCCTCAACAAAGACAGCAAATCGTGAAGACGGCGGGAAAAATGACAAACAGACGGCAAACAATTCCCAGCCGCGTTGCAAACTTGCACTACAGACACCAACACACGTCTCATTAACTTCACAATCAGAAAATACCAGCACACAATAAAAATGTTAATTAATGACTGGAGAATATAGTAGTGGACTAGTTACTGTGTACACAACTGCAGATATTCATAAAGTTAAAGATCTCACACTGAGTTTCTTGTTCAGCATTATAACTTTATCACATAGCAATCATCAAACACCTTCAGGAAGCATTGTGTTCACAACTGTTTTATTCCGTTTAATGAATTATTCATTTTCAACAGCAAAGCCATTTACTGTAACATTTACACTAATCTCCTCATTGTCGTCACTTTGTTACCATTAACAAATAGCACTTAACCAGTAGAAAAATAATTCCATAGTCCAGAGAATCAGAATATCTTTGCCTATATCACATCCACATTGCATGCATAGTATGCATGCGAACTATTGCTACAAATGTCGGTGGTCTGTGTGTCTACGTTCAGCACACCAGTGGGCCAGCCTGCAAAAAGGCTGAACTGATCTAGATGCTATTTGGGACAGACTTGTGTGGCCCAAGTGTATTAGACAGGGATGCACAGTGGTGCCACCTGGCAAATATGATGGAATGATCTCCGCGGTGGAGGCGATGCGAGCTATTACATTACTGTAGCATGTTATTCAAAACTGTCATCAAAAGCGGTTAATTTTTCTAAGAACTATGCAAGAAAACAAGATGTATCATCAATGTGGAACACAAAGCGCATACAATGCAGTCAAGATAATGTACGAATTAATCATCCTATACTATGTATAGGCACAGATAGTGTAGATAATACTGTTGATGAGAACTCCAGCGTCTTCTCCATAATCCACAATTGCCATCAGCAACGGCATGTGGGCAGTAAAACCTTGCACCAACAAAATCCTCCAGTTCTCAAGTGAGTTGCTGGCTAAAGCAGGTTGACTTGTGCAATGGCGTAAAATGCATGGTTTTACTATATATAGTTGTGTTTTATCTCCCTTCAGTGGACACTGTGTGGTGCTACCTGCTGCTTCAATTTGGAATGTCACTTTACGTATTTGCATATTTATTACAATCAATAAGTTTTTATTTTACAACTGTACCGTTACGTTAACGAAACATCACTGACGGTTTAGGATTGTTGGTAGTTTGGCGGCAGAGCTGGACGAATATCTCGTCTCTCAGATCGATATTGGACCAGCCTTGCGAGACCACCTCGAGCGCCGCGTGGGTGGGCGAGGTTCGTGCCAGACGGTCGCCCATGTAAATCTGGATCTGTCTGAACACGTCAACCGCTTCCTTCTTCAGCACCTTGTTGGAAGTCCGCAGCATCGGCCGGCTGATCGCATCCTGATTCCCACACACATACACAATGCAGGCTAGGAAATATCCCCAAAGACTGATAAGCAATTCTGTGTCTTATCATGGGTACAGCGGTAGCAGAAAGTCATAATGTCACGTGCAACTCCACGCTCGTGTGGAGCTATGTTGTCTAAATGCCATTGCCGAATGCCGACATCATCAATGACTTACGCAGACTGTGGAAGGAACTGACCTTGAAACACTTATGTCACCTCAAGGAGTCTTTCATACATAGTCGCACATGAGCATCACTAAACAAAATAAGACATGTGAAGTTCAAGACTGGTATTTATGAAACGATCAAATCTACACGGTGGAGTTTTGAAAAATTGCTTACTTACTTACTGGAAAAAAAATAAATGAAAGTATCAAAGTAAATTTAACTTATAGCAGAGTGCAGAGTCGTACTCAGACCCCACTTTGATTAACATTTAAAGAACTTCTGCTAATAACTTAGTTATGAAGAAGTGAAACGAGGACCTTAGTCCACGACAACACAGTGTCAATGGAGGCGACGTTCTGTCGAAAGATGCCTCGTCTCTGGTCGTTCAGATTATCAGCAATGTAGCGCTCGAACGTCAACTAAAAGCACAGTCACAAGGCAGCCGCACATATACAGGGTGGACCAAAAAAACTGCAACCAGATCTCATGGCCTTAATCGTCAACCGATTTTCAAAATTCTTTCACATGAAGATTCTCTGGTAAATTGTGCAGTAAAGTGGCTGTTTAAGAATCCCACCACACAAAACTGCTGCTGTAGCCCGGCCGGCAGAAGATATCGATCGACTGCTGCACGTGTGGCGGGCGAATGCGGGCAGTGCCACGTTGTCAGCGTGAGTAGTACTGGAACACACTTACTCGTTCCCAGTTTGTGATTCGTGTTTCTATGCATGTTAAATTGCATATTTCGCATTTTGCTCATAACTGCTCACATGGGTCTGCTATGTGTTTTACAACAAACGGAATGGAATGGGCTACCTCGTCGAACACTGGAGCACTTTCGCGCTTTGCGACCAATGACTTGGATCTCCCATCAACGACGTCAGTGTCTACCTTGAAACCCGTGCCACGACGAAACGCCAGCTGGACTCTGCCGAGTGGCGACTTCTGCTTGCGACGATAGATGTTCGCGTCGATCTCGCCACCATCCGCAGCCGACGCCGTCGCCGTCCGCCGCAACTAATACCAACACATACGCATCGGCGTTGGTATAACGGCCATTCTACCAGTAATGTTAAACAAGGCTGAACCTTCGAGACCGACACCCAAACCAATATTTTGGCTCTGAGACCGGCCGAGACCGAAATTATGGCCTCCAGTTCGAAGTCAGTCGAAAACTGAGGCCTTAAGACCAAGCCCAGACATCTGGGGCCCGACTTAGGCCTACAAAGTATCTTACGATAATCTTATGATTATCCTACGAAAATGCCAAAGTTACGATCGACGTACGACGGACGTCTAATTTACAAGACATCTTACGAAGGACGCAAGGCTGTTCTCAGGTATGATTCACTGGCAAAATCGTAAGATCGTCTGAGATAGTGTTCGTAAATTAGCTTAAGATATTCGTAAGAGAAATGTTATCATGTTCTAAGTCACTATCGTAAGTCTATCTTAGGCTACGACAAACTTAAGATAATCTTATGATAAATCGTAAGATATTGTGTAAATTGGATCCCTGGTTTTGAGACTAAGACCGAGATAGAGACCAAAACTTTGGTTCTACGTGGTAGACCTAGCGACTAGCAGTCAGTTTTTGGGCGCAAGTAATTACTGTAAAGCTAAACTCAGCTGGTATGTCTTAAGGAAGCATAAGGGACCACTGAAATCTAAGTCTGATCAGACTACCACGTGAAAATAACATCACTAAGTGGCCAAAGTAATCTGACATAGGCCGCATCGCCGCCGCACATAGATAGATCCATCGTATTCGCCGGTGACGTCAATGCGACCACATTTAAAATATGGTTCCTTGAGCCCACGCAAGTCTGCCCCCACCCCTCCCAACGGAATCTCGATCAGACACACATACACCCACATTCAGACAGACCACGCTAGTTCGTCTGTAGCAACAGGCCGCATCTAGGCACTGCTGTGATGTGGCCTAAAATGAAAAAAGCTAAGAATGAAATCTGGAGTTTTACACGTAGTGGTGTCGACGGTGCTGAAACACTGCCGACTGTGTACAGCCTGGACGACGGTGACGCTGTCTTTCCATCTCTCGACGGTTCTATTCTCTGCTCGCTCACTGCTCTGACATCCATGGAAACCGCCTCTGCAACTTGCTCGGTGACAACACGCGGCTCCGAGCTGTGACGTACATGTCTCGAGGCTGACGCCAACTCGGCGCTTTCACCGAGACCGTTGTTCGCCTGCTCGCCACTCGCATCTTGATCCTGCGACGATGCCGACAAGCCTGCGTCCGCTGACGACGACGGCGAAACTTCCGACAGTTTCTGGCTGCCATCAGCACTGCTCGTGCGGGCCGCATACACCGCGCTGGGCCGCGACAAAGCTTTGCGGTTTGTAGACGGACTTCCACTGTAGTTGACGGTTGTCGATTTTCGCAGGTATCGGCCCGGAGATGGCTGGCTAGTGGGCGTAGACTTGTCGCCAGCCTCTGTAGCAGGTGACTTCACTCCAGAAGCCGAGCCACTGCTCACTTCGGAAGTATTTTCCCTGCTACTTGGTTCCTGGTCACGTGACCGCAGTAGCGAAAACAGCATCCCGCTCATGGCATCTTTTACACTATACGATTTGGAATCTGTCTCGAGATCACGTGAGGTCACTGCAGCAGCTGGTGCACTGTTCATCGCTGTCGAAACTGGTAACTCACTTAGTGAACAGCCAGAAATCTGGGTACCATCTTCAGTGTCATCAGACTTAACAACAGCAGCCGATATCTCGACCGTCTCATCACAGGATGAGCTGGGACCATCTACTGCAGCACAAGCTACCACTGGTGCCTCGTCAACTGGGCAGGCAGAAGACTCAGAAACAACTTTCATATCATCGTTCTCTACTGCAGCAGTATGTGCATTGCCTACTGAGCAGATGGATAACTCAGTGCCAAGCTCTGTATCACACGACGTCACTACCAGAGATGGAACATCACTCACTGTGTTGCTTTTAGTCGTGATATCAACCTCCGAAGCAGTTGACAACTCTGAAGCAAAGGACAAATCGTTTACATCATTTACTCCACTGCTTGCTGACTTAACATCAGGCTCCGTAGCACACAATGAAACCTCTTCTGCATCAACTTGCGGCGACTCCGTTAAACAATCATTTTGTTTTGTGTCATGTGACAAAACCTTTTCATGACGAGAAACGACGTCTGCATCAACTTGTGGCAACTCCACAGAACAACTGTCATCAAGCACAATATCTGGAGTGTCGGGTGCTGCAGACTGGGGCTTGGTTTCCACTGATATTGATTTCTCAACAAGGTCAGCAAGCTCTGAGTCGGCTTGATCCTTATGAAGTGTGGTCTTAGACCCGTGATGATCACCGGTATTGTGTTGACGCCTCAGATAACTCTGAAATACAGCAACACAACAACACCACAGTCTCTATAGTTTCAGATAGTTAATTTGTAAATTATGTGTTTCTGAAACATCAGTACCTGTTGTGTGACATGCTGTAAGTTCTCACACGAGTCCCTTATCCGTCAGTGTAAGCTTAGCCCAGCTGCTGTAGCTGTGCTGTAGCGACTGAACAATATTTAAGATGCAGTAGGTCTACAGTCAGCAGCAGCAGTAATAGCAGTAATAACAGTAATGGTAGTAATAATTGTGTGGTATCCTCTGTGTCACGGTGATGCTTGTTACTTATCTTGTTTATCTTACTTGTATAATACAGAGAGTTTGGTCATCATTAGTCTAGTCATTATAACCACTCAAGCTTACTACATACCTGAAGACCGCTATATCACTTCTGTCCATATGTGCACCTTTCTGTTTGTATGCCTCATGCTCATATTGTATTAAAATGATGGAACCAATCATTAAATGCTAAATGGTGTAAGATACAACTGGTGTCCTAGTTTTCTCATGCTAAAGATTTAGGTGTAATTCTAATGTTATCACCTCCAACAATGGCGATAGATACATGTGGGGTTGGAAAATTGTCATTTTCAATAATGCTATGCTTGGTCTGTCATGGAAATGATATAAGGCAGTGCCATTACTATAAGACTGTGTCATAACTATGACATTTCCATAAACCATCGTTATCAGCGGTCATATGAGCAAGAAATACATGCAATCTAATAGGATTTGCAATTGACAAACAGCGTCATGCAGTCCCTCTCGACAGCAAAGCCCGTTCTCGTATGCAATCACAGGGTGTGAACAGTTCATTACTTTCAGCTATTTAATCAACAACAGCAAAAGGCCAATTCCGACTCCAAAAGAATGTATTATGCCTTGTTGACTGAGCAAGAATGCAGAATGTTAAATGTTAAGAATGTTAAGCCAATGCCGATGTGTGTGTGTTTGTATTAGTTGCGGCAGACGGCTGTGGATGGTGGCAAGATCAACGTGAATATACTTTTCAGCATTAGTAAGCTATGTTTTAGAAATTTACCACAAATTTAATTCATTTCAAAATAAAACACGACAAAGTAACCGATGTATCATTTCGAGCAGAAATGAATGCACTTTTAAAATGCATTCAGCAATTAAAGTTCAGTTATTTTTGCAACTGATCAGCAATTAGCTTGGTTAATGAGCTGAGACCTGTGGCACACTAGGCAGATAATGCCAACCTTGTCAACTGGTGAAGTCTGTGTAGAACAGTCCTTCATTTCTGACCGCTTGCGAGCAATGGACACAGCTGTCTTCAGGGCAGCTTCAGAATTCACATCTTTAAACCCCTTTCATACAGAATCACAGTCACATATCAACACTTTGCATGATCAAGTAAACTACCAGTAAGCGACACTCATTTACTGGCCCTGTATTTATTCTTGACAACCTGGTTAAGCTGGCATCAGAAAGGTATCCATATTTTAATACAGAGTGGTAGTGACATCAGCCTTCAGTGCTTTGATGCTGTTGGTTGGGCGGCAAGAAGGGCTTCCGGCCTGTAAAAAAAACTTGAGTGGTGGGGTACTGGCATGGTTATATGTCTGGAGCGAGATGTAGACTTGCATATGGCCCAGTTGATGCCATTGCCACTCACTGTCTCTTGCTTCAGTAAAATCCGAATTGCTTTTACCTTTCTGGTACTGGCTCACCCGGGTAGTCCCAGAAAAAGGGCCGTTAAACGGTGTGTGTGTGTGTCTGTGTGTGGTAGTGGCATCAGCTGGACCATACGCAAATCATTTGCACATCACCAGTCAGATAACCATGGCTATGCCAAATCTTCATCACATGCTCTTCCTGACACCAAAGCAACATTGTCAAATCGCTGAAGGCAAACTGTTAGTCAGTGTTCATTGTAATACCATGACTATCATATACAGAAATGCTTTTACATGTAACACAAGAAACAACCAACATTTAGTTTATTAAAATTTATCTTGATTAACTTTATAATTTGGAAAGATTATTTTCTGTAAGTAATAAGCAGTTATGTATTTACAATCTCAGGAAAGACGCATTCGCTCTCTTGTCTCTTCTAAGATTCAAATTTCACGGTTCATTTGTGTGTGTCCAATGAATGTAATTTTTGCGTACAAATTTGTTATTTTGTAACTAATATTTTTCAGGCCACAATATTATGGCCTTTAAAATATGCCAGTTATGAGCAATGGTAGCAATAGAATTAGACTGTTAACATGCTATATATGCTAATAAAATCAATAAGTTTCATAAGAAAACTAAGTCACAATATATTAATATCACGAGAAGAACCTTATATAACTAATTTTTTTCTCAACAAAAATTAATAAATAACAAAATTATCTCTAGAACTAGAGTTTTCTAATATTTGCTGAAAAAATAAAATGATATGAAAATCATCATCATCATCATATATTCGTTTATTTAAAAGTTGACAAACGCAAAAGACCAAAAAATGATATGCTGTTCAGTAACAATGGCACAACAGACCAATCATTCATTCACAAGCTTATTGTATTCATTAATTTATTATTTTTATTTACTTGTTCTCACCTGGAGAATGGCAAGCTGCAATATTTCAGTATCATCTGCAGGTGGAAGCCATGAGCTTTGCTGTCGAGCTACGTTGTAGTAATAGAACTGCGACGTTCTGCTGTCATACAACTGCCACCACTGATCTCCATTCTTCTGCTTCCTACATGCACAATGTCACAGCATTCGTGCAAAGAACTGCTATGATAACTACAAAAAATGCATAGTACTATCAACATGCTCTCGAGAATGTTAACCCCAATCCTAAGTTCCTAATGCATTCTTTGGTCTTTTGACCTGAGTACCACAAATGCAATGGACTATATTTCTACCGACTTTAGTGTTGGCAGGTCAAGCTGTTTTCCTTTCAGAGCACAGAAACACAGACAGACACAACTGAAAGCCTTATCCATGCCAGTGTCTCTAACTGGCATGGATTAATAAAGATGTAGAGTCAAACTAACCACAATTGTATCGCTGTTGTTGTTGTTGTAACTAATGACCAGATAGCTTACCTACGACGTAGTCTGATCATCATCACCATATGTCATCTTCTGATGCAGAAGACATACACATTAACATTAAAATTGTATTGCTATCTAACGATCAAATGGCAGGGCTAGTCCGATCATCATCATATGCCATCTGCTGATTTCGAAGGTTCCTCCATATCTCATACTTCTCATACTACTGTACCAGTAACAGCAACTAGCATAATTTTCACCAACATTGGGTATAACGCTTACGCAGTGACACCAGAAGGCAGCTCCCAACTGCATTCACCAGTTGATAAATTCGCATACATCTTCTCACTAGTGACTGGTTGTAAAATTTCGAGCCACTCTGACCTGCATAAACACGACGGTTTTAATCTTAAAACAACAGCTTTTGTCACTTTTAACACAGATGTGGCTGTAAAAGGTAAAGGTAGCCCATACTTGATTATCGAGCGCAGGGTTCCCGAGCTGATCCCAGTTCTTGGCAGTCAGCCTGCAGGTGACATGAGTCATAAACCCGGTGGTAGGCTGCCATTACTTTCTGCCAGGCCCGCAGTTACCCTCGCAACCCATAAGAGGGCTGGTACCAATTTTGCTGCTTGGTGAACAGAGGCACAATGGGTGTGAACAGTTTGCCTAAGACTGTTACCCGACAGCATCGTGGCTGCAATTTGAACCCAGGTCCTTCTGTGCCTGAGGCCAGCACGCTAACCACTCGGCTACCGAGCCACCTGTAACGAGCAGCTGTAACACAAAATAAATGACCATTGACATTTAGACGCTCACATCCACCAACTCAATGAAGGACTTCGGTGGTAAGGACGTGCTTAATGTACTAAGTGGAGTTCTACCAAAGTGACATTTGTCGTTTTAGAGTTATAACTCTGTCACACTTACACTTGGTTGTAAACTGACTGGCAAGATTTTGCCATTTGTACAGTAAATATAACAAGTTGCTGCAGTAATGGCAGCGAGAGGCCGCACTGCCATGTGCTGCCACCAAAAAGACTGACAAGCCAGGGCATGCCAAAGTTTGCCTCCCAAAAGTGCCCCCTACCTATGTGGTGGATCCAGGCCCCAATCTAATACATGTCTCCGCGGGTCCACACCCCAAACAGCATTTCGATCTACTTAGCGGTTTTTGCAGGACTCATCAATTTATCTCATACACAGACACAGACAGATCGACAGACAAAACCAAGCTACATCGGTGACAATAGGCTGCATTCTCATGCGGCTTTGCTAACAGTAACATAGCAGAATTCTTCAAGTAGACGAAATTCTATCACTTGTAACCAAAATGACATCAAAATCATAATGGAAACTCACTGGGTCTTGCGATCCATCTGAAATATGCGTTAGACGACTGTCACATTAGATACAGCAGATAATTGCAAACGCGACCAATTGGAGTCGCAGTGCACCAACTTTGAGCGATGACCGGCTGCGTTTACATCCTAGGACTTTCTACCATTCGAACCACATCATGTGCGTCGGCACTCGCATAATATTGCGAGACGATGAAAACAACTTCCACCCTCATTATCTTATTTCCGCATTCCCACAGTGATTGTAAACAACACACCGGGACACGCCCCCGCAGGTGCGCGTTTCAGCCACGCCCATCGCAGCGCAGTAAGTATGCAAGGCAGCAGAAATGTTTGCATGTTTGCATCAGACTCGATCGGTGGTTTACTCCATCAGAGTTCACAGACACCAGATATTTCCTTTTTATTGTGGTCAATTTACTGTTCTTTGTATTCCAGCGAGGAATATTTGTTTAAAAATATTTCGAGCGTAAATTTATTATGGGCATTAACCGAGTGGATTGATATAGTTTCACGGTCACCTGCGTATAACGCCGTGCAAGAGCGGAGATGAAGCCCATTTGATGAAGCCCGGCGACAATAACTGTCTGTGTCTGTAACAAGTCGTAGTTTTATCTCAACGGCGGGACAGATCGAGCCGATTTTGGCAAGTCTGGCAAGATACCTTTTTGCGACCTATTCCAGTCCTACACTGTGTTATAGGCCAGCGGTTTTCAAACTTTTTTGACCACGTACCCCTATTCTCCTCAGGCATAGTTGGCGGACCCCCCACACTTTAGGGTTGCCACCTTTGAAC
>Ga0136654_1000624_pt1 | contig 10358 bp, 8 predicted proteins | sample InaspJWI70metaG_FD_94865 | JGI IMG/M metagenome (GOLD analysis project Ga0136654, IMG submission 94865) | Marine gutless worms symbiont microbial communities from Oahu, Hawaii - Inanidrilus sp. 1 OAHU.JWI-70 metaG (version 2) | ecosystem: Host-associated > Annelida > Digestive system >... | reverse complement strand
TGTGATGAGTGAGTGTTCCCTAAGTGGGCGTGGTCAGGGTCACGTGAGCAATTTCTACATTGTGGACTTAGAAAACTTCGCCACAGCAAGTCGTCGGTATACAGGGGATATCCACAACTCGACCGTGGTCGGTTTGTTTATGACACCTATAAGACAATGAAAGCGACTGGATCGCGTCACGGTTGAGTGCACATGTTTATTACACATTGTCCCACTGTAACCCTCCAACTTCATACCATCGATTTCTTCACGACTTGTCGTACGAGTAGTTTCTGCACTATTGCGTGGCAATTTGCAAGATTTCAACTGACACGGCGATAGCTGAGCTTCTTGTTCGTCGTTGGAAATACGAGTACATCGCCATAGAAGGAAATTGTTGACTTTGTAAGGATGCTGTTTGTTCCGCAAACCCACGCGATTAACGACAAATAGCAGCAGCAGCAGCCACAGAGGCGCAGTATTACGGCGTTCCTCTGGCCTAGTTCGAAAATGAACCCGAGTGCAGCGTCCAGTGAAAGTGATCGCTATAAACCTAATAAAACATTTACTCCAGACCAGCTGTGTGTGATAACATACGAAATTCATAAAAAATAATGAGACAGTTAGCAGCGGTCAGAAAAGGTAGAGTTCATCGTGTATAATTGGGCTTTAAAGTCTGTGTCAGCCCTCGTACCTCGGACCGCAACGTAAGACGCTGGCCGCATGCTTCCCGTGACGAATCACTTTCAGTATGCGCCGTATAACTCGACTGACCCCATTAACCTTAACAAAAACAGTACAGACGAACAGGCAGACAGATGGATAGCAGGCAGATGCATTATTCTAACCGCTATACGCGGTCGGTGTAGTAAAACAAGCCTGTTGGACGACAGAAGAGCCGCGTTTCCTCCTTCATTGTCGATAATAATTGCTGTCTTTTATGCGACGAGCGTAGGTATATATCTCCGTGGCGGAAGTGGGAAGAAGGAACATTGCGAAGAAACGGAAATGTGCCTTTATCAATGCACTGATCTAGGGACATGCTGGTACCATCTCATTTAGGATATATTGGTACATGAAGCAAAGAGAGACGCGGTGTTTAAAGCTGAAAAGATACTATTTTTTTCGGTAATGTGTCGTCCCTCCTTTTTGATGATTGATAATATTGCGTCAGTTCACCGTAAAATAGTTGTGTACATACGTGTCATATTTCAGACCATATGACATAAATAACGTGAGTTTACTAAAAATGTAGGACCACAAAAAGAAAGAACGAGTGTAATGAAGGGATAAAATACAGGACATGAAAATACAGGATAGGGAAGTAAATGACTCGACTGCACAGACTAGAAAAAGAACGACCGCACAAAACCCTGCGCATTAAGCAACTAACACACTTCATTGACCGATATGTTATTAATTTGAAATGATTTTGTTATAAAAAACATTTTATCGCCGTCATATTTACTGTCGATGATGTAGCTAAGTTTTATTTATACTTTATTTTTTTCAGTGACGATTGCAGACTGCATTTAATTCCGGTGTTTACTCCTGATAACTGCACTGATACGTAACCACTTTGTACCGTTTCAAGTAATGTCCTAAGCACCAGACCGTTATACAGTCGTTTAAAGTAAAAAGCGGGTCTTCCGGCAGAGCAAGCAGATGAGACGGCATTACGTCCAAATTCCTGAGTGTCTAATCTTAATGCAATCTCATATGTCGTCGCGCATCACTTTGGCATCGACAAGTCAAACGCTAATTTCTCCCTACGCATCGAGAATCAGCATTTCGTCTAAAGCTGCGTATACACGATACAAACGGTAGTAGGCCTAGTGGCCTACAACTGGTTGTATCGCGTAAATACCGTTTCAAGACGCTGAGGCAGTTCTGGCGCTAAAGCATCGTTCACATCGCACGAACTGGACCGAGTTGACCTGAACAGTCAACCCAATTACATGAAACGTTAACTGGTCATGCGCATATAGTCCAGCACACGTCACATCGACGTACTTCGTAGGCCTACTGATTGGCTGCAGACACAGCGAAGTAGGTCGCGTGGTCGCGATACATATTTACGTGCAATGTGACTGTTCCAACTGGTCTGTACGTGTTTAAAACTCGAGTTTAGTTCAATTAATTTCATCTGATGTAAACGATGCTTGATTTTCAGACGCACAGACATGGCGTTATATTTATTACAGTTAACGAATAATATTCCGTCCACGTGTACAGAAGTGGTTACGTGTCTGTTATAAATATGCGACAATGACGAGTATATCGGCCCTTAGACGAAAAGGTCGAAACTCATGCTGGCCGCGTCCGGACACGGTTACTTCATTATAACCATATTAGGCATAACGTCAGAAACGACGAGACCGACAGATAGAGAGACAGGTGGACAGATAAAATGCTGATTGCTAACAAAAATAATGAAAGTCACCCCTGTACCATGGTCATTTCAGTATTTTTTATTTAGTTTTAATTTTCTAAAAAAAAATTACGGTCGGCCATGCTTTTATGGACTGAAACTGATCGACAGCGAAAGGGTGTGTGACGTCGTGTCAACCAATGTTCTTCTTTTGAACGAAATGTTATAGGCCTACCTGGTATTTCAGCAGCAGTGTAAATACCTGTACGTGAGTGTATGTAGGCTATCGCTCAAAGACCACGTTGCCATAAGCCATGCATTAGTATCCGCCTTGTTTGCGTTTCATGTACCCGATACTTGACGAAACGCTTAGCTCCAGACTGCAGACGGATTAGTTTTGCACTGAATGCGAAACAGTGCGTGAAGAAACCATGGGGCTTCGTGACAATCGTAGCAAATAGCCTACGCCGCTGATGTCGTGACTGTAGTGTTTATTCGCTTCATCAGTTAAGATCGAGTGGATTTCTCTGTCACATTACATGACGGTCACGTATACACAAAACGCATCGTTAGAACAACGGTTTCTGATACTGTGGACGACACGCAAACAATGAATTTTTAAAACGACGACTTTCATTATCGCACGCTCGTCGCTGAAGGCTCGATGTGTTTACTATTCCGTCAGAATTTTGGCGAAAGAACTGTTTTCAACTCGGTTATCAGTTTACCGCCGATGGTTTCTTTGCGTGTAGCAATAATGGGCGAATTTCAGTACAATCTGGGCATTTGGTAGGCCTATGTTATGGACAAGAGAAAAAGTAATTAAATTTCTCGAGATAAGGCTGAGGTGGGGACAAGGTTAGCGTATCTGCTGGTCGCCAATAACGATTTGACGTTGTTGCGGAGGTATGCACTCTACCGAGTGCTTTCTAGTCTGTTATGGAATGCTGAGGCAGTTTTGCGCAGATGCCGTTCTTGGCACCATCAGAAGTCACACAGGCCTCTGCAGTGTGGGAATCGAGTCGCATAACCACTGAAACGAGACTCTTTCAATAATAACGACATGCTCAGCTGTCTGTCGTAAAAAGAGCGCCATGTTTCCGCGCAGTCACCGATTATGCAGCACTGCATTGACAAGATTAGGTTCATAGGTCATAATATAAGAAAATAGGCATCACTTAAGCCTGAAATATAAACAAGAAGCTAGTTTGCAACAGATTTATCTGTCGAACTAGTTCGCAATACCGTCTATAAATCATTATGTCATCGTTACTGTTATTATGCTGACGCTACTTCCATGCACGCTGTTAAACCGCCCGCATAGGTGAAAAAAATGAAATAAATGCTTGAATAATTTTTTTTCTGGCAGCATTTGTTTTATTTTATTATCGACCACGTTGGCAAGAAGGTACTGCAATCGGCCGTGTCCGTCCGTTTGTCCGTCTGCTTCCACTGTAGCTTTTGAACCAAGTCAAGGTCACAGGTCAAGGTCAAGAGTTAGCAAGGATGGTAGCTCGGTTGGTCGACCTGATCGAGAGGTTTGTCTTTTTGTCTTCTAGTTCTACATTGTGCTGACAGCTCCGACGCCGGCGCGAACAACGCCGCCTGTTAACATGCCGTAGTAAAAACAACGTTTGCGGCTCCCTACTGCCTTATGCTTCGCCGGACAGCGGTTCTGCGACCGGCGCTGAAGGGCTTCAATTATTCACAGACTCCGTCGCAATGCGTCGACGCGCTTCCACGAAATCACAGCCGTGAAACACGCTCCGTCTGAACGCAACCAGCCAAGCGGGTCTCTATTGCATATCCCTAGACGACCAACAGTCGGTTGACAACAGGCTTTTACCGAACGCAGGATCCGGAACAAGTCGGCAAAGCGAGAAAAACGAAGTATTTTCGTGCATTGAGCGTAAACTCCTTTATTTCCGACGACTTTGGTGGTCTAGTAGATGGATCGGTTCGCTGTGTGTGTCTGTCTTTTGGTCTGTTTATCTGTTTTTGTTTGCTGTTCACTGTGCGGGAAAGGAGAGGGAAAGGATGCAGGAGGAAAAAGAGAGAAAATGAGGGAGAACAGCTTTGGTCGTCACAATGTTTGGGACGGATTTACGCTAACGGTGTTTACTTAGCGTAGATAGGGCCCAACATGTAGCTAGCAATACACAGGGCATCCGACTCGATGCCGTTTTGGTATTAAAATTTGCCATCGGAGAACACTGTTTATCATTCAGCGAACGCAACAAGTTGTTGCTGTTGAAGTTTAGAAGATATCGAACTTTTCCAAATGTTCTGATGCCCGAACTTGGTGATTAGTCCGTCTAGTCGTCAGCGACTAGCTTTGTGGATGGACGATGAATGCAGACGACTACGTAGGACCTCAAGGAGGCTGGAGCGCCGATACAAGCGATCGCGCTTGGCAGACGACCGTCGGTTATGGGTTGAACATGAACGGAAACGTCACCAGACATAGGCCCTACAGAATGAAAGAGTGAGCTTACTGGATGGCACGAGTTTGTAATGAGGCCAAGCATCCGCAGCAACTCTGGCGCTCACTCAACACCTTGATGGGAGCTAGTGAGAAGAATAATCTGTGGAGAAATTGTCCATCTGCACAACAATTTGCCGACTTTTTTGAAGCGAAGGTGGCAGCAGTGTGGAAAGCTACGGGAAACAGTGGTGTGTCAACGGAACTTCAGCCGGCGACAGAAGTATTTGATCGCTTTGAAACATGTACAAGTACTGAGGTAAACGCTGTGATCACCAGAGCACCGTCGAAGTCATGTGAGATGGACCCGATACCAACCGATGTGCTAAAGAAGTTTCTGCCTGAGATGTTGCCTTATATTACTGACATGTGTAATTCGTCACTTCAACAAGGCAGCTTTCCACTAAGTCAACGCCATGCCATTATTAGAACGCACAACTCGGTGTTAGGCCTACATTTTCCAGTCTTGAACAGCGCCGATTGAATTACGCAGTGTTTCGTCAGACACGAGTGACACGACAACTTTAAGTTTAGATTATCAGCCTCCAGCGGCCGACAAGCCGCGACTGTAGTTTGTTCCGGAGGAGCAGGTGTCGGGGATAGGTGGTGGATCCAGTCCAAAACGTCACGTAAGCTTATATAGACCTCCGCCCTTTGATCAAAAGACTCTGTTCGCATTAGCCTCTGTCTGTTCCGAACTTCCGGATGACGCATTAGCCAAATTGACGTGTCCGCCACCCAGATCACCGTCAAATCACGCCAACATGCCCACTATAGTAACCTCGGCCCTTTTAACGCATAAGTGAACTGATAGCTGCAGGTACACGCTAGAACAGTTAAGTGTAATTACAGTGTAATGCCGCTGTCCGAAGATTAAAGCACGAAGAACAGCCTTACCACAGACCTATACATGTAGATACTGTTAGTCTCTACTCGTCTCATGTGAAAGGGAATTTCCCGCTAATGCACTACTCTGTGAGTAAAAAAAATGCTGCCACTGTATGCTCCTACCGGTAACTTCGCCGGCTGTTGACTGATTTCCACAGTCCTTTCACTATCAAGTCATTATTCAGTGAATTTGCAATAAAGGTATCGCACACTTTGTACATGTCGATGGTTGTCGGTGTTTGGTGAAGATTGGACGTAGTTCCGGAGATACGCTTGCGGATAAAGGTATCGCACATACATGTCGATACTTTACTCCGTGCAATATTTTGTGTTCGAAATTGCTAAGATCAAGAAAGAGTGAAGCAATTAACTGCCTGCAAGACACAGCAGCTCAAAACCGGTAGTTGAAGAAAACGCCTGTCTAGAGGTGTAGCCATTATTTAGGCCTACTTACTGATAAATGATTTCACAACGGCCGTGCTGAAAATCCCACTCACTGTGGGATCCCACTGACTACTGCAACAAAGAAGACGTCATGGCACACAATATGTACTCACATAAGCAGCTGTTGGTTATCGGCGCTGCCGGCGTAATGTGTGGAGCAGGGTCTATGCAATTGTCGGGCGTCCGTCCGTCCATCCGTCTGTCTCTCCCTCCGTCAGTTCAATCGGCCGTCGCACGCCGCTGCGGCGGGTTTGCTGCTGTGGGCCCGGCGGCCAGGAGATATCGATCGATTGCGGGCCGGCGGTCAGCAGCAGTCAGGCTGCAGCACGGCGCAAAGCAGCAAATGCGGGGAGTGCCACGTTGTCAGCTGACGTAGGAAGCTGAACACAGACTTGTTCACTAACGGTGTGAGCCTGGCAGTTGGTGAGTCAACAGTATTTTGTAATGTATCATCAATCATACTACTTATTTCAGACTTCCGCGAATTTTCTGGCGATGATATGCTATTTTACGAGTTAGCGTAGCAACACTGTTTAAGGTGCGGTTGGATATGAGGGTTTATTGCAAATTTACAAGTGAGTCCGTTTGCGAAATTGTGTGAAAATCTGTCAGTATATGGCAAAGTTGCAGGCAAATGCGTAATGGCGCGCTTTTTGGGTCACATTGTACAAAAAGTGAAAAGTTTAAAGCAGCTTTAAATATGTCGAAGACCATAAAGTTAGTATTAAGTAGTAGCTTCGCGCAAAAGCTGTCTTTAAATAAGCACACGATCCGTCGCTAATGCTTTTTGATTAACACTGGATTACTGATATAAAATGTTTCGAAGAGTATGAAGGAAAAAAAACTTTAAAAGATTTATTCTTAAAAGTGTAGCGCACTGACTTCGTTGTTTATATGGACTGAGAAGCATTTTTACATATAGAGTAACGATAATTATATAAAGATGAGAACTGTATGCTTTGTCTAGATTAACAGTTCATAGTTCTAATTCTAATATACATAGTGATCTCTAGTTGCGTCGGCATTTCAAAATCCTAAGCAGTTTTAGGCTTAAACGACCTAAATTGAATCGCACCAATTCTGTTAAAACTTGTACTTGTCCCGTTTCAGCTTAATTCGGCTTAGTTAAAAGCGGAAATGTCACCTCTGCCGGGTGGCAGGTAACACTAGGAGATCCTGTATGGAGTTCCCGTAAGAGGCATGTTGCTAACTGCTACACCCGGTTGCATTACTTTTACTTAATGAGCAAGCGTGCTGTTTGCTGGCTGCTGCAGATTCACCATGTATCAGGATTACGAAGATTACGGGGATTTTCTCGATAATCCGCCTCGGCTGATCACGTGCCCGCGAGGCAACGCCACCGCGCCGCGCGACGACGAGGATGACCCGAGCCAGATCGACTGCGTAGATCCGTTCCTGTTGGATGGCCGGCGTCGACGCTTTTCAGAACCTTGTCCCGGTCCTCGACGCCTCTTCAAGCCCGTCCTTCCTTGTCTCGGCCACTCTGAACGACCTCCGTATGGATCTGTCCTCTCAGAACTAACGCGCCCCTTTCCGGCTTTGCGGACGTCCTCCTGGCCTCGCGGCAGATGACGAGTCCTGACCCAATCCGTCTTTCCTTGTCCACACCATCTCCGGACGTCCTCGATGTTGAGTGAGGTGCCCTCCGACAGGTGTCGACGATATTCAGAACCAGTCTTTTCTGGTGTCGGTCCTCCTGGGAGGTCCTACGTGTCCGGCTGTTTTCCGCCTGGTCGACGCCTATCAAAGCCCGTTCTTTCTTGTCTTGGCCCTCCCTCTACGGATGTCCCCGTGTCAAGCTGCTGCCCTCAACTCGCCTCTCGTAACCCATCTCTCGTTGCGGACGTACTCGTTTCCAGAGCTGCCGTCAAAACGCCTCTCGGGACCCGTCCTTTTTCTTCGTCCTCTGCGAACATGTGAGTTCTCGGACTCGGAGCCCGTCCTTCGTTGTCTTTGCGTGAATGTGTTCGTGTTGGACGGCCGGCGTCAGACGGTCGCCATCTACGGCATCGTGTCCCCGCTGTTCCTCGCTGGACAGCTCAAGACCCACCTGTCCAGCACTAGACTAGCGCTGACTGCAGCTGTGGGTGTCATGGTGTACCGTAATCTGGCGCCGTTGTGACTGTCAGCGAGTTCGAAAATGTCCGCACTCAACTCGGCTCGGAGTCGCGCGACCTCTCCGCTGTTCGTCGCTATGACCCTCGTCACCAACTGTCTCGTTTGCCTCGTGCTTCTCAAGCCGACAATGAGGTTTTCTTGACTGAGTAAAAGTTTTACGTCCGACTGGACTCGACATGGGTTATTTCTGAGACATTCTTCCCGGTCAATCTCTTGGTGTAGTACTGAAGCCGACAATGAGGACGTGCACCAATGCACTGCTGGTGGCCATGGCTGTCTCAGATACCATGACAGGGGTGAGTCGAACGTATCGGCCATAACGAACCTGTTCATAAAACATAACGCCAACTTGAACATCTAAGCATCGCCTGCCCCTCACCCTTCCGGGAAAATGGGGATGAGACGGGGAAGAAGAAAGGAGGGAGACTGTGAAAGGGGGCGAAAGAGACGGAGAAAATGGGAGCAGATGGGACGCCAGAAGAAGGGGTAGCAAAAGAGAAAAGGGGGAAAGGGAAACAGAAAAGGAAAGTGGAGTGTTAAAGAAGGGGAGATAAGGGGAGGAAATGGGAAAAAGTATAAGCTGGGACAAGTACAAGCTGTCGCAGACACACCCGTGCGACGTGCTGCTGCATCATGCCTATATGTGGCAGGCCTTTGTACACAAAGGATGACACTTAGTTTGATAAACTGGCGACGGTGGTCGGTCGAACTTTGTTGACAGCACATGCGACGGTCGACGTGCAGTGGCAAATTTTTTCTTTATGTCCGAAAGTTCAGCAAAAAGTTCGGGAGAAAGATACCCTTATTTGCAAAGATACCAGAATTCCCTTCCAGCGCAAGCTGGGAGTCCGAGGGCAGCCTTTTTGCGAAAAATGAGCTTGGTCCGATCAACCGTTTCTATACAATACCGACCTGTGATAGATGGACAGGCACGACGTCGTAGCGTATGCGGCGATAGCACAACATCGCGCGGGTAATAAAATACAATTACAGTACGACAAAGGCATCCTATTGAACAGACTGATATCGTTCTACGAAGGCTGTCAATCTGTATCTGTTTTAAAAAGACATGCAGTCCAGAGACGTCTGAGACGATAGATGAATATTGCCACTTACAAGTAACTTGAAACATTGCTAGATAAGTAAGTAAGTAAACACCGAAATTTATAGCAATTAGCAATGGCGTTAAACGAAATACGCATATCAAAATTGTCTTTTGCATGCATGTGCCCAGCGTTTGATCCATCTTACCATATCTCCCTTACCTTCATTTTTGACTTGTTTTCGTTTAATTTGTTTAGTGTAACCTGCGAAGTATAAAAATAGACAAGTGAATAAATGGTATTAAAACACTTCGAAGGACAGACAGTATTCAATATTTCAGCGACAGAAATGACGTCATGTACATGCACGTTAAGTTGTTTCTATATAAATGAATAGCAAAAAGCACTAATATGTACGCCTGTTTTTTTCACTGCTGACAGTCATGGTTGCATTGCGAACTTGCAGATGACTTTCAAGTGCGTGACATTTTCCCGATTAGCATACTCAGCATAATACTGCTTCAGGCCACCGAAAAGCTGCGCCTTTCAATCAACGCAGCAACAGCGGCTTTAGTGGCGACAGTAACTTAATAGTGCGGCAATATTGGTTTCGTGAACTTCATTTCGTAAAGCCTTACAGGAAACGGCCAGGACGTGTGCATCGTCGGTCATTGACCGTGCGTCTTTCGTTCACTCATCACGGGCTGCGCGGTAGCGCCAGCCCTGTGTTAACGGCGACTGGCTTTGTCAATGGGAGATGGCAATTTTCGACCCCCCGCAGAATAAACACCCCTTGACCGATCACCAAAAAAATTGGTACAGGTGATTACGTTGGCGGCCCCTACGGCTGTGCCAAATTTGGTGCAAATCCGTCGACGGGGGGCTTCTGGGCAAATGGGTGAAATATAACGAAATTTTTTTTTATTTATACCTTTTTTTTCATGAACTCACCTACAGGTCAGACGCGACGACGGATTTTCACGCTTGATGGCTCAAACGACGCGGACTCGCG
>Ga0136654_1000623_pt1 | contig 10377 bp, 8 predicted proteins | sample InaspJWI70metaG_FD_94865 | JGI IMG/M metagenome (GOLD analysis project Ga0136654, IMG submission 94865) | Marine gutless worms symbiont microbial communities from Oahu, Hawaii - Inanidrilus sp. 1 OAHU.JWI-70 metaG (version 2) | ecosystem: Host-associated > Annelida > Digestive system >... | reverse complement strand
TTATCCTGGTTCATGGGTGGTGTATCCTTTCCTTTTTAGTGTGGCCGGTTGACTGCTGCTAACAATCTACCGGTGGATACACCGCCTTTTCCTTTAAACACAACTTTTAAATATAACTCTTGGACAGATATCGCAATGAAGGAACCAGAACCTACAGCGAACACGCTGGCTATACGGAGGCTCACGAAAAGTATCGCCCCTACTCGAAACACCCCCAATTTGAATTAGCTGTCTTTGAAGTTCCTCGCGATGAAATGCTCGTTTACACGGCTAATCCTTACCGTGAGCTGGAAACGGTCTACCTTGCTGCCGATGCCGGTAAGATTCTTTTTTGCATCCACCCGCAGATCCTTGAAGAGCATCGAGACGATCCATATGTAAATCGAACACTGTCCATCGGAACGCCCCGTGAAGGAATCGTCGTATCTCCCAGTTCCTCGACACGAACGCTTTACGTACTCGATGATACAGCCCCCCATGCCATCAAAGTGCACTTTCCCTTCAGAATCTCCCGCTACGGACGGAAGCTGCGCGAGGAGGTTTTAGCCCAAGCAATAAATATCTCTCTTGAACTCGAAGAAGGAATTCGCCATTTAGATGATCGATTTGCCTTTCTGAGGGAAGTGATTGGTGTGTCCCACAAAAACCTGCAGCCCGAATCTGCACGCGGCGAGAATTGGGGGTATCTCGTTCGGGATATGACGCCGTTTCCCATAGCCGATGATCATCGGCATCTTATCCCCGGATTTTCTCTTTACGGCAGAGACTTTTTCGATCCTGGGAAACCGCTTTTGCTTTTTGACCTTATCGGGGATAGAGACCCCGTAAAGTTCGTCTTGGAAAATATCATGTTCCCGATCATCAGGCATTGGGTGGATTGTTTCCAGCACTTTGGCTACCTGCTCGAACCCCACGGGCAAAATGTGCTGCTGGATGTCGGCAAGGATAGAGAAATCAAACGGATCGTCCATCGGGATTTAGGTCTGGGTATCGATATGAATCGCCGCCGCGAACTTCACCTTCCCGACGGAAATCTCACTGCATACAATCGGATGGAAAGCAACGAATTTCACAGTATCACCTATGACAAATTTATGGGTGGCCATTTCTTCGACCGCATTTTAGCTTCTTGTCTAGAAAGATATCCAGATCTCAAGGAGGAGGACTTCTGCAAACCATGCCGTGATGCATTTGCGCGGATCTTTCCCGACTACGCAAAGTATCTTCCGAAAACGATCCAGTACTTTAGTGAAGAGCGAGATCAATTCGGCAAACCCCTCTTTCAAGATACGGGAATAACGCCCAAGTGGCGTCCCTAGAATTTTGGAAACGCATTCCATAAATTTCAAGAGTATTAGCAAATATTTTAGGATATTACCAGATTTCACAAGTTGATGAGGCGTGGATGCGATTTTGTCTGATATAAGACTCCCATGTTCATCTGTGATATGATTCAAACCTGCGCTTGTTAGCTTCAAACTCGGATCAAAATGGTTTTATTAGGTCATATCACATTGCAGGTAGGCTTAAGCAAAGGTTTATTTATTTCTGTTAAGGAGATACCACTTTCGTCTGTATAGAGCCATTTTTCCATGTTTTTTTTCAAAACCGGCCACTCTTTATCTATCATTGAAAACCACGCAGTATCTCGATTCCGACCTTTAATGATATAATGCTGCCTGAAAATACCCTCAAAACTGAAACCAAGCCTTAGTGCCGCTGCTCGCGAACGTGCATTAAGCGCATCACACTTCCATTCAACACGTCTGTATTTAAGTTCCTCAAAAATCTCCGTCAACATTAGATAGACAACCTCAGTGTTGACTTTCGTATGATGAACTATTGGTGAATACCAGATATTTCCAAGTTCCAATGTTCTCATAGGTTCGATAACATTGAGAATACTCATCATGCCAACATGTTGGTCTAATTCTTTTGAAAAAACAGTAAAAAAGGTCATGTTCGTTGAAGCACTGCAATCATTCAGCCAATCCAACATTTTATCCCTTGTTGAAAATGGCCCATACGCCATGTATGTCCAAATCTGCTCTTTAGCATCATTTCCATGGGAGTTATGAAATAATTCATCTACATCTCTCTCTGGTTCTACTGGAGCCAAAGTAACAAACTCACCTGAATACTTTATCTTGGCAGGTGGTTTAACCGGACCAACATCTTCAACAACCTTTCCAATAGGAAGCCCGGTTGAATTTTTGTTATCCATGTTTATTTATCCTTATTTGAAAAGGTGTATGGCATTGAGCCGCGATGGGATCACATGGCTCGCTGATATCTGAAAAATCATTCCTGATTCCATTGGTACATGATGAAGTCGCTTGGCCCGCCTGTGTAACGGTCATAAAATGCTCGGCCACGCTCATTAAAGTGCTGGGTAATCCAACGGATCACTGGCCAGCCACGTTTTGCCGCAAGATCTTTCAGGGCTATAATCAATGCATCACCTGCCTCCTTTTTTAGAGTGTATCGATTATCACACAATTTGAGCCATGCGCCTAATTTTAAGTCAATTTTCAAAATTAGAGGTTAAAATCAAGACAATTTCCGTTTTTGATGACACACTACCGAACCGTGATATTCTAAAGGGCGCATGGTTGAGCGTGTTTAAATATATCTCCAGCAACCTGGAAGATTATGATTGTTTTGAGCAATTTGCCAATTCTCCTTACAGCTCATTGGCCGATAGAGAAACTCTGAAAAAGGAATACATTCCCATTTACCACGGTATTTGGTATTATGCCCTTTGCGCCGTTTTCTTTAAACCCTTTACCAATGCGCTTTTTTTTGTTACTTTTTTTCCGTTGTTTTACCATCTGGGTACCTCCTGTTTGCGGGTTAGGTTGGTTCTAAATCCAATTGTTACAGGAGTCCCAGATGGTTTTTCAATTATTATTTTCTATTCCATGCAAGATCGAGGTAGAATATACAATTATCCTAATTGAGCGGAAAAGGGATGAAAAATCAAACGTATTGGAGTCGCCGCAATATCGCATCTTCCGCAGAATTCTCTCAAAAGACCTTCGGCAATCAGCAAATCCTGCCCCGCCTTCCGGTTCCCGATCTCCACGCAACCTGCCATAGATTTATCGAATGGCTTCAGCCGCTGCTTACAGAAGCCGAGTTGATGAATACCAAAATTATTGTCGATGCATTTAGAAGACCCGGCGGGTGCGGTGAGCTGCTGCAAAAAAAACTCGTTGAATGGTCCCAAAGGCCTGATGTGCCCAACTGGCTGGAACATTTTTGGAATCAAAAATACCTGCAATCTCGGTTGCCGCTACCCATAAACGTCAATTTTGCAACTGTTTGCGACGAAAACCCTGCGGTGAAAAGACTTTCGCAAGCCGAGCGATCCGCCGATCTGGTATATCTCAGTCTTGCGTTTAAATCTTTACTCGATAGAGAGGAACTCGAGGTTGATCAAGATGCCAACGGTCCTCTGTGCATGATGCAATTTAAAAAATTGTTTTCCACCACCAGGATACCCCATCGAAACACGGATTTACTAAGAAGCCCTATCTCTGACCGCAATCCCACCTCACCTTCTGAAAAACACATCATCGTTTTACACGATGGTCATATCTTTATGCTCGAGGTCTTTAAGGATTCGGGGGAACTGAAAAATCCGGCAGAAATGAAAAAAGATCTGGAACTCATTCTAGCCATGGGGGCTGAAAATGTCGGAGAGAATGAATCTCCGGGAATATTGACAACCCTGAATAGGGATGAATGGGCCGACATGCGGGAGGCATTACTGGCAGTAGACCCGAAAAATAAAGTATCACTGGATAAGATTGAGACGTCTCTTTTTGTTTTATGCCTAGATGATTCCAGCCCGAATACACTGGATGATCGATTCCGAGATATCCTTCACGGGAACGGAAAAAATCGCTGGTTTGACAAGTCAATCCAATTTATTGTCGGTCGCAATGGTAAATTCGGGGTCAATGGGGAGCATTCAGGGCTTGACGGTTATCCCGTTCACAGATTGATCAGATTTATTTACGACCAAAGCGCCAGCTTGGACAGTGAGCAAAATTTTGTCGTCGGTAAATCAACACGCACACCTCAAAAATTGAAATTTTCTTTTAATAGCCGGATACAAAAAATCCTTTCTCGGGCAGAAAATAACTTCGGCGCTCTTATAAACGATACCCTGGTCCGGGTAGTAGATTTCCGCGAGTTCGGAAAAGAGCGCATTAAATCATTTAAAATCAGCCCGGATGCCTTTTTACAACTGGCATTGCAACTGTCTATGTATAGACTGTTTGGCACCTGCAAAAGTATTTATGAAGTTGCATCAACCCGGCGGTTTTTAAACGGCCGCACAGAAACCCTGCGTACAGTTTCGTCTGAATCGCTTCAGTTCATAAAAAACATGCTATCCCCTGCCTGCGATGTGAATACTAAAATAGCGTCACTGCGCACAGCGGCCCGCAAACATGTGTCCAGGATGAAAGCCTGCATGGCCGGAGAGGGGGTGGAGAGGCATTTGTTCGGTCTTTTAAGTATGTACGAGAAATATGGAAAAGCACTCGGTATGGCTTCGGAGCCCAAGGTATTCAGCGACAAAGGCTGGCAAAGGTTGCGCCATGACACCCTGTCCACCACCAGCAATCCTGATCCCCACGGTGTTGTTTTGTCCGGGTTTGGTCCGGTGGTGGATGATGGATTTGGTATATGTTACACCATCATCGAAGATCGTATCACCATCACTATCACAAGCAGATCCGACATGAAACAATGTCTGGATCAATTTGAATCTTATTTAACCGAGGCTCTCCTGGAGATGTCTTGCGTAATGCAAAATTCAGAATAGTAGTCAGGCCTACACATTTGACAAAATGGCGGTTCCCTGGTAGCTGCATGGCCCGAACTTTATAAATGGTCGAGTTGACGGTGCTACTCTGTCTAGAAAAAGGCAGACAGGAATTGGACCAGGTAGAAAAAGCCGTTGACTCATTATTGCCGTCAGAAAAATCTAGCAGGACAAGTCAAATTTTATCTTTACCACTGTTATAGGTGACGAAATCTAAGTGAAAAGGGTGCCTATTTTTTCCTGAAATTGATGCGTGTCAATCACCATAACACACGTTCCTATTGCCAGGCTTGAATGCGGTAGGTTGGCATCTCCCTTTTTCAGCAAAACATTTCCCGGAAGATGGGCATGCGTCTATTGGGTGGTGAGGGGAATGACTAAAACAGTCTGGAATTTGCTCTGAATTATCGAGTTTCTTTGAACAATAACTACCGGCTGTTTCTGCTTCGGCTCTGAATCCCTGATTGTGGGAAGCTTAACCTAAAAGACATCACCTTTTAGACGCTTAGGATCCAAAGAATAAACGAACAAGGATGTAAATTTGGCGAACAATTTGATGCTTGACCATTTAACTTATCTTTGCAATACAAGTTACCATTATAAAGTTTTGTCTAAAATGATTGAGAACCGCACCACCGCCGGTCAAACATATTCTTTAATATTTATGGATACTGATAATTTACAGAAAAACGGATTCCTATTTATTGTAGGTTGAGAAAACTCAATCAAAGTATTCCACCCCTCTCCTGACACTGCCTTCTGTTGCGCGCAATCAGAAATTCTAAGAAATTTTGCGATACAAATTATTCTCGGTTCATCAATAAGCATTTTCTCAAAAATATAGAAATTTTGTTTTAGGCAGATTGGTTAAGCATTTTCTGTGCTGCTCAGGTGAAAAAAACCGCAATTCACAGGGTAGGCACAAGCAATCCCAGGATTTTTCCGTCTGTCGCAAAGAAGATAGCCAATACCGGCAGCAGATTAACCCTTACTTAAAAGGAGGCTCTTATTATGCTAACCAAGTGTGTCGTAAAGGAAAAAAAGACCGGCAAGTTTCAATATCACATTCAGCCGGCGACTTTCTGGATTTCGTCTGCGTTCATTATCGGGTTTGTGGTAATAACCATCCCCTTGCAGACCGTCTTAGGCAATGTTTTTAAAACGCTATTCGGCGGGGCCATGGAATACTTCGGCTGGTTTATGGTTCTGACGATGAACGCTGTTTTAATCTATTGCATTTACCTGATTTTCAGCAAATTCTCGGACGTTAAAATTGGAGGGCCCGATGCGGAACCCGAGTTTGGCAATCCAGCCTGGGTTGCTATGCTGTTCAGCGCGGGGCTTGGAATCGGCCTTTTGTACTACGGCGTGGGCGAGCCGATGTATCATTTCGTGGCGCCGCCCACCGGCGCCGATGCCGGAACCCCGGAAGCGGCCAAGGCTGCCATGCTGTATACCTTTTTGCACTGGGGCTTCCACGGCTGGGGCATTTACGCACTGGTGGGGTTATCCCTGGCCTTCGCGACCTTTAACCGGGGCCTGCCGTTGTCGGTGCGCACGGTTTTTTACCCGCTAATCGGTGACCGTATTTATGGCTGGACCGGCAATATCATCGATATTTTTGCAACCGCGTGCACCCTGTTCGGTGTGGCCACTTCGCTCGGACTCGGCTGTCAGCAGGTCAACTCGGGGCTGAATTTTCTGTTCGGCATCCCGATTAACGGGTTTGTCCAGGTTATTTTAATCGCGATCATTACGGCCTTTGCCTGCACCTCCGTGGTCCTGGGCCTTAAAGCCGGCATCAAACGGGTCAGCGTCATCAACATGTGGTTGGCCGGCACGCTCTTTGCCTTTGTTCTTGTTTTGGGCCCCTCCCTGTTTATTGCCAATGTCTTTCTGGACTCCGTCGGTGAATACCTCCAGAACCTTATATCGGTTAGCTTCTGGAGCGAATCATGGACAGGCGGCAAGTGGCAAAACGGATGGACTATCTTTTATTGGGCCTGGTGGATCGCGTGGGGTCCTTTTGTGGGCATGTTTATCGGCCGCATCTCATACGGCCGTACGGTTCGCGAATTCGTCGTCGGCGTTCTGGTGGTTCCCATCCTGATTACCTTCATCTGGATGAGCGTCTTCGGTGGGTCTGCCCTGTGGCTCGAGCTTTTCGGTTCCGGCGGCATCGCCAAAGCGGTTCAGGAGAATTTTTCCTCGGCCTTTTTCGTGTTCCTGCGACAATTCCCGCTGTCCTGGCTTACGTGCTTAATTTCCATATTTGTCGTGGTGATCTTCTTTGTGACCTCCTCGGACTCCGGTTCGATGGTCATCGACATGATCACGGCCGGCGGGCACATTGACCCACCGGCACCGCAGCGTATCTACTGGTCGTGGATGGAGGGAGCCGTGGCGGCTGCCCTGTTATTCGGTGGCGGGCTGGTGGCACTGCAAACGGCAGTCACGCTTGCCGGTGTGCCCTTCGGTTTGGTCGTATTGTTTATGATCTGGAGTTTGCAGCGTGGGTTAAAAGAATATCGCGAAGAGATGTTTCCGCACATCCACGAACACCCGGACGCCATTCTTGAAAAACTGCTGGCCGCCAGGGAAAAGGCACAAAAGTAAATTGCTTACCTTGAAGCACGATTTAAGAATAGGAGGTGCATTGTGAAGAAAATATGGTTACACAGACCGATGGTTTTACTGCTCGCTCTTGCCGTTTTATTCGCCTGGCCGCACCCGCCGGCATATGCAGAGAAAAAAACAGTCAAGCTTGCCTTTGAGGAATGGTCCTCGGAGATCGCAAGCACTAATCTGGTCAAGGCTGTAATAAGGGAGAAACTCGGCCATAGATGCATCATTAAGCGGCTGAGCGTAACAGACCAGTACGAGTCGATTTCCAACGCAAGCCAGGACGCAATCGTGGGAGCATGGCTTCCGGCACAGAGCAGTTATTACGAAAAGTATAAGGGCAAGTTTGTTGACCTGGGTCCGAATCTTGAGGGAACACGGCTCGGCCTGGTGGTGCCCCAGGTATCAAGCACCTGGCTTTTGGCGCAAGACGGCCAGCACACTGAGCCGTACATGAAGATCGATTCGATCGAGGAAATCAAAGATCATTACGATGAATTTAATGGCAAGATCATCGGCATCGAGTCGGATTCGGGTATGATGACCGTCATGCGCGAAAAGTTGATGGAGGCCTATGGCCTGGAAGACTTCGAGCTCATCCCCGGAACCGAGGTCTCCATGACCGCCGAGCTTGCCAACGCCATCAAGAAAAGAAAATGGATCGTTGTTCTGGGCTGGACACCGCACTGGAAGTTTGGGCGCTGGAAACTGAAGTTCCTCGATGATCCCAAAAACATATGGGGGCGCGCAGGTAAGATTAATACCCTGGTTCGAAAGGGGTTGAAGGATGACATGCCCGATGTCTACAAATTTCTGGACGCCTTCCACTGGAATCCGGAGGATATGGAACAGCTCCTGCTCTGGAACGAGATGGGGGGTAATCCCTATGATAACGCCAAACGCTGGATCCGCAGCAATCCAAAACGCGTGGAGGCCTGGCTAAAGTAAGCGGCCAGAATCTGAGAAAGGGCACCTCGCGGAGGATTCCAAGGGCCATGTCGGTGATCATGACGGAATTTGGACCTGTCCGTGATCTCAGGAACTGCTGATTTGGATTCATTTGTAGGGATTTATTTCCCGGGATTGCCCAGACTCAGGGCATCATTCAAAATCTTTTTATTAAAGGAGGATTTCATGTTTAACGTCGATAATATAATTGTTCCTACCGATTTTTCTGATTATTCCGATATAGCATTCAACCGGGCGCTCGACCTTGCCGAAGCATGCAATGCGAAAATATATCTTACCCACGTGGTGCCTGACGCTCCTGATATCTTTGCGTTGGATCGATTTAATAAAGAAGGTCAAAAGAAAATTATGAAAGAGTTAGAAAAAAAAAGTAAAAAGGATTTTGAAAAACAGATGGGGAAATTTCCCAACACGCAAAAAGTGGACATTGAAACGAAAGTTCTTAGAGGAATACCATCAAAAGAGGTCCTAAGTTTCCAGAAGAAAATCGGCGCGGATCTGGTGGTTATCTCCACACATGGTCAATCAGCCTTGGAGGAATTTTTTTGGGGAAACACGGCCTCAAAGATCATAAGATATACCAAGTGCTCGGTTCTGGTTGTCAGAAAACCGAAATACAGCTGAACAAATTGGGAATTAAGGCTCGCCACAGGCGCATACAGGTTCAGGGGTTCACGGTTTCGGGTAATGATAACATTGAACCCCTGGAACTTTTTATCTTATGAACCAAACCACTTGTCATGTGACAGTGGTGGTCACACTCGCCGAAAAATACGCAAAGACGAAGTACGCGGCTAAGATCCAAATCAGTCCAAATAAACGTCCCAATTTTCCCTTTGGTGTTTTGTCCCCGTAGCCAACGGTTGTAACGGTAACCAAGGCCCACCATATGGATTGCCAGATTCCATTAAGATAGCCTTTTGAAAACTGGGGATTTTGGCGCCTTTCTAGGAGCCAGATAATATGAGCGGCAACTAAAAGAACCATTAGGAAAAAGCCGACGCCTTAAGCGAGTCCGGGAGAAAAGAGGATGGAAAAAACTTTGGCGAAAATAGCCCCCAACGGCGTATCAAAGTCCTTTGAGACCAATATTTGAAGTCCTGACTCGAAGAAGGGGTGGGAGAAATCAAGGTTTTGCTCTCGTTTAGATGTTATGCCGATTCCGGCAATCGCTAAGTCGGCCGCACCGCGTTTTACCTAGTCAAGTAGCTTAGCAACCGTATTTACCCCATATAGCTCATAATTTACGCCCATTTCATCAGCCAAGCGCGCTTTGCTAAGCCCCAATCGTTCAGGTGACGAACTAAGGTCCATTGTTCAGGTTCCTCAGTGTCCGTTTACCCTGAGGTTGTATAAATCTTTTGGGCCAGCCGATCTATGGCTGACCCAAAAGAAAAACCGAATTACATGCCGGCGATTACGCCTTAAACCACCAGCGCTCTGAAGCCTTGCAACCGTCAGCTTCCCAATTACCTGCTACGTTTCCGAACTTGATCTTGTCACTGACCGCTTCGACGTTGTCTTTGAACAGATAGACGATAACACCGCCCTCTTCATTCACGATCTTTTGACACTCAAAGTACATCTCCGCCCGTCTCTTTTCATCCAATTCGGCCCGCGCCTCCTTGAGTAATTTGTCAAAGCGTGCATGATGGAAATGGCTGTCGTTCCAGGGGGCTTTACCCGAATAACAGGTCGAAAACATCCAGTCCACCGTGGCCCGGCCGTTCCAGTAACAGGAGGCAAACGGTTTTTTCAGCCAGACATGGCTCCAGTAGCCGTCCGTCGGTTCTTGCACCGTAGTGATCGTGATGTTGGCCTTGGTCGCATGTTCTTTGTACAGCAGGGCTGCGTCGACGAAATTGGCGAGAGGGGCGGTATGCAGCTTAACGGTAAGATTGGACATCCCGGCTTTTTTTAGATGATATTTGGCCTTGTCCGGATCGTAG
>Ga0136654_1000619_pt1 | contig 10415 bp, 5 predicted proteins | sample InaspJWI70metaG_FD_94865 | JGI IMG/M metagenome (GOLD analysis project Ga0136654, IMG submission 94865) | Marine gutless worms symbiont microbial communities from Oahu, Hawaii - Inanidrilus sp. 1 OAHU.JWI-70 metaG (version 2) | ecosystem: Host-associated > Annelida > Digestive system >... | reverse complement strand
CTGGCGTGGTTGTCTGTCTGGAGCGAGATGCAGACTTGCATATGGCCCATCTGATGCCACTGCCACTCACTGTCTCTTGCTTCAGTAAAATCCAGATTTGTTTACCTGTCGGGTACTGGCTCACCCGGGTAGTCCTGGACAAAGGGCCATTAAACGGGTGTGTGTGTACCACTTTTACGATGTAAGTGACCGATGTAGGGCGCCTGACCTTGAAAAGTATTTTTGGAAAATAGTTGTGATTAAAGACCATAGATACTTTCCCATCCATGTATTCACACAACATAGTTAATGTGTGCCACTCATATTCATTAATGAATAGGATTTAGAAAGGTTTAGAAACAACTGAAGTGACATTCAAAGTCACTCAAGGTCATAGATATTGGTGCCATTCGATAGGACACATGTGATTTCCTACTAGTCTTCCATTGTAACTATATCTCTATCTCTTACCGTTTCTGACAATATCAGCACGTATTTCCCAAAATTTTAAGAGGTCACATGACCTGAATGCACTCCTATACTGCAGAACTTTAATAGGTGTAATGGCAGTACTCTTTACGTTCAGTCGGCAAACCAAATTTGAAATGTCTAGCTTCATTTGCTGCAAAGATATGGCGTGGGTCCCAAAATGTAGAGATGGGTCACATGACCCTGACCGCACTCACTTGGGGATAGGCATCACAAGGCTTAATGCTTCACGTGGCCAACTAGTGTATGAAATTTGAAGATTCTGGCTTTAGCCATTCCAGAGATATTTCACTGGGTGTAAAATTGTAAAATGTGTCACGTGGTTCTGACCATGCTTAGTTGGGGACAGTGAGGCATCACAAAGCTAAAACTTCACGCGGCCAACAACTATAAAAAATTTGTCATCTCTAGCTATAGTTGTTGGAGAGATATTACAGGGGGTGTAAAATTCTAAAATATGTCACGTGACCCTGACCACGCCCACTTGGGGGATAGTCAGACATCACAAGGCTAGTACTTCACGTGGCCAACTGGTGTACGAAGTTTGAAGTCTGTAGCTGTTGCCGTTGCAGAGATATTTCAGGGAGTGTAAAGTTCTAAAACGTGTCATGTGACCCCGACCACGCCCCTTTCAAGGATGACTAGTTGTCAGCAGGCTGGGACTTGCTGCCGTTAACCTACACACCAGATTTGAAGTTTCTAACTACAGCCATTACGAAGATATAAAAGCGGATGCAAAATGTACAAATTGGGGCAGTTAGGGGTCACTCAAGGTCATCATCAATGTCACCGTTTAATCGAGTGCATATAACTTCCTATTTGACTTTAGTAGAAACTATGCGTCTATCTTGTACCGTTTTTGAGATATAGCCAGCTATTTGTCGAAAGTCACCCATTTTAACCCACCCCACCTGCATTTGGCGCCCCCGTAGGGGATGACCCTGGTCGAATTTCGTGGAGATTTTTGGTGTCAGACAACTAGAGTCCCTGGGCTATCATGTGGTGTTGCATGCGTGATCCTATGTTTAGCCATATTAGTAGAACTCCGACTTGGGACAGACACAGGGCCATAGCACATATTGTGCTAGCATAGCATCACGTGTTAAAAAGCGATTGTTGATCAGTGGGTCGTGACTGAGTAACTAATCAGAGAAACTTGTGTGATGTGAGAAATTGCATTCATTTATGAGGCATTGTTTTATGTGGCTGCAGTTTTGCATTGTCTGGAGATGTTGGTGGATGTGATTTAGGTTGATACTTTGTAACATGATCTTTTCACTTACATGTTGTTATACATTTGCTTACAGCTTTGTTAAAGGCAAATCAGTGGTAGTTTCATGGTGTGCTTTTAATCAAGGCTATTTTGTTGTTATTGATGTGGTTGTGGGATTAAAATACCACACCACTCTAGGGTATGTGTGCATCATCCATATTCCTACTTCCCTGTAGTTTTTGACAGTATTATACATTCGTAACTAGCGATACTACTGTTAATATATTTTACGTAGGAGAGCTCAAAGAGATCAGGTTAACTGTGTGTGAGTTTGCTACTGTGTATGTCCATGTGCTGGACAGTAGAGAGGCGGTATATGTAATGCTGTTAAGGTGGACTTTAGCGTCTGCTTGAATGCACTGGTTGCCATCAGCTAGGGCATACAGACAGTAAAACTTTGCTCTGATATAATCCTCCATATTTTATTTGGAGGTGCTAGGTAATAGATTGACTTATACTATGGTACTAAAATAGTAGTAGTAATGTTTGTAGTCTTAGTAGTTGTATTATTAGTACTTGTTGTCCATGTGTTTGTTGCACTATGTTCAACTTTATGTTGATTTGGTGTGAATGGCAGTGTTCAGATACCTCACGCACATGTTTTCGTGGCACATTTATTGCTTCTGGAGCAGTGCCGATAGCGTTTTGTATGGCTGGGAACATCTCCTTCACCTGTCAATCATCTTCACTGGCACAGGATTCTGGGATCACCCTGGACGCGTAGGATTTCCCTAATTTCTGGGAGGAGCGAGCTTGCCACAACATCTGGTGATTTGTGCGCAACGGATGACGTGGCTCATAATCTGGGATCATGCAAGCTAGGAGCTCATGACACGGGACCCACCCTCAGAGAACATGGAATCATGTAAACATTGCAGGCTTATAGGAGTGTCATCGTCATTTGTACAGGTAAAGACTTTCATGAGTTTATGCTGTGATCGTTTGGTGTTAGTCATCAACTACTCAACCTGTGTTTCAGTGATGAAGGCTTTTACTGTGTTATAACATTTGTATAGGGCCTATTGTATCTTTTTAATTTTTGCTAATTAATTTTAATTTTTTGCTAGTGATACTGATATTAACTTGGTGTTATTTTATTAGTATTGCATACATAAGGGCAAAATTGCAAAATAATGAATACAAGGAGCACCGAAGCAAAACTCTGCTCACATGTAACCACATGTGCTGAAATGGATTTGCTTATTTGCGGTAGCTTTGCCTGGTAGTGGTACTTGGTGTGGCTTTGGTGCGGTTGGAAGTGGCTTTATTGAATTAAAAAGTATTTCTATTTCCTAAGTCATGTTATCAATTACATATGTGGCTCTTTGGTGTCATATTCTTTTTTATACAGTATGTAATTTGTAGTTGATCGTACTTTTCAAGCTGATGCTAGTTTTTGTACTACAGCATTTACATTGGGTATAGCGTTGGGCATTGCATGGTTGCTTAATGGTAGGCATAATTACTAGGTATTTTTGAAGACTGAAATGTATATATTATTTGCCAGATTTGCTTCATGAAATTAGAAATGCTGACATATTTTATAACAGGTCGTTAATTTTTTGAAGGTACATGTTGAAGGACATTTAATCCCAGGAGCAGCATCATGCACCTTGGGTGGAGGTTCGAAGTTGGGTTTTGGCAAAAAGTACCAAAAATATTACATCTAGGCATGTAGTAGGTCATATGGCGAGAGGAATGTCCTGCTTTAATTTCACTTATTTATTATATTTTATTATTTATAAAATGTTTGGACTGCCATGCATATAGACTACAGGTTTACCATATGCACTGCACTGACAACAATATGATTCTTTGTTAACAGTGAACTTAGGTGCAGTAAATTACTTTGTGTTTTGTCTATGTATCCACTATCCACTGAGAATCATCAATGCTTTCTTTATTTTAATTTACATTACAGTGCTAATAGTTTTTTTGTGCTATATTCAAGCTGTGTGTGCAGTTTTGTTCATTTGGCAGTGGTGTTACTTGCAATAAGACAATGAATTTTGCACTTTATGATTTATGGTACCCGCTGACCTGTATGTAATCTACACTATGGTGGTCGAAGAATTATCACCATTTATTTTATAATAACTCAGTCAAAAATAACATTAGTCTGAAAACTCAACCAGAAATTTACATATTTATCTACCTCATCAAAATTGTTACTGCAGTACCTTGAACGTATCAGAAAGTCTTATTTTTGCTAAGTTGTCTTTTGCGTTTTCAACTTCAACTGGCCAAGTTCTCAGAGCATGAAACTTCATTTATAAGCAATTGTTTACTATGGCTGTCATAAGAATTCACATTATGATTAGTATTTATGCCAGTAGCAACTAAGCAGCATGTGCTGTGCATGCATCCCACGAAACTTGATTGTGCCATGCGGCCAGCTTACTCTCTGTTCTGTATCAAAACTTGATTGTGCCATGCTGCCAGCTTACACTCTGACTAAAATCCAGTGTATTACTGTACACCTAATTCAGTGTCATTTTCATGTACACTAAACTTTCCTGCTATGTTATTAACTTTTCACAATGTGCCATGCTGTGAAGTTGATTGTTGATAGTTTCCAAACTGCCTGTTTGACATTTTCATTTTAACGGTACTTATGCCATCATTTAATCAATAACTTCTGGCTTCTGCATCTTTGCCGACATGGTATGCTGCAAGTTACCATGGTTTTAGTGCTGGTTATGGGAAATTCATAATGTAAGATATGCTGCTTGCTGTGTTAGTATGTTAAGATGCTGTCGGTAATAATCTGACTGTTGTTATGTGGATTCAGTGATGCTGAGGATGCTATTGCTGATCGCGACGGCTACAATTATGATGGCTACACTATTCGTGTGGAACGTCCGCGAGGCTCCCGTGGCGGTGGGCGTGGTGGCTACAGTGGCTATGGCGGTGGCGGCTATGGCGGTGGTGGTTATGGTGGTGGAGGAGGCTACTCGGGAGGATATCGAGGCCGTGATGATAGAAGGTCAAGTGGTGGAAGAAGCAGCACATCCCAACAGCAACGACGGACCGATTACAGAATCACTGTGACTGGTATGCTACTTATACATGGGGTGATGTTACGTCATTGAACCTATGGTCACGATATGATCACCATTTTGTGGGTATAACATGGCATGTGTGGAGTTAACAGACGAAGATTTATCAAGCCATTTGAATGAAATTCAGTCTGCTGGTTCAAGATGATGTCGGCATGATCATTAATTTATCAACGAAGCATATTTAAAGCTTAAATACACTTTTATGCAATATCACAGTAGCAGACATTTCTTGCAGTCTTTATCACAAGATGGCATAGTTATTGAATGACTTTATGTCACTGACTCACTGTCACCCTCTGCATTCACAGAAGTAGTTTGTTATGCTTATGCTCATTGTTAGAAATCATGTTCACTGGATCCACGTAAAAATTTGTCAGTAGAAACAACTCAAGAGCTGTATTTATAAAAAGTGAAAATTATGTGTGGTGAAGTGTACTTAAAGGGTGAGGCTGAAATAAATTCTGATTGAAGAGTTGATGCTTGGAGTTGGTTTAATGTTGTTATTTACATGTATTTATGAAAGTCTTTGCCTTCAGTGCTTTGATACTGTTCGTTGCATGTCAGGAAGAGCATCTGGTCTGTAAAAATTGAGTGATGAGGTGTTGGTGTGGTTTTCTGTCTGGAGCAAGGTGTGGATTGTTTGCATCCCAAAACCCCATCATCTCTTTCCTTATTTAAATCCAGACTGGTTTTAGCTTTCTGATACCAGCTTACCCTGGTTGTCCTGGCGCATGGCGCATTGACCGTCGAAGTTGTGGTCCACAAGCTCGACCTCTGCAAGTTTTGTTGACACACGATCGACTTACTGTTGCGAAATTTTTAAGTCCATAGTTTTGGACAAAGTTCCAAAGGGAAGTACCCTTATTTTTGGAGGTACCCAAATTTCCTTATAACAGTGTAGGGTAGGTGGAAGGAAGCTTGCACAGCAAAACCAGCTTAGTTCGTCCAGATGTTTTAGTACAATACTGGCTTGTGACGGACAGATGGACGAACGACAGACAGACACTATAAACATCATATACGATCCTAGTGTGGCATCATGCAGTAAAAACTGCACCACTTAACTGCAATGTTCTCTTCCAGAACAGCGGAGGGCGTTAGCCAAGGGGGACCAGCTTTCCTGGAAAAAGTCGGTTAACGAAGGCGTTGCTGTATTTTTTTTGAATGTACAGGTTTGCCGCTGTCTGGCAGCTGGCAAGACCTGAAGGACCACATGCGTGAAGCAGGTGACGTATGCTATACCGATGTGACAAAGGATGGTCGTGGCATTGTTGAGTTCTTGCACTATGATGATATGAAGTATGCTGTCAGAAAGCTTGACAACACTAAATTTCGTTCTCATGAGGTTTGTTCATGTTTATGTTGCTTCTCTGCAGTGCAGCCTGTCATCAAAAATCTTTGACCACTTGTTCTTTATGAGTAACTCTGGGTTTTTTTAATGCATTGTTCTTGGAAATTTACATTATACTCATGGATAAATGCGCACAAAGATAGGAGGAGCAAGTGAATGTTTTTTCTGGAACTGACACCCAGCTTGTCCTTGATAAAGGACTATTAAATGGGTTGTTGTCGATATTTTAAAATGTACTGCGACATATTACTGACTGTGACAGGTTGTAACATTGGTACATAAATATTTATGATTTGATTTGAGATTTATGAATTACAAAACACAAGAAAATTGAATGACAACTTTGGCTGAAAGTAGTGTTTCATTATTTCACGCTATACTGAATGAAAACAACACAGACTACTTTGCTGTGACAGTCAGCCTTTTTATACAGTTGACACAAAACTAGACTTGAAACATTTGACAGGTGCTTATGTCACGTGAACAGACAGATCATTCATGTCATTGCCTATAGTTGCTAAAAAATGCCAAGTTTGACAGAATTTGCAGGTTGTTGTGCTTGTGATGTGGACTGCAGGGTGAGACGTCTTACATTTCTGTGAAAAACGACTACAAAGGAACGTCACATTCGCGCAGCAGAAGTTCTTCACCAGCACCAAAAGGTCGCTCAAAGAAGTCTGCTAGCTCATCTCCTGACCACTAGACATGGTTGTGTGCACCACAGTTGCACACTGATGTATTGGGCAACAAACTAACATTGTCTGTGTGATTAGTGTAGTTATAACACTTGCATGTCGTATCAGTGCATGTATCAGTTACTGTGGGCCAGTTGTACACAGAAATATGGTGCGAAGTAACTTGTTTCTTTGACTTCTTGTTGTTGTTATTGGATCGAGTAAACTTATGATTCATTTGGCACAACATATGGCTGTAATTATATTACAGTGACTAATGTTAATATATAGTTTGCAAATTGCCACAGTTTATTGCTGAACATGATGAAATGCTTATTTCATCGTATCTGGCCATAATGATATGTTGTTAACCTAGGTACCAATTGACACATCTGATTTTTTCTAGATATAAGAATAGTAATTGTCGTTTACTTAAGGTCTGTTGTGTTATGTCTGGAGACTAACCTTATGCACTTGGAAAACATATCACAGCAAAATATGGCCAAATTCATGGATGATATTGGAGAAATTCACAGAAATTTCTGAAGCCTTATTTCAATGTTACAACAAGTCTTGGCATGAAAGTTATCAGTAACATATTATATAGCTGTGGTTTCAAACCATTTTTAGCCCATGCACCTTTTCTGCATTGTTGCGTTTCTGCTTGTTGCCTTCAGTGCTTTGACGCTGTTGGTTGGGTGGCAGGAAGGGTATCCGGCCTGTAAAAAACAGTATTGAGGTGCTGGCATGGTTATCTGTCTGGAGCGAGGTGCAGATTTGCATATGGCCCAGCTGATGCCACTGCCACTCACTATCTCTTGCTTCAGTAAAATCCAGATTGGTTTTACCTGTCTGGTACCGGCTCACCTGGGTAGTCCTGGACAAAGGGCTGTTAAACGTGTGTGTGTGTGTGTGTGCGTGCACACCTTTTCTGCATATGTCAAGTTTAATCTCCCTGCTATGCAGGATGGCACGGAGAAAAGTGGAACATATAAACTGCATGCAGATAATTTGCTCAATTGTGGTTTTATCTCTGTAGACACCTGAAAGCAGAGAGTTTATATTCATTGCAATTTTGCTGATACATGTATTAAATATTTTCTTTCTCTTTGACTCCATGACATGTTTAACAAACACGTTACACATCTGATTTATGCACTGTGCATTGACAAATGATGTTAAAAGGTAAAGTGTGCCACATACCCCATACGGAGTGTAGGCACAGTGTTCATCTCCCTTTCTTAGGCCTTGGGGCCACATTTGGATAAACTGCTATGTGTTTGTGACGAATTGCCAGTGCAACACTCCACATACAGTTACCTTCCCAGCCACAGGGCATCACTGCCCCTTGACCTGTACCAAATTACACTGCTTGGTGACAAGAGGCATGTATGTGAACAACTGCCCACAGTTGTTACCTGAAAGCACGCAGTCAGGACAGGAGTCAAACCCGCGACATTCAGAGTCACAAGTACAACACTCTAACAACTATGCCACCAGGCCACGATAAATGATGTGGTGTGAGAAAAAATGACAAACGTAGATGTCAGACTTTCCCCGGTTCATCACTGCCAAATGCCCACTGGTGAGTCAGTGTGATTATACGCTGCGATGTGAAGTCCATGCTGACGTCTGGTGAGTCATATTGAGATACATCCTACTTGTGTTGCCTGTGCAAAAGTGCCCGCTATGGGAAAATAGGACGTCATCCACCATACTGGAAGTACATAACATATTACAACGCGGCACGCCACCAGAGATGGACTAATTGGCCATGGCCATAGGTAATGTACATAAACCTCGATGGTGTGGATGTGTGGTTCCGGAGATATGCAAACTATGTATGTTCCACTTTTCTCTGCACCACCCTTAGATTGTTTGACCCAAAAGTTCATTACGAATAATATAGCACATTATGCAGTAAAGTGCCATGTTATTTGTAATTAAAGCATGCCATGCTTCATAAATAGAACAAAATTCAACAGTCTCATGTCACTTCAACCTAACTAATTACTGTTTATTTAACATCAGCTGTACAACTACTACTACGCTTGTTGGCCTCTTTTCCAGGACAGCATCCAGTCTGTAGAGTGATGAGGTGTTGGTGTAGTTATCTGTCTGGATCCAGTGAGGTGCAGATTGTTTGTATATGGTCCAGCTGATGCCACTGCCATCCCAAAACCCCATCATCTCTTGCCTCATTTAAATTGAGACTGGTTTTACCGATCTGGTACCGGCTTAGGCAGGCTGTCCTGCCAAATTACACTGCTTGGTGACAGAGGCATGTGTGTGAACAACTTGCCTACGGTTGTTGTCTGAAAGCACGCGGCCGGGGGAAGTATGGTTGCAAGTCCGTTTACACAGATCAGACAGCAGCGAATACAGCTAATTCTACTCAACACTGTATTGCTCGAGCTATACCAGACTTCAAGTGTGAACTCAAAATCACAGGATGCTGAAACATTGGTTTCCAGACTGCAGGATCAACACAGAAGGGAAGACCGCTCATTTCATCAAATGAAAGGTTCGGTACCAATCTGGAGACTGCATTCAGACCGCTAATCCCACCTCCTCGTGGTGGGGGCTGCGAGTAAGTGCAAACCAAAACGATAGCGATGAAATGAACGGGAGGCGGCCAGAGAAAGAAACGGTGGAACCTATCTGTGAACTTGGGCTTAAAGGTGGGGTTTTTGAACCGAACTAACAAGTCCCCACCACGTGACTGGAGATAGGCGCCCAGGAACGTACACACAGTGGTGTATTGGGGGGTATACGGCGTATACCAACCTCCGGGTTGTTTTGACAGCGTATACTCACCTCAGTGATCATAAATAAGCAGGGTACCTTCAGGCCCTTTGCCACGCCCCTTTGCGTATACCCACTTCTATTTTTAGCAATACACCACTGCGTAAACACTACATCAAACGAAGCCCCAGGGACGCGGTGAAGGGCTTGAGGTACCCACACGCGCGTCCAGAACAAAAAAATTAAGTACCCACCTCTTGAGTATCTTATGAACAAATGTCTACTACTGAACTGAGCAAAGGTGATTGGTCCCTTCAGTCCCAGGCGGGAACTGCCAGTGGAAGCGTTAGTCACACGTCCAGAGACTGGCAAGAACCTGTCTACGGAGTGAAGGAGGCTTAGCCCGGTCGTTGCTGAAGACATGCAGCGAGGATCGTCATCCTGTGAAAGCCTGTCAAGCCGTGGTCTCCGGCTGCCGAGGACGTCCCAGCATGTGAACCCAGCAAACAGTGGTACAGCTGTTGTGCATGGCTGCCATGATAAGGTGAAACTAAGAAATGTGATCAGCATCAGGCCGGATGCTGTTCCTCGTGCCCTGGGCACCAGGAAGTGTCAACTGTACAAATATCAACAAAATATACTGTATGGTTTTTGCGTTAAGTTTAAAAAGTTGTACTTGAAAACTTCAGTTTCCAATATTGTGACCACCCACTGGTTACTGAACAAGTTGCCACAGGCGACATTTACAGCCTTTATAAAACATTGACCATAAGAAATAAACAAACATTTCAGCATAAAATGCATTAATTTCATATACTTCATTGTGTCAAGTGAATACAACG